>Ga0268298_10004821_pt1 | contig 12945 bp, 8 predicted proteins | sample WWTPWeurt_MetaG_FD_194462 | JGI IMG/M metagenome (GOLD analysis project Ga0268298, IMG submission 194462) | Activated sludge microbial communities from WWTP in Nijmegen, Gelderland, Netherland - WWTP Weurt | ecosystem: Engineered > WWTP > Aerobic digester > Activated sludge | place: Netherlands...
ATGCTTTCGGTCAATTCAAGCTTGAGCCGGTTCGGGTCGGCGCCCGTCTGCCCCAGTATGTCCAGAACCGAGGCGACGAATCCCGGATCGCGAAACTGCTGGGCGCTGACATTCACCGCGATCGTGAGATGGGCCGTCTCCGGCCGGGTGGCCCACATGGCCAGCTGGCGGCAGGCGCTTTCCATGACCCAGTGGCCCAGCGGCAGGATCAAGCCGGTTTCCTCTGCCAGTGCAATGAACTCGCACGGCAGCACCAGGCCGCGGCGCGGATGTTGCCAGCGCGCCAGAACTTCGGCACCCGTGACGTGCCCGGCGCCAAACACCTGGGCCTGGTAGTGGAGCAGGAATTCCCGCTCACGCACCGCGAGGCGCAGGTCACGTTCCAGCACGGCCCGTTCCATCACGGCCGTTTCCATGTCCGGATCGAAGAAGCGCAGGGCGTTGCGCCCGGCATCCTTGGCCTTGTACATGGCCAGGTCGGCCTGCTTCAGCACGTCTTCGATGGACGTCGGGTTGCCCTTGAACACCGTGGCGCCGATGCTCGCCGTGTTGTGATAGGCGACTGTGTCGAGGGGATAGCTCTGGCCGAGCGCAGCAAGGATTTTCTCGCCGACGGCCTCGGTGCGATTGGCGGCATCCTGGCCACTCGTACCCATATCGGCCAGCACCGCCACGAACTCGTCGCCGCCGAGGCGCGCCACGGTGTCTCCGGCACGCACGCATTGGGTCAGGCGCTGCGCGACCAGTTTCAGCAGAAGGTCGCCCCGATCGTGTCCGAGGGTGTCGTTGAGGGTCTTGAAATTATCGAGATCGATGAAGAGCAGCGCGCCGTGGCTGTCGCTGCGGGCACTGGCGGCAATCACCTGCTTCAAGCGATCCTGCAGCAGCGTACGGTTGGGCAAGCCGGTCAACTGGTCGTAGTAGGCCAGGTCGGCGATCCTCTGTTCCGCCTGCTTGCGTTCTGTGATGTCCTGATGCGCGCCGACATAGTGGGTCACCGTTCCTTCGGCATCCTTCACCGCCGAAATAATGAGCCACTTGGGATAGACCTCGCCGTTCTTGCGCCGATCCCAGATCTCTCCCTCCCATCTGCCGGTCGCCAGCAGGGTCTGCCACATCGCCTGATAGAACGCGGCGTCATGGCGGTTCGACTTCAGCATGCGCGGATTGCGGCCGATGCACTCTTCGGCCGAATACCCGGTGTTTTCGGTGAAGGCACGGTTGACGCGCAGGATCGTGCCGCCGGCATCGGTGACGATGATGCCTTCGAGCGACTCGAAAGCGGTCGCCGCGATGCGCAGTTCGGCTTCCTCCGCCTTGCGCGCGCTGATATCGCGCACGCTGCCGATGAAAGACCGTCGGTCATTAAGCAAGGCTTCACTGACGTCCAGCGCCATGTGAAACACCCTCCCGTCCTTGTGCCGCCCCCGAACCTCCCGCTTCTTGCCGATGACCTTGCGCACGCCGCTGCGCAGGTAGTTTTCGAGATAGCCGTCGTGCTCGCTGCGGAAAGGCTCCGGCATCAACATCTTGATGTTCCTGCCCAGCACTTCTGCAGCCGCGTAGCCGAACATCCGCTCGGCCGAGAGATTGAACGATTCGACGATGCCTTTCTCGGAAATGGTGATGACGCCGCTCTCGACGCCGTCCAGCACGGCGCGCAAGCGCTTCCTGGTATTGCGCAGCTCGATATTTCCGGCGAATACCAGCTTGCCGGTGACAAGAACGTAGAGGACGATCCCGATCATGCAGTAAATGGTCGCGGCCAACCCGGTATGCAGCGACGGGCTGAAGCCAAAGAGGCCAATGCCGATGGCCGCGCCGGCCATCAGGCCCAGAACCGACTGGAGGATGCCCCGCAAGCCGTTGTTGACTGCCGAGTTCGACAAGGTGGCGATGATGACCACGAAGCTCAGCCAGATCGAAAACTGCATCGCCGCGGCATACATGCCCAACAGAAACGAATCAACCAGCAGCTGCTTCAGCGCAAGCCTGACCGGATTCGCGGCGCGTCGCACCCACCAATGCTGGACCTGCGGGTAGGCGAGAAAAAGCAGCGCCAGAAGCGTCCAGGCCAGAGGGCCGTAGTCCTTGTCGTGGATATGCAGGCCGGTCGCCACGAACATCATGGCGAAGGAAAAGGTGCGCAGACGATGGTGAATGCGCACCAGCCTGGGGGTAGCGCTGCGCGAACTCATCGGGCACCCTGCTCCCGATCCCCGCAACAACCCGGGGGACGGCTGGAAAGACAAGGAGTCGGCATCGTCATGACTTTATGGGGTCGTTCCGGCAGAAGTCGGCGCTGACGCAACGGTGGATCAGGCTCCGCCCGGCAACGGCAGGCCGGATTCCTGCGCCGCACGCAAGAGCATGCATCAGGCCGTCTCACGCCGTCAACTTGCGGTATATCTCCGCGATTTTCCGCGGCAGCTTTTTCGCGTCGTCGATCACCGAGTAATGTGCGGGACCATACAGCTGCGGCAGGTAATCGGCGCCGTGGCGGTCGATGGTGACGCAGTAGCTGCGGATGCCCTTTTCGCGCGCTTCGAGGAGCGCCCGGCGGGTGTCCTCGATGCCGTAGCGGCCGCGGTATTCGTCGCCGTAGTCGTCGGGGCGGCCGTCGGAGAGCGTCACCAGCAGCTTGTGGCGCGTGTTCTGCCGCATCAGCAGTCCGGCCAGGTGGCGCACCGCAACGCCCATGCGCGTGTAGTCCCTGGCCTCGATGCCGGCGATGCGCCGGCGCGTTTCGACGTCGTAGCGGTCGTCGAAGCGCTTGATGCGGTAGATGTCGCAGTGCGTGCGCGTCCAGCCGGAAAAGCCGTAGATGGCGTAGCGGTCGCCGAGCGCCTCGATGGCTTCGCACAGCAGCACCAGTGATTCGCGCTCGGCATCGTTGACCCAACCCTTGGTCGATCCGCTCATGTCCACCATGAACATCACGGCCAGCGAACGCTCGACGCGGCGGCGGTGGACGAACAGGCGCGGCGAGGGTTCGCCGCCGCTCTTGCGGTCGGCGCGCGCCTCGACCTGCGCGTCGAGGTCGATCTCCTCGCCGTCGAACTGGCGCTTCTGCGGCTTGTCCTCGCCGCGCAGGGCCTCGAAGCGGCGGCGGATGCTGCGGATCAGGTGGGCGTGGCGCGTGCGCACTTCATCGACCCATTCCCGGTCGCCGGCCGGACCTTCCATTTCATAGAGGTGGCACCAGCCGTGCCGCCATGACCCGCGCCGGTAGTCCCACTCGTCGTAGAAGGCATCGGGCTGCGTGGTGACGCCGGCGGTCACCGGCTCGTCGACGCCGTCGACCGGCTGCCAGGCGCCCGGCCCCGCGGCGTGCAGCGCCTCGGGGGGAATCTCGCCGAAATCCTGCATCAGCGATTTGGCCGCCTCGCGCGCCGCGGGGGGCAGGGCCAACAGGTCGGCCTGCGGGTCGGGCACCTGCATCCCACCTTCCGCCGCCAGCGGCGGGTGGTCGGGATTGTCCGCGGCGCCGGCCCTGCTTGCGGTGGCGGCCATGACATTGAGCGCACGGCGCAGCACCGCCATGTCGCGGACGATCCGGGCGGCGCGCACGCGGCGGGCGGCGACGGGATCGATGGCGCCGACGTGCGGGAAAACCGGCGTCTCGCCGGCGCCGACTTCTCGCAACCTGGCCAGGGCGGCAAGGCTGTCGGCCGCGGTCGCCCCCGGCCGCGCCAGTTTCGCGGCATCGGCGGCAAGGGCCGCCGGCCAGGGGCCGCGCAGATCGGCGATGTCGCGGGCGAGCCCGGGGAGTTCCGCGGCCAGGCGGGCTTCGAGGCGCATCGCCTCGAAGACGGCGAACCAGCGCAACGCCGCTTCGCGGTCGGGCCACAGGTCCAGCTCGGGCTCGGGATCGACGTTGAAGCTGCCGAAACGCGTCTGCGCCCACAACAATGCCGCCATGGCCTTGTACAGGCCGCGGTTGCCGGCGGCATCCGGCATCGCGTCGAGCCGTTCGGGCAGCCACAGGGTTTCGCTGTCGGTCCAGGCCTGCGGCCCGGTGGCGAGCTTCAGCGGCCGGCCGTCGAGGGCATGGAGAAAGTGCGACAGGCGCCCCTCGATCGCGGCGAAGGCGATGCCATGCGCGGAATGTTTGGCGCGACTGCGGCATGCCTCGGCGTAGTCGTTGAGGGCCTTGCGCGTGGCCGCCAGGCCGCTGCGATCATAGGCGTCGAGTCCGGCACGCACCCAGTCGTCGAATTCGTCGCCGAGGTCGGCCGCCTGCGCGGCCGCCAGCGAGGCGATCAGCCAGCCCAGGTCGTCCGAGGTTTGCGCCGCAACGGCGGCCCAGTGCAGCACGCGTTCCTGCAGTTCGCGCGGCAGGGCTTCGAGCTGCGCGGCGGGCGCCTTCGCTGACCGCTGGCGCAGGGACAGCAGCAGCAGATCGTCGAGCCGCGCCTCCAGTTCATGGGCGAAGAGCTTGCGCTGGCTCATCGGCGGGCCCTAAAACACGGCGCGGATCAGGTCATCGAGCGCGTCGCGCGTGTCGGGTTCATCGGCCAGCGGGCGCGCGATGGCGGCGGTGCAGGCGACCGCCGGCGCCATGCCTTTGGCGATGAGTTGCGCGGCATGCACCAGCAGCCGCGTGCCGGCGCCTTCGTCGAGCCCGGCGCCTTTCAGTTTGCGCGTGAGGCCGCCGAGCTTGACCAGCTGCTGCGCCGTCGCCGCATCGACCCCGCCCTCATGGGCCACGATGTTCGCCTCGACGGTCGCCTCCGGGTAGTCGAAATCGAGCGCGACGAAGCGCTGCCGGGTGCTCGGCTTCATTTCCTTCAACACGCTCTGGTAGCCGGGGTTGTAGGAAATCACCAGCATGAAATCCGGCGGCGCTTCGAGGTATTCGCCGCGCTTTTCCACCGGCAGCGCGCGGCGCGCATCGGTCAGCGGGTGGATCACCACGGTGGTGTCCTTGCGCGCCTCGACGATCTCGTCGAGGTAGCAGATCGCGCCGGCGCGCACGGCGGCCGTCAGCGGCCCGTCCATCCAGACGGTCTCGTCGCCGATGATCAGGTAGCGCCCGACCAGGTCGGCGGTGGTCAGGTCGTCGTGGCAGGCCACCGTGACCAGCGGCCGCTGCAAGCGCCAGGCCATGTGCTGGACGAAGCGCGTCTTGCCGCAGCCGGTGGGACCCTTCAGCATCACCGGCAAACCGCTTTGCGCCGCCGCCGCGAACACCCCGGTTTCGTCGCCGATGGCGTGGTAGTAGGGCTCGGTCGCGTGGCGCACCAGCGGCGTGGCGAATCCGGAAACATCGGCGCGGGCATCCGGCGGGCCGGGGGTTCTGGAGAGATTCATGTGCGGCACCTATTTCGATTTGCGTTGCTGGGCCTCGTCGGCCAGTTGTTTCCTGATTTCGCGCAACCGGGAATCCACTTGCGAATATTCGTAAAAATTGCCGTCGCCGGACTTTTGCGCCAGTTCGAGCTGCTCCGCCGCTGCCGCCAGTTGCCCGAGCAGGGCATAGGCCTCGGCCTGGGCGCGATGCTGCTGCAGGCGCCTGCCCAGCATCGCATAGGTCTTCGCCTGCAGGGAATGCATTTTTGCGTCCGACGGATAGCTCAGCAGGTCGTCTTCGGCGAACTTCAGCGCGTCATTCGGCAAGCGGGCTTCCAGCAGGGATTCCATCAGGCCGTAGGCGACCGCACGCTCCTGCGGAAAGCGCGGCTGCGCGCCGCGCAGGATCGCCGCCGCCGCCGCGGCATCGCCCTGCTTCAGGCGCACCTGGGCGTCCAGCGTCTCGACCATGGGCGATACGACCTTGAGCCGACGCAACTCATCGACTTCCCTTTGCGCCGCGACCGGCCTGCCGTCGCGCAGGTAGGCCTGCGCCAGCCCATAGCGCACGGCCGCTTCGGCCGCGGCCGGGCTGCGCTCGGCAAGCCGGGATTCGAACTCCGCCACGGCATCGCGCGGGGCGCCGGTCTGCGCCCGCAGCTTGGCCCGCACCAGGTGGAACTCGAGGGAATCGGGCACCTGTTTGTAGGGCCGGCTCTGGATCCGGTTGCCCATGTCGGCCAGCCGTTCCGTGGTCAGGGGATGGGTACTCAGGTAGCCGGGCGCATTGTTGTCGTAGAGGCGGCCGAATTTCTGCATGCGCTCGAAAAAGGCCAGCATGCCGCGAATGTCGAAATCGGACCGCTCCAGCAGTTCGAGGCCGACGCGATCGGCCTCGCGCTCGAAATCGCGCGAGTAATTCAACTGGTTCTGCACCGCCAGGCCCTGCCCGGCCATCATCGCCCCCACGGCCAGGTCGGGACTGCTGCGCGCCGCGAGGATCGCCACGGCGAGCGCCAGCAGGTTGGCTACCTGGCCTTCCCCCGATTTGTTGAGGAGGCGCGCCAGATGGCGCTGGGTCACATGGGAAATTTCGTGGGCCAGCACCGCGGCGAGTTCCGATTCCGTCTTGGCGGCGAGAATCAGCCCCGTATGCACGCCGATGTAGCCGCCGGGCATGGCGAAGGCATTGAGGGTCGGGTCGCGCAGCGCGAAAAACTCGAACTCCTGCCGCGATTCGGAACTGCGCGAAGAAAGCCGGTTGCCGAGCCGGTTGAGGAAGCTGGCGACTTCGGGATCGTCGAGATAGGCGGGATTGCGGCGGATTTCGAGCATGATCGATTCGCCGATGCGCCGTTCCATCGCCGGCGACAGATCGGCCTGCGCGGACTCGCCGAGATCGGGCAACCCCTGGGCCACCGACAGGGGGGATGCAAGCACGACGCCGAGCGCGAAGATCAGCGCGCGGCTGAGCGGATTCAACTTCATATCGCTATGATAGCGGCTCGGCAAATACGAGTTGTGACAGGGTATTTCATGAATCCACCGAAGAAGCTCCCGGCAGCGCCCGCCGCCGGCCCGCTGACCCATTTCGACGGCGCCGGCCAGGCGCACATGGTCGATGTCGGCGCCAAGGCCGAGACCGCCCGCGTGGCGCGCGCCCGCGGCCATATCCGCATGGCGCCGGCCACCTTCGCCCTGATCGAGGGCGGCTCGGCGAAGAAGGGCGACGTGCTCGGCATCGCGCGCATCGCGGCGATCCAGGCAAGCAAACGCACTTCCGAGCTGATCCCGCTGTGCCATCCGCTGGCGCTGACCCGCGTCGCGGCCGGGTTCACGCTCGACGCCAAGAACCATCGCGTGACGATCGAGGTCACGGCCGAAACGTTCGGCCGCACCGGCGTCGAAATGGAGGCGCTGACCGCGGTGTCGGTCGGCCTGCTGACCATTTACGACATGTGCAAGGCCGCCGACCGCGGCATGGTCATCGAAGACATCCGCCTGCTGGAAAAGGCCGGCGGCAAATCCGGACACTGGACCTCAGATGAGCTCAAATAATTCGCAACGCGCCGTGGCCTGGTGGCTGTTCGCCTGCTGCGCCATGGTGTTCGTCACCATGGTGGTGGGCGGCGTCACGCGCCTGACCCATTCCGGGCTGTCCATCGTCGAATGGAAGCCGCTGATCGGCGCCCTGCCGCCGCTGTCCCACGCCGACTGGCTGGAACTCTTCGCCAAGTACCAGCAGACGCCGGAATTCATCAAGCGCAACCACGACATGACGCTGGACGGCTTCCAGTTCATCTTCTGGTGGGAATGGGCGCACCGCCTGTCCGGCCGCTTGATCGGCGTGGTGTTCTTCGTCCCCTACGTCTGGTTCCTGCTGCGCGGCAAGCTGCGCGGCGCCCTGGCGGCCAAGGTGTTCGGCTTCTTCATCCTCGGCGGGCTGCAGGGCGCGATGGGCTGGTACATGGTCAAGAGCGGCCTGGTCGACGATCCGCGCGTCTCGCAATACCGGCTGGCGGCCCACCTCGGCCTCGCCTTCCTGCTGTTCGGCCTGATGTTCTGGACCGGGCTGGGCATGCTGCAGGCACGGCAGGCAAAAGTCGGCGCCGGCGACACGGCGCGGACAACGCGGCGCCTCGGCAACGGGCTGGTGGCGCTGGTCTTCATCATGGTGCTGTCGGGTGCGCTGGTGGCCGGCATCCACGCCGGCCTGGCCTACAACACCTTCCCGCTGATGAACGGCCATTTCGTGCCGCCCGAGATACTGATGGTCGAGCCGCTGTGGCTCAATTTCTTCACCAACATGGCCACCGTGCAGTTCGACCACCGCATGATCGCGTGGCTGCTGATGGGCCTGATCCCGTGGTTCTCCTGGCGCATCTGGAACGAAACGCCCGAGGCGCGGCCCGCCGCCGTGCTGCTCACGCTCTGGCTGGCGGTGCAGGTCAGCCTCGGCATCGCCACGCTGCTGCTGCAGGTGCCGGTGGCGCTTGCCGCGACGCACCAGGCCGGGGCGATGGTGCTGTTCGGGCTGGTGCTGTGGGCGAATCACGCCATTCGGAGGAGCTGACAACCAAGTCGGCGCTGGCGGGACGGCAACCGCGGGTGTCCGCTGGTTGCATGCAGAGCCTGTCTTGGCTAAACTATCCACAAATGGGTTGGGACTACTCGACCGGCGCTGGGTCACTCGGACTACCGGGTGGCCCTTCTGCTTTCTAGGGGAATACTTTTATCCCGTTGCCGCTCACGCAGTTGTGCTGGCCGGCGAACAGCTTGGCCTTGAGCACATCCCAGGCACGGTTCGGCTGTGCCGGCCTCAGCACCGAAAGGCCAGCCGGGCGAGCCGTCAGATCGGCGAGTTGCAAGCCTTCGGAATTGGTCTTCTTGTCCGCAATCACGATGCGCAGCGGATAGGGACGTTTGCTCCGGTTGGCGCCATCGCAGACGCGGCGGAATTCCAGTTCCAGTTCGGCGTCTTCCTTCGCGCCACGCGCCTCGCAGATCACCCGTGTCTCGACATCATTCTGGCTGCGTAGCGCCAGGAAGTGGGCCACGCGCTCCAGCCCGAACTGCATCGCCAGGTGATAGGGATGCTCCGGCGCGCTGTACCTTGCCTTGTGCCGCGCCTTGTCGATCACCACCGCGATCATCGTCATGTCGGTGGCGGCGATGATGTCGGTCAGGCGGTCGAGGAATACCTCGCGCGCCTCCTTGTTGAGCCGGGCGAAAGCGCCCTTCTTCTTGCGGATGTCGTGCTCGTGCAGGATCACCAGATCGTGGCCGAAGCTGTCGAACTTAAGCTGGCGGATCGCCGGCGTGACTTGATGGACATAAGCCGCGACCGGAAAGATGCAGAAGGACAGCACGAACAGCGGCCACTCCGGATTGATCGCCGTCAGGCTGTGGTCGCCGCTTTCGTCGACGAAAACGATGTAGTCGCTGTGGGGCGCGCTCATTGCAGGGCGGATTCAGTCAGGGCGGCGGCGAGCTTGGCGGAAAGCGCGCGGCGGGCGGCGAGGCGCTCGCGCAGGCGGTCACAGAGGGCGGTGAGCGAAGCGACGGCGGCGACGATGCGGGATTGTTCGGGGAGGGGTGGAAGTGGCAGAAGCAACGACCCGATGTGCCCTTGATTCACAGTCTTCTGTCCTGCCGTCGTAATGAATAGGTCGCTGATCCTATCTCGCACAAGGCGCGACTTGCCAAGCAACACCAAGTAATCAGGAGAAATCCAGTCTTGCCGTATTCGCATGCGAATGAAGTGATCGCAGTAAACGGCGGGCAACGGCTTTTGGCAAAGGATAAATTTTCCGACGATGTCGGCACTACCATTCACCCGGACTATGAGGATGTCGCCACCCACAAGAGCGAATTTCTCCTTCACTCCTTTGTCGAGTACGAGTTCGCGGGTGTCCCGAAGCGAAATTTCTCCTTCCGCTATGTCTGCCAGACGCAGCACAACGACGCTTTCTCCGCTGGCACAACCTCTACTTGATACGCCATTCTGAAATTCAGGTAGCAAGTCGCCTAACCGTACTGATTCCCAACTTGAAGGTAGGCCGGACAACACTGCGGGTCCGGTGTTCGCTGGTGGACTCTCGCGCCTGATCTTCCCCTCGGCGACAAGTCGCTCCTTCTCGGCGCGGATGCGCTTGAGGAGTTCGGCGGCGGGTTCGTCCTTGGGGTCTTGGGGCACGAGGCGGCCCTTGACGGCGAGTTGCAGCAGGGTTTGTTGCAGGCGGTCCACGTCGGCCGGGGTCTGGAGCAGCAGGTCGAAGTGCGGCGCGAGTTGCGCCCAGGCGTCGGCGGTGGCCGCGGCATTGGGGCTGTCGGCCAGGGCGGCGAGCAGGGTGTCCAGCAGCTTGCCGCGCGCCGTCTCGCCAGCGCCGACTTTTGCCTCCAGCGCGGCGATCAGCGCCATCAGCTCTTCGACTTTGGCGACGATGCGGGATTGTTCGGCGGTCGGCGGTAGCGCAATAGGTAGCGACTTGAGTGAGTCGGAATTGAGGGTTGCTCCCTTGATTGCGTCCTTTGTCGCCCCTTCCCGTGTGAATATCGGGAGCAAGAGGAATAAATATGGCGCCACAATTCCCGGCGCAGGGAACAGCGAGACAATCGCTTCATTGTGAAACGCATCGATGTCGAGGATTGCGGTTCGTCCGACGGTTAACTTGAAACTCATCAGCAACGTTCCGGCTGGGCTATGGCGTCCCCGGAAAATTTCCTCTACGGCTTCTTGCGACACGGTGCGCGTAGTGGCTTTAACCAAGCCATAGTCGTCCATGTCGGAAATGCTCACCCAAGGGAAGCCACTGGTTGCCCAATACCTTGTCTCCTTCGTCGGGGGCGTCTTGCCAATGCGAATATCGGCAAGTTGCCCAAGAGGCGCCCATGCCCAGGTCGATGGGATCGCGTGGGGTTGTCGAACAGATATCGGGACGGCATCCAGCAGCTTCTCCGCCGGCTCGTCTTTCGCGTCCTGCGGCACCAGCATCCCCCGCACCGCCAGATTCAGCACCAGTTCGCGCAGCCGCCTGAAGCCTTCCGGCGCGCCGGCAAACGTGTCGAGCTGGTCGGTCAGCAGCGGCGCGACGAGGTAGGGAGCGGCGCGCTCTTCGGCGCGCAGGGCCGTCGTCATGCGCGCTCCAGCGCGCCGGCCAGCGTAGCCTTGAGCTGTGCTTTCAGCGTGGCGATCTCGGCGTCGAGGCCGGCGATTTCATGCAGCAGCGCGGTGGGGTCGTGGCTGATGGCGTCCACCGAGTGGGGGTTCTTGAGGTCGAAGTTGTAATTGCGCGCCTGCAAGTCCTCGACGCCGACGCGCCAGGCCTGTTCGTTTTCGACGCGGTCATTCCACCATTTCTTTTCGGCCTCGAATTCCTCGATGCGCATGGGCTTGGTCTTGGAGTAGTTCTTGTAGCCGGGTGGGTAGGGATGCTCGTAGAACCAGACTTCCTTCGTCGGCTCGCCCTTCCGGAAGAACAGCAAATTGGTCTTGATGCCGGTGTAGGGAGCGAAGACGCCATTGGGCAGGCGGACGATGGTGTGCAGGTTGCATTCGGTGAGCAGGCGTTCCTTGAGCCGGGTCTTGACGCCCTCGCCGAAGAGGAAGCCGTCGGGCAGCACCACCGCGGCGCGGCCGGTGGGCTTGAGCAGGTGCAGCACCAGGGCCATGAACAGGTCGGCGGTTTCCTTGGCGCGCACATCGGCGGGGAAGTTGGCCTCGATGCCCGGTTCCTCGACGCCGCCGAAGGGCGGGTTGGTCAGGATGACATCCACCCGGTTCTTCGGCCCGTAGTCGCGCAGCGGCCGGGCCAGGGTGTTGCCATGGTGGATGCTGCTCGGCACCTCGACGCCGTGCAGCAGCATGTTGGTGACGGCCAGCAGGTGGGGCAGCGGCTTCTTCTCGACGCCGGCCACGGAACGCTGCAATTGGGCTTCGTCCTCGACGTTCTTGACCTGCCGGCGCATATGTTCGAGCGTGCAGACGAGGAAGCCGCCGGTGCCGCAGGCGGGGTCGAGGATCATCTCACCCAGTTGCGGATCGAGCATGTCGGTCATGAACTGGGTGACGGCGCGCGGGGTGTAGAACTCGCCGGCGTTGCCGGCCGATTGCAGGTCGCGCAGCACCTTTTCGTAGATGTCGTTGAAGAGATGCCGGTCATGGCGGTTGTTGAAGTCGATGCCCTGCACCTTGTTGATCACCTGGCGCAGCAGGTGGCCGGACTTCATGTAGTTGTAGGCGTCCTCGAACACCTGCTGCACGACGTAGGCGCGCGGGTTGGTGTCGACACTGGCGTTGAGGTTCTTGAGCTTGGGGAAGACCTGGAGGTTGACGAATTCCAGCAAGGCATCGCCGGTCAGCCCCTCCGGGTCGGCGGCCCAGTTGCGCCAGCGGTAGTGCTCGGGCAGTGGCGAGCGGTAGTCGCCGCGCATGACTTCGAGTTCGGTTTCGTGGTCGTCGAAAATCTTGAGGAACAGTATCCAGGTGATCTGGGAGATGCGCTGGGCGTCGCCGTCCACACCGGCGTCCTGGCGCATGATGTCCTGGATGGACTTGATGAGCGTCGAGAGTGACATTGGGCTTTACTGGTAGAGGGAGCGTTCGAGCTCGGCGAGGGCTTGCAGATACTGCGGCCGGCCGCCGAAAGACTGGATGAGTTCGACCGGCGAGCCGAGGCGGTCGAGGGGAGAGAGTTTAAGCACCTCGCCCTGTTCGATGTCGACAATGCCGGCGTCGGCGTACTTGTCGAGCAGTGCTTCTAGCACCTGACGGGCCGTGCCGCCGTATTTGCCGAAGACGTTGCGCTTCTTGACGTTCTGCGCGCGCTCGCGGCGGGTGAGCGGCTTCTGGCCGAAGGCGATGTGCAGGATCAGGTCGAAGGGGTCAAGTTCCTTGCCCAGCTCGGTGGCGAGTTCGTCGAAGAACACGCCCTGGGCTTCGAGCTCGGTGATGACGGCCTGCTTCTTCTCGGCGGCGCTCCAGGTGGTGAGGAAGTCGTCGAGCGAGGTGAAGCGGCGGTTGATGACGATGCGCGTGTAGTCGCGCAGGGATTCGGTGACCAGCCGGCCGTCCGGCCCGTAGTACTGCACCTGCTCGCGGGCGACATAGACCGGCACGTCGCCGATCACGTACTTGATGCGCGGCTGGCCGGG
>Ga0268298_10004823_pt1 | contig 12944 bp, 9 predicted proteins | sample WWTPWeurt_MetaG_FD_194462 | JGI IMG/M metagenome (GOLD analysis project Ga0268298, IMG submission 194462) | Activated sludge microbial communities from WWTP in Nijmegen, Gelderland, Netherland - WWTP Weurt | ecosystem: Engineered > WWTP > Aerobic digester > Activated sludge | place: Netherlands...
TGAATGCAGTTGTAGTAACTGGAAGCATGCGGGAAGTAACGCTTTCCCGTTCGCCTGTGAAAATTGAAGTTTTATCGCCTCAGTTTTTTAAAATCAATCCGGTAAACAGTGTTATTGAAGCACTTCAAACCGTGAATGGAGTTCAGGAACAAGTTAACTGCGGGGTGTGTGGAACAAATGATATTCATATTAACGGTATGGAAGGTCCTTACACGCTGGTATTGATTGACGGAATGCCAATCGTCAGCGGACTGTCATCTGTTTATGGATTTAACGGAATTCCTCCTTCCATGATTCAGCGGGTTGAAATTGTTAAAGGACCTTCATCCACTTTATTTGGTACGGAGGCCGTTGGTGGTGTAATTAATATTATTACCAAATCACCGGGTACAATGCCAATTGTTGATTTTGAAATTTATGGCAATACGCATCAGGAGTTCCGAACCGATCTGGCCGTTTCTCCAGCACTGAACGGACGGGTAGCAACTTCATTGAGTATGAATTTATACACCAATCAGCTGAAGATGGATTTTAATGAAGATAATTTTACAGACATTCCACTCACCAAAAGAATTTCGCTTTTCAATAAATGGACTTTTCAAAATAAAAACCAAAAACAGGTTTTCAGTTTTGCAGTACGTTATTACAATGAAGACCGATTTGGCGGTGAGATGAACTGGAATGAAAATTTCAAAGGAAGTGATTCGGTCTATGGTGAGTTTATCGGTACTGAAAGAATTGAAATAATTGGCTCCTACAAACCTGAATTTCTGAAAGGAATACGACTTGATTTTTCAGCAAATAATCACGTTCAGAATTCGTGGTACGGTACCGTAAATTATGGAGCACATCAAACTGTTTTATTTTCAAATCTGATCTGGGATAAATCATTCAACCGACGTCATCATCTGCTATCAGGCTTAACCAATAAATGGATCAGTTATGAAGATAATACTGCTTCATCCACTGATCAGCAAAAATATGTTCCCGGAATTTTCACACAGTATGAATTCAACATCACCGAAAAACTGATTTTACTTTCGGGTGCCCGGCTTGATTTTCATGTCAATCATGGTTTTATTTTTTCTCCAAGACTGAGTATGAAAAAAGATTTTGGTGATTTTACAAGCATGCGTGTTAATTATGGGTCTGGTTTCAGGGAGGTGTATCTGGCAACTGAAGATCATGCTTTTGTAAGCGGATCAAGAGACATTGTGATTCTTGAAAAACTCAATCCCGAAAGGTCACAGAACCTGACCGTGAATTTTAATCACACGCACAATTTTCTGGGTTACGGAAATTTTGACATCGATTTATTCTTCACCTATTTTCAAAATAAAATTGTTGCAGATTATGAGCAGGATCCCAATTTGATTGTTTATGAAAATCTGGAAGGCTTTGGCATCAGCCGGGGAGTATCTGTGGCGATTTTCCATCAGTTTAAAAAAGTCCCACTGCAGTTCAGAGCCGGTGCAACGTGGATGGAAGTGTATGAAATTATTCAGGATGATGTACTTGGAAAATTAAAAGAAGAACAACTTTTTGTTCCTGCGTTTTCTTCCACATTTTCGATTGGATACGAATGGAAAAAAGCAAAACTGAGTATCAATTATACGGGAAAAATTATGGGGCCACAAAAACTGCCAACGTATGAAGCTCCTTTTGAAAGGCCTGAAATTTCTCCCTGGTATTCACTGCAGCACATACAAATTACCAAGCGATTTAAAATACCGCTGGAGATTTTTGCAGGTGTTAAAAACGTGCTGAATTATACACAACCTTCACCTCTTATAAATCCACAGAATCCCTACGATTCTTCTTTTGATACGTCATACGCATTTGGCCCATTGCAGCCTCGCAGATATTATTTTGGAATCAGATGTACAATAGATAAAAACTGAGACATGGCAAAACAGGAATTTCTATCTCATAGTGAAGAAAATTATCTTAAAGTAATTTTTCAGCTGGCCGGTCAGGAACGTTTGAAAGTTTCGACCAACGCACTAGCAGAAAAACTTTGTGCTAAACCATCTTCCATAACAGACATGCTCAAAAAACTGTCTGACAAAAAGCTTATTTCCTATAAAAAATATCAAGGTTGCGGGCTTACTGTGAAAGGCGAAGTTATTGCAATTCAAATCATCCGTAAACATCGGTTATGGGAGACTTTTCTGGTAAGCAAATTAAGTTTTGGCTGGGATGAAGTGCACGATGTGGCTGAACAACTTGAACATATTCAGTCCATCAAACTTATTGATAAACTGGATGAGTTTCTGGATTTTCCAAAGTTTGATCCTCATGGTGATCCCATTCCTGACAAGGCAGGAAATATTACTTACCGCAAGTCAAAAATCAAATTGGCAGAATCTGCTGTCAATGCTTTGGTAGAGGTCATCAGTGTTGATGAAGATTCACCATCACTTTTAAAGTATCTGGATGAAATTGGGTTAAAACTAGGGTCGCGAATTAAAATATTTGAACGGATCCCCTTTGACGGTTCATTAAAAATTGAAATCGTAGGTGTGCAGAAAATGTATCTGTCAGAAAAAGTGGCAGAAAATATTGGAGTAAGATTTATTGAAAAATTATAAAGTTATTTATGAAAGGTCAGTTAATAAATTTCGTTTTCATGGCGGGAGTTCTGTTTTCTTCCTGCCGCATTGAACCAAAAGAAAAACATGGTCCGTTGCATATTGTTACCACCACCGGAATTATTGCCGACGGCATTGAACGCATTGTAGGCGATAGTGCTGAGGTGTCTTGCATCATGGGTCCCGGAACAGATCCTCACATTTACAAACCTGCACCCGGTGACATTGATTTGCTGGAAAAGGCAGATGTAATTATTTGCAACGGTTTGCACCTGGAAGGAAAAATGGCTGAGATGCTGGACAAATATTCTAAAGAAAAACCGGTGCTCAAAGTTTCAGATGGTATTGATAAATCCCTGCTGCTGAAATCATCAGATGTTGCTGATTCTTACGATCCGCATATATGGTTTGATCCGGAATTGTGGCTGGCGGGATTGAATTATATCACCAAAGAACTGGGTAATCTGGACAGTACATCAGCCAGCTATTTTACCGGTAATTTCGAAATCTATCGTTCAGAAGTACTTGAAGCAGATGCCTGGATTAAAAATGAAATTCATCAACTTGATTCGTTGCAAAAAGTGCTCATCACTTCACACGATGCCTTTTCTTACTTTGGAAAAAGATATGGTATTGAAGTGAAAGGAATTCAGGGTGTTTCAACATTATCTGAAGTTGGGTTAAAAGAAATTTCAGGCATGGTTGATTTCATCATTCAAAGAAACATTCCGGCGATTTTTGTTGAAACTTCTACATCTCAAAAAACAGCGCAATCAATTCTTGACGGTTGTGCCGTAAAAAATTATTCCGTCATTCTTGCCGGTCCGCTTTATTCGGATGCCCTTGGTGAGCCTGATACAGAAGCGGGAAGCTACATTGGAATGTTGAAAGAGAATGTAAAAATTATTATAGCCGGATTGAAAAAATGAAACAGGATATCCATTCGATAGAAGTTCACAACCTCACCGTATCATATGACGGTAAACCCGTGTTATGGGACATTGATTTTAATCTTGATTCGGGTAAAATTATTGGCATCATTGGACCAAATGGTTCAGGTAAAACAACATCTTTAAAAGCCATAATGGGTTTGCTGAAACCATCCAGCGGATTTGTAAAAATATTTGGAAAATCGTTGAATGAAGTCAGGGAACGTGTGGCGTACGTACCGCAACGTGAATCGGTGGACTGGGATTTTCCGGCGAGTGTACTGGATGTAGTTCTGATGGGCAGATCAAAAAGTCAGAATCTTTTCAGAAGGGCAAATAAAACGGATATGGATATTGCACTTCAAAGTATCGAAAAAGTTGGATTAACAGAATTCAAAAACAGACAAATCTCTCAACTTTCCGGAGGACAGCAGCAACGTGTATTTATTGCAAGGGCACTGGCACAGCAGGCCGATTTATATTTAATGGATGAACCATTTGTAGGTGTGGATGCAGCAACTGAATCAGCCATTCTTGAGTTGCTGCGTGAGATGAAATCGAATGGAAAAACGGTGCTTATTATCCACCATGATCTTCAGACAGTGTCTGATTATTTTGATTATTTGGTTTTACTCAATACCCGTTTGATTGCAAAGGGCACTCCCCCTGAAGTATTAACCCGTGAGAATCTCTCAAACGCTTATGGAGGACAACTTACTCTGCTTTCGAAAATTGTTGATCTGATTAAACAGAATGAATTTCCGGTTCGTGAAAAAGGATTTGATTTATAAAAAACTGAAAACATGATCTGGCAATCCGCAATCGATTTTTTTTCTTTCAAAGACCCGAATGTGGTTTATGTGGTTGCCGGAATTATTTTTATTAATTCCTCAGCTGCGCTGGTTGGAACTTTTGCTTATCTGCGCAAACGTTCTTTGCTTGCTGACGCAGTGTCTCATGCGCTTTTACCCGGAATTTGTCTGGGATTTCTTTTTGCCGGAGAAAAAAATATGCCGGCTTTAATTACAGGCGCTTTTATTACCGGATGGATTTCCATTTTCCTGATTGATCTGATTGTTCGAAAGTCAAGAATTAAACAAGATGCAGCAATTGGAATTGTGATTTCTTTTTTCTTTGCGGTGGGTATTGTTTTACTGACCTATATTCAAAAAAACGGCAATGGAAATCATGCCGGACTGGATCATTTTCTTTTCGGACAAGCTGCTGCAATTTCTAAAAATGACGTGATACTTTTTGCACTGGTATTTTTTATCATTTTGTTTGCCGTTGTTCTTTTATTTAAAAATCTGGTCATACTTTCTTTCAATCCTGATTTTGCGCAAAGTGTTGGTATTCCTGTGCGATTTATTGAGTTTTTTCTTACATCACTCACAGTGCTTGCAATTGCTATTGGAATTCAGGCACTGGGTGTCGTACTCATTTCTGCATTGATAATTACACCTGCGGCTACGGCCAGGATGTGGACGCATCATCTGAAAAAAATGATTTTCATTGCTATTGTAATTTCTATTTTCAGTGGAATTGCAGGTTCATTTGTGTCTTATACCCGGGCACAGATGCCAACGGGTCCCTGGGTTGTGGTGATTCTTTCACTGATTACGTTTGTTTCTGTGGTGATGGCTCCAAAAGGTCTTTTAAGGAAATTTTTTATTCGTAAAAAGAATGAAAATAAAATCAATGATGAAAATATTCTAAAAACCATTTTTGAACTGAAAGGATTTTCTGAGCCGGAAAAAAATCCAATTTTCAGCACATTGGAACTGACTGAAAAAAGAATGTTCGACACAAAAAAACTGGATGCCGGATTGAAAAGATTGATCAGAAGAAATTTCATTCAGCATAAAGAAGATCATTTTCAATTAACCACAGCGGGAAAAAAGGAAGCAGCCCGAATAATTAAACTTCACCGGCTTTGGGAACAATATCTGCTTAAACGCACGCGCATTGATGCAGATCATGTACACTCCGGCGCTGAAGCAATTGAACATATTATTACACCCGAAATTGAAAAGGAACTGGAAAGGGAATTGGGAATTGAAGGTATACCTGAGGAAGATTATTGATGTAAAATGATAGTTAAATAAATAACCTTGAATGAATGATTTTTTCATCATATTGACAGCGGTTCTTGTAGCCATTAATTGTGCGCTGCTAGGTTCTTTTTTATTGCTGAGAAAAATGGCGATGGTTGGAGATGCCGTATCACACGCGGTACTTCCGGGTATTGTAATCGCATATTATTTTGCAGGTGACAAGAGTTCTGTATTTATTTTGATTGGAGCCACCATTGCTGGTTTGGCGGCAACGTTGCTCATTGATTTTTTTTCACGCCGAATCAAAATTCAGAATGATGCTGCAATTGGAATTACCTACACGTTACTTTTTGCCGTTGGAATGATTTTAATCGCACTTTTAATGCAGGGAAATGCAGATATCGATCAGGAATGTGTGTTATATGGAGATATCGCTTTGATCAATTTTGACAAAATTCTCATCGATGATAATTTATACATTGGACCAAGAGCCATGTATGTAGAACTTGTTGCCTCTGTTATTGTTGTTTGTTCACTCGTAATTGGTTTTAAAGGGTTCAGACTGATATCATTCAATGAAGATTTTGCCAAATCAGTTGGAATTAAAACCTCCCGCTGGCATTATTTTTTAATGGCGCTGGTGACGTTAACAACAGTTGTTTCTTTCGAAGTGGTAGGTGCAATTCTGGTAGTTGGATTTTTAGTGATTCCGCCGGCAACGGCATTCCTCATCACCAGAAAATTGGTGCCAATGCTGGTAATTTCTGCTCTCACAGGTATTTTTTCGGTCATTTCTGGTTATTTTCTGGCGATTTGGATGAATGTCAGTATCACAGGAATGATGGTGGTTATGGCAGGAGTTCTCTTTGGATTTTGTTTTATCATCAAACAATTAAAATCTCACAAAACACTGGTGAGTCAAGGGTTTGATCAGAAACTTCGAGAAATATAATTCCGGTAATTTCTACTTTTCAACCATTTTTTTCATTTTTGCGTATCTTTACTAAAACTTTCATTGTATGAACGCAAAGTATTTTCTTGGGGCATTGGCCGTTTCAGTTTTATTGATTGCTTCTTGCGGTAAAAAAACCGGAGGATGTTATAAGGGTGAAAAAGCATGGGTAAAAGATTTTACTGATTCTGATACTTGCGGAATTCTTTTTCAGCTGGAAGATGGAACCAAACTGGAACCAATCAATCTTTCTGAATTCAGCGGAATGGAATTTAATCACGGGGATCTGGTTTGGATTTCCTATAAACCAGCATCTGGCGCCAGCCTTTGCGGAATGGGAGATATCGTAGAGATTAAATGTCTTGCTGAACGCGAGTATTAATCAACCAGCAGATTTTTTATCTTGAAAAAATATTCTGAAGGGTGTAATCCAAAACCCTGAAGATGTAGTCCTTTGATTGTCCAGAGTTCCTTTCGAATACTTCCTGCATTTTTATAAATTTCTTCCCCCATTTTATAGGGAATAATTTCATCCTCTTTGCTGTGAACAACCAGTAAAGGTTTCTTAAAATCTCTGATTAATTCTTCTCCTTTAAATTTATTTCCAAGCACAAGCCACGGAGCAAATCGTAAAATTTTAGGAACACTTGCAATGCCTATCTTACGGTAATTGGTGAATGCTCCTTCAACAACAAGTGCATCAATTTTGTCCTGATTTTCAGTAGCTGTTTTCAACGCAAGATTTCCTCCCAGAGAAAATCCAAGCACAATTTTTTTTGTTTCCTCCACTTCAGGTAATGACAAAAAGTAATCAAATGCTTTTTGCGATGATTCAATTACCTGGTTGTGTTTTGCCTGACCTTCTGAATTTCCAAATTCAGGATAATCATAAATAAACGCGTTATATCCTTCATCCCAAAACATTTCAGCTACACTTTGCCAGCCTGTCAGACTACCGGCGTTGCCGTGTAAAATAAATACACTTGCAATCGGATTTTCTTTTTTGAAATACAAACCGTGTACTGATTTTTCTTTTTTGTAAGGTATGTAATGCTCTGTTGCAATAGGTGAAACTTCCACCGGATTTTTATCCGGAAAATAATAGAACATGTTCATGGAGCAGGAGGGTAGCACAAATGCTAAAACAGAAAGCCTGAAAAGTAATTTGTTCATGAGCATGAATTTGAAGTAAATCTAAGCAAAACAGTGCGGCATCATATAGGTGATTATTTAAATAATGTTAAGTATGTTTCGGTTAATCCTCCATTCAGGTTTTATCTGAATTCCGGTGGAATTAAGTATTTTTGATTCGCTAAAAAAGATTCGTATCCCAAAAGTCCTGCTCATACTGCCCCCGTTTACACAGTTAAATACACCTTATCCATCAATTGTCTATCTGAATGGTTTTCTGAAATCTAAAAATGTGATTTGTAAGCAGGCTGATTTAGGTTTGGACGTGGTGCTTGAAATATTTTCAAAAAAGGGCCTCCGGGAAATTTTAAATAAATCAGAATCGGATGAATTTTCAGAAAATGCCAATCGAATAATTGCGCTCAAAGAAAATTATATTCAAACCATTGATGATGTCATTTCATTTCTTCAAAACAAAAATTCTTCGCTTGCGCATATAATTTGTTCAAATGATTTTTTACCAAAAGCCTCCCGTTTTAATCAGCAGGAGGATTTGGAGTGGTGTTTTGGAACCATGGGAATTCAGGATCAGGCAAGATATCTTGCAACACTTTATCTGGATGATATTTCAGATTTTATTGTTGAAACCTGCGATGCTGATTTTGGTTTCAGCCGTTACGCTGAAAGATTGGGAAGATGTGCAAATTCCTTTGATGAATTAAACAAAATGCTCGGGCAGAAAGATTCACTGATCATTCAAATCATGAAAAACAAATTGCGTGTTTTACTGGATGATTTTAAACCGGATTTGGTAGCACTTTCTGTTCCTTTTCCCGGAAATTTGTTTGGAGCGTTTAAGTGCGGACAATTAATCCGTGAGCAATATCCTGACATTAAAATTGCTATGGGTGGCGGCTTCCCTAACACTGAATTAAGAAGCCTTTCTGATGCCAGAGTATTTAATTACGTCGATTTCATTACGCTGGATGACGGAGAAGCACCTTTTCTAAATCTCATCGAATTTCTTTCAGGGAAAAGATCTGTAAAAAATCTTAAAAGAACATTTCATTTGCATGAGTCAAAAGTGGTTTTTACCGATAATTCAGAAACAAAAGATTTTTTACAAAACGAATTGCCGGTTCCGGATTACAGTGGTTTGAATCTGAAAAATTATTTATCTGTGATTGAAATGGCAAATCCAATGCACAGTCTGTGGAGCAATGGAAGGTGGAATAAACTCACGCTGGCACATGGATGTTATTGGGCAAAATGTACGTTTTGTGATGTCAGTCTGGATTACATAAAAAGATATGATCAGACAGCTGCGCCGCGTATTTGTGACAACATCGAAGAATTGATCAGACAAACCGGAGAAAACGGATTTCATTTTGTGGATGAAGCTGCCCCTCCGGCATTGTTGAGAGATGTGTCGATTGAAATCATCAAAAGAAAATTAAATGTTGTCTGGTGGACCAACATCCGGTTCGAAAAAAGTTTCACTGCTGATTTGTGCCGTTTATTAAAAGCCTCTGGATGTATAGCCATGTCTGGTGGACTGGAAGTGGCTTCTGATCGTTTATTAAAATTGATTGACAAGGGAGTAACAGTTGAACAGGTCACAAAAGTTTGCCGCAATTTCTCAAACGCCGGAATTTTGGTTCACGCCTATCTGATGTATGGATATCCGACTCAAACAAAACAAGAAACAGTTGATTCGCTGGAAATGGTCAGGCAACTTTTTGAAAGTGGAATTATTCAATCGGGATTCTGGCACAGGTTTGCGATGACCGCTCATTCGCCGGTAGGAATGAATCCTGAAATGTATCAGACAAAAATTATTTCAAAGGATGTTCCGGCATTCGCAAACAACGATTTGGAATTTGACGAACTTGTGCCAGTGAAACACGAAATGTTTTCTGAAGGATTGAGAAAGTCACTTTACAATTACATGCGTGGAGTTGGATTTGACATTCCGCTGCAAAAATGGTTTGAAGAAAAAATTCCGGTCACAAAAATTAATCCTGACTACATTCAAACGTTTATTGATGAACCTGAAATTTCGTTTTTCAAACCTACTGCCCGCTTGGTTTATAATGGTGTTTTTCCGGTCATGAAGCTTATGCCGGTAAAGTCAGGGAAAGAACAATCGGAACTCACATTTATTTCGAATGCAGGGAATCAAAAAATTCTTTTTGGAAAAAAATACGGTGAATGGCTGATGAATTATTTTGAACATTTTATGATTTCGTCTCAGCAATTAATAACCATGTCAAAACTCAAAGAAGATTTTGAAAAAGATTTTCCTGACGAATTTGATCTTTTCTGGATCAGTAAAAGCGCCTCCAAGCTGAGAGAAATTGGTTTGCTGGTATTGTGATTGTAAGTCGCAGCGTGATTATTGAGTATGTTACTTCTGAGGCACATGCTCTTAATTCTCCGGTAATTTTCTATCCATTTCTCTTCCCAGTTTTTCCTTCCCCCTCACTAAATCCTAAATCCTATATCCTATATCCTATATCCTAAATCCTCCCTATGAATATCTCTGTTAATAACAAACAAGAGAGCCAAATAAGATCATTCAATTATTGCTTAATTTAGCGGTGAACGTTACAAACAGTTAATTGTACGTTATACAACAACCAAAAACCCTCCTTTATCCATGAAATACGTTTACTTCAGTATTTTTTGCAGTTGGTTTGGCATCACGACCGCACAAACCAGCTGGAATGATTTTACCGGTGAAGAGCGCGCCTTTTTCTACAATATTTCGCGAAAAACGGAAATTTTAAAACCGGAATTATTTCATTTATTTGAATTTACAGATTCCATTCCGTGGATAAATGACACGCTTCCCAATTACCCGTATGTTGAAAAACAGATTGTTCAGTTTCCTGAGAAATTGATTTTACATACGGATCAGATTCCGCGTAAATCAGTGGGGCTGGTTTCTGACCTGGCAAACATGTTTGCGCTTTGGGAACTAGATAAGGTGCTACACTATAGAATGTCCGTAGATGAAAAAGATAAACCACTCAAAGATAAATTGAAAATATTTGAGCAATATGTGATGCAGAATATTCCTCAGTCTGCTTTGACAACCACATCATCCGGCGAGTATATTTTGTTAAAAGGAATCTACTCGTATTTTACGCCATCCATGTCAATCACTGATAAACTTGCCGGACTTTTAAATTCGGGTTATTCTCAGCAAGATCAGATGCTCATTATCAATTCAATTTACAAAGCGCATGAAGATTATGTCAATGATCGGTCTATTGTAATTTTTCAGGCATTGGGCGGGACAAATGTTGAATACAAAAATTTTATTTCAGCAGCAGGAGATGGTTCTTCCTGGTCAGATTTGAAAGGCGGGTATAAAACGCCGTACAATCATGCCGTGCCGGATGAAAGAGGTATATTCTATTTTGAGAGTCATATTTTTTCTGAAAGAGAAGAACGTCCGGACGGAAAAATTATTGAAACAAAACCGGAAATCCGGGTGAAGGATATTTGTATACGTGAGCTAAGAACTCACAATCAAAAATCAACGGTGCTCCATTTTGATGTGCACGGTTTCCATGAAGAGAGACAAACTACCATTGCCATTCAGAAGGGTGGTTCTTCTTATATTCTTTATGGTAAAAATGAACACCGGCTTTTATCACCTGATTCTACTTATGGTAAGGGTACTACTTATTGGAGATTACTTTGGGAACTGGAACATGTTTACATCGCTGATCTCAATGAAAAACTCTATGGAAAGAAAGGATACGATTATTGGATAGCGGTTTACGAAGACAAAATAAAAGATACGGAATTACGAATTAAGAAAACAGAATTCAAACTTGATCAGCTGCGTGTTCAGGAAGGACCAAAAAAAATGAAGAAGAAAAAAATCAAGAAAAAAAATCTTGGTTTTTCTGATCAGGACGGACAAGGTCATCCAACCGGTGCGCTCACTAAACATGATAAAAAAGTGAATGTAGAACAAAACCGTCTGGTGCATCTGAATACACAATGGGAGAATGAGAAATTGACGCTGGCAAAACTGATAAAAGAAATGGAAGAGGCATATTTTCTTCTCATAAAATATCAGGCACTTTATGATAAGATGCAAAAGAATCTGGGCTACATCTTCATGTCATATGAACAGGATGGTGACATCTATACGTTTGCTGATGGCGCAACATTCAATTATGCCACACAGGATTTTACTTTCCCATGTACCAATCGGGAAGAGGTATTCCATGTTTATCACATTGCCTTTGGTGAAAAAGTACTTTCGACCAAACTGGAAGAAACCATGGTGCATATGAATGTTGCTTTTGCAAATCAGCAGGATCAGTTTACCATGTTAAAAACAGTTGGTGATGTTCAGGGATATTCACAGTTAAATGAAAGCGACTCCATACAGATTATGGAGATCTTCAATGCTATTTTGGAAAAAGATCTTAAAGTAGAATTGGTTGCTGAGGCCGGCGGAATTATGGATGAGTCGCATGGAGTTTATTATCGGGATTCAACGTTAAGTCCGGTTCCTTTTGATAAATCAGGATTTAAAAATTCAGGCCTGACTGTTTTCAGAGCTGATAAAGGAAGTAATATAAAGCTTACAGTTACTTGTTGGGGAGAGCAAATGATTGCAGAACAATTTGAACTGTATCGTTCTTCATTTACAAAATTTAAATCCAAATTTCCGGATCTCAATGAGGTAGATTTTTATACTGGAATAAAAGCAAAACAAGGAGCGATGGAATTTGTTGCATTGCTGAAATCACTTGTGCCTAAATATATAAAAGATACTGCTGAACAGGCACAAATCCTAAAAACATTGAATGGAGCCAAAATAAAAAATGTTCAGTTCAGAGGTGGTCAGATCCAGGCTCCGGTGCCGGCTATGATCATACCTAAATAATGCTTTTTACAGCTTGTATGATTCAGATTCGTGAAGTACGGAAATAGCATTTGGCCCCTCATTAAAAAGCAGATCCAACACGCTCAGATTATTCTGAAATTCAAATCGCTCGGAAAATGTCTGGTAATATTTTTTACCGGAATAGGAAGATTTGATTTTTGGATTGACCATAGCGAGCATCTCATCAGAAATTTTCTCATTTGACTTTTCCATTTTCAGTTCGCAGGATAAACCAATTTTATCAGTCAGAAACTGAAGAAGTTCAAAATTCAATTCAGGAAGCGTTTCAATTTTTCGATTGAGAATTTCCGTAATCCGGTCAATATAATATTCGTAGTATGCTGCGTTTTTATACGCACTTTCAAATGATTT
>Ga0268298_10004824_pt1 | contig 12942 bp, 9 predicted proteins | sample WWTPWeurt_MetaG_FD_194462 | JGI IMG/M metagenome (GOLD analysis project Ga0268298, IMG submission 194462) | Activated sludge microbial communities from WWTP in Nijmegen, Gelderland, Netherland - WWTP Weurt | ecosystem: Engineered > WWTP > Aerobic digester > Activated sludge | place: Netherlands...
AGAAATTGAGGCTTGAGATGCTTAGTCGAGTATTTGCAGCCAATATCCAATGCGAATCTGCCCGCCACTAGAAAGTATTGAAATTGCTGTCAGGGACGGCTTGGGTAGTTCTTCTGCGGAATCGCTGCGAGTGTAACAATAGTGATTTGAAGAAATATTACATCAGGGTTTCTGGATTTTTGCCCGAGTGAAACCAGCGCCTGATGAGGATTTTGACCGTCAAGCGGATTTAATTTTTCGCGTTACATGAGTTTAGCGATTTTCAGAGTCTATCGCGAAAGAGACACCGGGACCGGCAAACTCTCGGCGAAAGACCGGCAGAATCCTGACAGGAGACCGGTAAAGTCTCGGCGAAAGACCGGCTAATTGATTTGTGCGAAGGCCCTCGTGAACTGGGCATTACCCCACAACTCCGCACTGGCGTTGGGGCCGTGCATAATGCGATAGATGGCATTGAGAAGTTCCTCAGCCGTGCGTCTTTGCACAACAGGATTAGCTTCATAGCCCTTGCGATCAAAGAAGTTGACCGTGGGTAGATGAGCATTCTTGGCTTCGAGCATGGCATCTGCCTGTCTGGGACCGGCTAGATTGGCAAGCTCTACTGCTGCGCCGAAATATTCGTTGCCCCTGGTCCTGCCGTAGGTGACAGCTTGTAGCTTGTCCACCAGGTTCTGGCTGGAATTCGAGAGCGGTGTCTTTTCTCCGTGGCGCCTTTGGCTGAGAATTTTGGTAGTGAGGAAGCGCCAGTCTTCCTCTCCCAGATTTTCTTTCGAGAGAGCATCGCTCATGCCGACAGGCAGAGCTTTAATCTTTTCCTTGAGGGCATCATGTTTGTCCTGACCGCGAGTGGCGCGGGCGAACACTTCTTCAATGGCCCTTTCCTTTTGTTTATCCGGTAGAAAATCGAAGCGGTCGGCACGCTCGTTGATGGCTTGCGCTTTTAGCTCCAGTTTGAAGCGTGTTTCTTCTTTGAGAGTGTGGCCGACAACCTGGGCAAATTGGCGAGACTGTACAATCGGTCCAATATCGCCATCAAGATTGAGGGCATGCAGAGCTGTGGAAAACTGTCTGCCGCTAATACCAAGACCGGTGGGTTTTGTTGATTTTGCGAAGTCGACATAGAGCTGGTAGCGGGGCGCTCCCTCTTTGTCCAGGTATTTGTCTTTGCTCTCGGGGTGAGCTTTTACCATCTCCATCAGTTCCCGGTGCAAAGTCTTTTGCAGGTTTTCGTAGAGAGTGGCTTTTGCTTCCAACTCTTCTTTTCTGGGACTGTCTTTGGCCAGTTCCCGCAGTCTGTCGGCTACTACCTTGCCTTCTCCGTCTGCGAAAGTGAGATTGGTGCTCATTATTATCTGGTTGTAGCCGATAGCCGATGAGAGCGGATGCATCTGGCGCCGCTTGTCGGCCAACTCCCTGTGACCTTCCGCTTCCGGCTTTGTCAATTCCATGGGCACGCCGGAGAGCATGTCGTGAGTTGCTTTGCCTCCACCTTCGAAGGCGTAGATGTTGAGCACAATCTTTTCAGTCTCGGCTCGGGTCAGTCCAAGAGAGGCGCCTACCCGCAGAGTCTCTCGCGCGTAATTACGTTTGAACTCTTCTTCTGTTATTTCCTTGACAGTGAAATCAGGCTGACTTTCGTCAGCTGCGGCGAGGCGATTCAGGGCTTTCGATTGCATGAGCATGTCATCGACGGAAGGAAGTTTTGCACTACTGGACGGCTTCACGGCCTCCATGCCGGATGGCTTGGCCGGACCTTCATAGAAGGGTGGGAATTCCAGCACCGGTCGCCCGTACTTCTTTTGACTTTCCACTGTAGACCAGTATCCTGCCAGCTCCTTCTGGTAATTCTCAAGGAAGTATTTGTAGCATTCCGCCCGGGATGCTTCCGGTTTGTGGCAGCTGCTGTATAGATCTTCCGTGGCGAAGCTCAGGTAAGTTGGTTTGCTGCCGGCAGCGGGCTCCTGTCCGTTTGTAGCCTTTTCCGGCTGTGTTTGCTGAGAGCGTGACTGGTCGGTTTGAACTTGCCCTGTTTGGTTTCGATCTGTTGCTGTCGCCCCGGATTGGGACCGGTCGTTTGCTTCCTGGCGGTTGGAAATGATGGGCGGTTGTGTCGTTTTCAGCGGCGGAAAAGAGAATCTCTCAGGGGCGCCGGTATACATCAGTGACTGGCTCTCCAGGGAATGGTTTTGAGCGGCGGCGCCGACTTCGCCTTTGTGCCCGTGGTGTGTTGTGCTTGCTCTGTCCATTTTTCAAACCATTGTTTTGTCTGCTGCTCAAACTTTTGCTCTATGTGCTGCTCAAACCATTGTTCTGTCTGCCGCTCAAACCATTGTTCTATCTGCTACTCAAACTTTTACTCGATCTACCCGGCCTACATCGGTGCGCCGATGCTTATCGCATGGCGCTGATAGTGCTGGCCAGACCTGGTGTATGCCTGAGAAGACCGAAGCCGGTGTCCTGAAAGACGCGGAAGTAATTGTCGGACACGTAGGGGCGAGTGCGCTCTTTCATAGCACCAGTCAGACCAACCGAGCCGATATTTGCTGTTGACGGAAAGAGTCGCCAGTCTTTGTCCAGCACGGGCGTGACCATGAAACGTGCTGCGCTGGAAAGTTTCAGCGCTAGGTCGTTTCTGTCGACGACAAAGTTAACTCGGTTTGCCGCTCGGTACATTTGCGGAAACATCTCGATATATTTTTCTGTAGCTTTGTCTCCGTGTAAAAAGGTGGCGGCTTTGACCGGCGGCATACCCAGGCTTTGCAAGGTGGATAGAGAGTTGCACAGCAGCGAGGCGCCGCGACTGTGGGCGATCAGATCCACATTTCCGCTGCCCAGCCGCTCCAGGAGAGTGACGATACCTCTGTCGATAAAAGGTTGGCTCTTGATGGCGGCCCTGGTGTCGTCCATAGTCTGTGAAACCATATCCACCACTCCTTCATTCTCTCTCGGGCTGCTGCTCGCCCAGTCCGCTACCACAATGGTGGCTTGCATTGAACGAGCCATTTGTCCGGCATTGAAAGCGGCTACACCCGGGGCATTGCGAATTCCGGGAATGTAGATGCCGAGCTTGCCGTTGGTGGTTTCTTTTGAGCGAGCGATTTCAGCGAGGTACTGCTCACTATTCAGTAGCGTTATATCGCCTGCAGTTTCCGCTACCAGAGCCGATTTGCTGTCTGTTTCGAAGCGAATGGTCTGTTTGTAGTAGCTGGTGTTCTTATCCAGATCCTCCAGTTCCATAAGGGGTAGGAAACTTTTACCGTCGGCTGCCGGAGCCCGGTTGGTGAAGCCATACACAGTCACCTCGCCGGCTCCGGGGCGGGAAGATTCAAGGTCCCTTCCCCCTTCCTCCGAAGTTTCCCGGGAGAGCCGCGCCTGCCGTTCATACCTGGTGGTGTCCGTCCTCAGGTGGTTTTCCATGGATTTGCTTCCTGCCCGATGCGGTATTCGACGGCTGCTTGACTTGCCGCTTGAGCGCCGGATGGAAGGCGCTCACCTGCAAGAGCGGCAGTGTAGGCTTCTGCGGCTTGAATCGGTATGTCGGTGCTTGCCTCTCCCTGGTTGGTGGCGTAGAAGGTCATATGGGCGCCGCCTTTGTTCAGGGTGGCGGAATAGGTTTTCGCCTTGCCTCCGCCCTTACGGGGGCGACCCTTGGCCGGTGCCCATTCGAAGCCGGCTGCTTCGAGCAGGGCCAATCTGCTCAGGGAAAGTTGATTGAGGCGCCAGGCCTGGCGTTGATGGCAGACCCAGCGAGCCAAGGTAGGGTTCTCTTTCCAGCGATGGGGCACCCGGCAGTGTCCGAAACGGAAGCGAAAACTGCGGAGCTCTTCCAATCTTTCGTACCATTTGCGGTCTAAGACCTGGAAGTCGAAGCCCAGCTTAGTCAGTTGGTCGATGCGGCTCTGGGACACGGCTTTGCGGCGGCAGTCTTTGCGCAAGTTGCGTACCCAGGTAGCCAGTTCGGGATTCTCCGGATAATACATGGGCACAAAACTATGACCGTGCTGTTTGATGAATTTCTCCAGTTCTTCAAGGTGGGAGGCCCAGTTGCTGCGGCTCGATTGCCAGTGAAAGCCGACTTGATCCAGCGCCTGCACCCGTGAGTCAGGCAGCAAACCTTTCTTGCGGCGGCTTCTCAAATTGGCGGTCCAGATGGCCAGCTTGGGATCTTGCTTATATCTTCTGGGAACATCGCAGTGTCCGTGAATTTCTTTGTAGGCCAGAAGAGCCTGATACATGGCGCAGAAGTTGGCGTCGCGGTCTATGACGGCGGCTTTGGCGCGGCTGGTGCTATCTGCCATGAGATTGCCGGTGAGGCTGCCGGCCTCTTTCTTGAGGTTATAAGCTTGCACGAAATAGCTGAGCTTTTCATAGCTCCTGGCGATCATCAGTCTTGCCGATATTCGTAGCTGCTTGAGGGCCAGGGTGTGGTTCTCGATCTCCGAGAGCCTTTCGAGAATGCGCTTCTCTAGTTTGTCCTGTTTGTGGTGCTGTTCAAGAGCTATAGCCAAATTTGGGTGGACGGCCAGGAAGTCTTGCAGTTTCTCGTGCGTCTGGTGGGTGTCACGGCCGTTCAGAAGTTTGTAGATTGCTTCAATAGCTGCTTCGATTTTGAGTGGTTCCGCCTCATCACCGAGCGGTTGTTCTCCGCCTGCAGTGCCGAGATCAGCCAGGTAGCTTTCGATGCTGTTCCTCAGGTTGCGCTTCTGGGTTGAAGCCTGGATGAGGATTATCTGGGCTCTTTCAACTTCTTTGAGGGCGTTGAGGCGGGCTGCGTCGTAACGCTTGTCGGTTTGTTCAACGATCTGCTGAAAATGGCGCAATGCCGGTTTCGCTTCGTTCACCGCCAGCCCGCGATAGATGTTCTCGAACTGCTTTAGTTGCGCTCCCAGCTCATCAATCAGTTCATTGCCCTGGGATTGCACCGGGCCTTCTTCCTTCCGTTCTTGTAGAGTCTGGCAGAACGCCGCGGCTTCCTTAGGCTCCGGGCTCTGGCTTGGAACAGCAACTGAAAATGGAAGTTTGCCCTCTGCGGCAAGCTGACCTTGCCCGAGTGCGGAGCCGGAAACCGGACCGCTCAGGGCAGTATGGGAATGTAGCGCACCATTGCTCATTGTTTGGGCCCTCAATACAAATCATCAAGTGGGGATGTGTTTTGCAGGATAGGCGCGAGCGTATAAAATCTGGATCAAATCCGCCTCGACGTTTGTATAATTGCCTGGCTAAACCCAAAGGAAAGTAGGCGGCGATGTCCAAGGTTTTGATTGTTGATGACGACGTACTTCTAAGTCACTCTCTCAAGCTTTACCTTGAGGAACAAAATTATGTGGTGGAGACCATCGGCGACGGCGAGGATGCTCTTCACCTGCTGCGTAGTTTTCCTTACGATGCCATCATTCTTGACTGGAACCTTCCAGGCATGAGTGGTGAAACGGTTTGTCTTGAATACCGGAAAGGCGGCGGACAGGCGCCGATAATTTTTCTTACCGGACAAAACGATATTAGTTTTATAGAACGCGGTCTGGGAGTCGGCGCGGATGATTATTTGACCAAGCCATTTGAGGTGCGGGAATTGGCGGCGCGCCTGCGCAGTATGTTCAGGCGTCGTCGCGGCGAGTTTGAGGCGGAACTGCGTGCATTCAATATAGTGTTGAAACCGGAATTGAATCTGCTCGTCAGCGATGATACGAAGATTACTCTCCGACCCAAGGAAACAGCTGTTCTAGAGTATCTTATGCGGAATCCTAATCGCATCTTCAGCGCCCAGCAACTGCTTGATTCAGTCTGGTCGGCCGATAGCACGGCCACCGCCAATACGGTGCGTACCTGGATGGGGCTCTTGCGACAGAAGTTGGCTCAGGTAGGGCGGGAGACTCTGATCAGAACTGTGCCCGGAGCCGGTTATGTACTGGACCTTCCTGATTGATAAAGGCGAAAGAGAAAGCTAATATAGAAAGCCCCTTGCACTCAGCTCTTGCTCAGGGTGATTTCATTGGCGCCATGGCTGCTCAGTCTCAACCGCATTTGGTTTGCTTGAGCCAGTTGTTCCAGAATGGCCAGAGCTAGAAGCTCTTTCAACCTGCCCGGCTCTCTCGGGCGGGTGAGCTTGATCGGTAGATCATACTGGGCTCCCAACGGTTGTCCTTCGTCCTTGATGGAGAGAGACAGTCCTCGTTTGTGGTTGAGCTTGATTATTACTTGCGTCTGCGCGGGGGCATTATCGACGGCCACTTTGATGGCGCATTCCAGCATTTGCAAGAAAAGATCGCTATCCACGTGCCCTGCCAGTCTGAGATTGCCCTCGGGGCAGTCCTCCAGTTCCAGACCGATGTCACGCGCTCCTGAGCGGTCGGCCTGATTGGCTATAGCTTCATAGAGAAGCTCTTGCCAGTTGCTTGGCTTGGATTGTTCCAACTCCCGTGCGGCGGCAGTGCCTGAAAGCGCCTTCTGCGGGGCGGTTTTCAACTTGTTCAAGGTAAGCAGGTCGTTTATCAGCTCAGAACCCTCATAGATACCTGCCGTAGCCTGCTTGAACAGCTTGCTCGTGTCGAGCCGCCCGGTGCCTCGCGCATCCGTTTGCGGCTCTAATTTGGCCAGGGTTTCCAGGGCGATCTGAATACTTTGCATGGGGGCGCGAATGTCATGGGCGAGGCTGTTCATGAGCTGTTCTCGACTGCGTTCCGCCTCTTTGAGACAGTCAAAAGCTAGAGCCAGCTCCTCTTTCAACTGGTCTAATTCATCCGTGATTTTCTGCGGATGTTCCACCGTATTATTTTCGGCCAGTAAGAGTGATGTACGGGCCAGCTCTACCACTCGCTTGCTCAGAATTTTGGCGTAGAGAAATGGAATAAGCGTGGCCATGGTCAAGTTGAAGAGCAAGATGATCAGGAGCGAATCTTTGACGAGCTTCTGTTTCTCCGCTTCCGCTTCCAGAAGGGCGGAGAGGCGCGCAAACTGGTGCTCAAGAACATTGGACATTTTGGCCGATAGTAATTCGCCGCGCTTGAGAGAATGGGCGAAGGAGCCGATAAAGTCTTCCGACTCCAGGGCTCCCATTACATCCAGAGATTTTTCGATGCGTGAGCTTTCGTTGTCGGCAGCGGCTTGCAGGGCTTTCAGTATGTACACGTCTTCGGCTTCGTCCAGAGCGCCGGGTGCTTCCGCTCTGGCCAGGGTGCGGATCTTCTGAACGCATTCTTTGGCCCGTCCTTCATAGCGACCATCCTGCAAGGCCAGATAGAGTGCGGCACTGTAGCCGCCATTAAAGGCATTCAGCCAGATGCGGCTCGTACCCGAGGTTATTTCTTGCTGGCGCTTGATCTTGGCCAGCACCTGGGAGGCTGCTTCCATATTTGTATAGATCCAGCCCAGGGCCAGAGCCTGGGTAACCAGCGGTAAGAAGAGCAAGAGCAACATCTTGCGGAACATGGGCGACGAAAAGGCAGAGCCGGTGCCTGGTTTGCTCTGGGCGCTCTGCTTTTGCGGCTCCTGGCTGCCTTCTTTACCGCTTTCTTCTTGCTCCTGCCAGGGTGCCGATGAAAGCAGGGCCTGTGGCAGGGTGAACCAGAACTGCGTTTCCCCTCCCTTGCGATCGTAGCCGATTCGTCCGCCCAGGTTTTGTACCAGGCGCTGACAGATGGAAAGCCCCAGACCGAAGCCTTCTTGCTTCTGGCGGCTATCTGCCTGGTAGTGCTCCTGAAAGATGAGCGCTTCATCGGACTTGCTTAAACCTTGACCCTGGTCGATGACGCTGATTTTGAGGTTGTCATCGTCGGCCCGGCTTGTCAGGCGAATTTGAGTGCCTGGCGGTGCAAATTTGATGGCATTGCTGACCAGGTTGCTTGCTATGCGTTCGAAGCTTTCTGGCTCGCTCATGATGTAGGTATCCGCGCATTCGTTTTTTAAGATGAGATTGCGCTTTTGAGCCAGGGGTGCCAGTTCTGTCAGGACCTTCTGGCACTTTTCCCGGGCGGAGAAGTATGACAGGTCGGCTTCGTCTATGGCCGCTTGCCCATCAGTGAGGGAAGCGTTGATGGTTTCCAGGTCGCGCAGGAAGCTTTCGATCTTGTTTGCGGCAAGCTCGATTACGCCTGTCCACTTGGAGTAGACCGCGCTATTGGACCGGTATGCTTCTCCCTGCTTGAGGTGCTCTACTACTTGCAAAGCTTTGGCGGTCGGCTCGTGAACGGCGCCGGTAATAATCTTGGTCAGCATAATCCGTTCTTGTTCGGTGCCGGCCAGCTTCCTTCTCAATTGCCGGAAGGCTGCCTCAATTACGGAAAACTCGTCATCATCAATTCCGTCGTCGTCGTCGGTTTCGGCGCTATCTTGAGTCGAGCCGTTCTTACTGCTTGGGCTGGGAAAAATCTGCCAGGCCTGGCTGGAGAGGGTGGCGATACGCTGCATGATGGTGCGGCTGAAGTAGGCGCAGATGAGTACGGCCAGGGTCAAGGAAAGCAAGACGGAAGCGAGAGTGGCACCGTAGGTAATGGCACGCAGATTCTCCCACTCTTGCCAGAGCGATAGAGCGGCTTCATTATTGGTCTGTAAGTAGATTTCTGTTTTGCTGGCTTGCTCGATGGTTTCTTTGATCAATCCCAGATAACTCTTGAGCCGGTCGCTGTTGCTGTGAAACTCTGCTTTCATCAGCTGTTTGGCCACCCGGTCGACCTTCAGTTCAAGGTCGTGGCAGGCGGTGGCCAACTTTCTCAATTCCGGCTCGGCAATTTGATTGAGAGCCGGGTTTTGCAGCGGTTTGTCGGCCAGGGGGTGGGCTGGCTTTTCCTGGGAAAAACAGGGAGACAGTTTCTTGTAGCCGCGATTGATCACTTCGGCAAAGGCATTTTCAGCTATTCTAGATTGGCTGAGCAGGGTTCTTACCCTGGATGCAATGCCTGTGCCTTCTTCATAGAGTCTGCTTATGGAGAGCAGGCAGACTGTGCTGGCCAGAAGCGGTAGCACCGTTATTAATAGACCCTTTCTGAAAAAAGAAGGTCGGTAACCGTAGCTCTTTTTAATCGCGCCTTTGTCAGAATGGGAAGTCGGCGTTTTGATTGGCACGTTTGAGATCCTGCTCGGCCTCTTTCTGTCTGCCCAACTTCTGATAAAGCTTAGCTCTCATGACGTAGCCGTTGGGTTCATCCGGTCTCAGCTTGATCATGCGATTGGTTTCTACCAGAGCCTCTTTGTACAACTTTTGGGAAGTATAACAGATGGCTAGTTCGCAGGCGCTCCAGTAGTCATTCGGATCAAGGGCCAGGGCTTTTTTCAAAAGCTCTGCAGCGCCTTTGTCATCTTTCAGTTGTCGCAGAATTTGAGACTTCAACCGATAGCGGTAGGCTTTCGGTTCAATAGCCAGGGCTTTATCCAGGCAGGTCATGGCCTTCTGCCATTGCCCCAGTTCCGTGTAGCAGCGAGCGCGGCTTTCCATCAGTTGGGCCTGGTTGTCGTGGCTAAACTTCTCATAGGTTTCCAGATCCTTCAGGGCTGCTTCCGGCTCTTGCATTTCGATTCTGGAGAGACCTCGAAAGTAGTAGGCCGTATACAAATTGGCATCGCGAGCGAGGGCGGCATTGGCCATTTCCACCACTTGCCGGAACTGGTTTTTGTGGAAAACGGGCGAGGCTAATTTGGAAAAGGCCATCTCGTCCTGGGGTCTTTTGGGAGAGGCTTCTACAGATTGGGGCAGTAGCTCGCCCTGCATGACCCCAATCAGCAGAAGCACCCAGATTGCGCTATAGCGCGCTGGGCGACCGGTTGTCTGGTGCATGTCTTTAACAAGGAGCACTTTGATTGGTAGGAAAAAAGGGGGGTGGGGGAGTTCAATTTTGATTATAGGTTACTTGCTGCCATCCGTCCGGCGGCTTTGCCCTGGCGGCGCTCGTCTTGCCTGTAACAACTAATGATTTCAATGACACCGGGGCGAATTCTTTTCCAACCTTCAAGGCTCGTGCATTGCCGACGCTTGCATTCGGAAGGGCAAGGGCGGCTGGTTTCAGGCACTCCCTCGCACTTTGGCGCGGGCGGGGCTATAATTTTCCATTGTCAGCAGGAATTATTCCGTCTTTTGAAGACATTTTTCCCTGCGGAACGGGCCGTGGAAAGAGCACAGGGCTTTTGCAAGGGTGATTAGATGTTCAAGGGACCTTCCTCAGCCGGTGAAAAAACTTATCTGATATTGCTTTTGACTCTGTTGGGGCTGGCGATTTCGCTTCCACCGGCGCGTTCTAAAAACAACGATGCTAAAGCGCCCGGGGCGGCTACCATGCTTGTTATCTCGGGGCATGGAGTGCGTAGCGGCGGCGTACGTATCTTTCTTTCCAGCCAGGGGGTAAGAATCGTAGACAACATGATGAGTGCCCTCTGGATGACGGACAAACCCCGGGAAGCGCTCCTTCTCAACGACGAAAACAAAACCATGATGACGGTACCGGCTACCGGCTATGCCAGGCGTTTTCATCATCCCGCCTTTCGCTTCGAGGATGCTGAAACTGAGCCTGCCGCTTTCAAGTGCGCTTACCCCTCTTATAAGTTGGTTCTTTATGCAGGCAAACGTCGCAACAAGCACAAGCGAGCGGAAATTACCTTCCTCAAAAATGTTCCTTTGCCGCCTGCGGTGATAGCGCACTGGCAGTCTGTGTTAGTGGGAGCAGGAGCACCGGCCGGACATTTGCCAGTGGGAGTCTATCAGTATTCGGGGCGCTTCCATGACTCGGAAGACAACATCAAACGCCGGGAGTGGATGGACTTATTGAAACCGAGCCGGGTGAGCCTGGAAGCCCTGGATAAGCGGATGTTCTTACCTCCCAAGTATCGTAAAGCACGTGACAAAGCTGATTTCATGTTTGCGGACGGCGGCGAACTCAAGAGTCACGATATAGATGATATGTTTGCGGGCAAGGTGAAATGATGAAGAGGAAGCTGTACATGCCTGGCCGGTCTCTGTTTCCAAATCTCATGCCGCGCCTCTGTCTGGGTTTGGCTAGTGGGATGCTTGCCCTCGGTCTTGATAGCGCCGCTTTCGCCGCCGACAAGATGCTGGTTCTGAAAACCCAGGGTGAGCTATTTGGACCGGCATCAGTAAGAATGTCGCCCCTGGGCTTGAGGGTGCGCACCAAAATAGGCGAGTCACTCTGGCTCAAAAGCAAACCGGAATATTTCTATATGATCAATCCTGAGAACAAGACCTACCTGGAAATGACCAGGCAGGCTTATATTGATGATCTGAGAGAAGACTATCCGGCGCTCAGGTTCGAGCGCAAAGAGGTCAAAAAGGAAGGTAGCCTCTTCAACAAGCCCCGGCAGATCACCCTTTTGTATCGCAAAGATGAGGGCTCGGAACTGAAGTCGGCGGAAGTGGAGAGCATTGCCCGCGACATGCTGCCTGCCGATGTCTGTCGTATCTGGAGCGAACTAATCACCTATCAGCCTGAGCCGGCACAGCTGCCCCTCAACTGCAAGCAGTTGATCAAACGGGGCTGGATGACCAATATCATGCAGCACGTGGATGGCAGTGTGAAAGGGCGCGGCCATAAGCGCCACCACTCGCGCTGGATGGAAATGCTGACCACCAGTGATTTGCAATGGCAGAACTGCGATCCGGCAGTCTTTAAGCTGCCGGCTGGTTATAAACGCGCAGTAGATCGCGCTTCGCTCTATCTATCTACAGACGGCGAAATCAAAAAAGGCGACATAGAAGAATTTTTTATGCGCGAGCTAAAGTAAGCTCAGACAGCCGCCAGGAGAGCCTGTTTGGCCTCGGTGGTCTCTTTGTAGAGCACGGTGTCGGCAAAGAGCCAATCGGAGCTTTTCTTGAGGAGTGCAAAGTCAATTCGGCCTCCGTCCAGGCGCTCGTGCACAAACATGAGCATGGGCACAGTGCCGCGCTGGTAGCGTTTTTCGCGGTTGATTTCACCGATTTGCTTGAGTACGTTTATGCGCTCCTCGGGTTGCTTCAAGGCCTGGAGATAATTGTTGAGTGTATTAGTCTCTTCCCGCTCGGCTGCGTCGGTGAGTTCCAATAACGTCGTATTCTTCATGTGTTGATCATGATTCATCGGCAATACCTCTAATACCCAGCCTTCATGTTCTCCGATTTGTTGATGCGCTGATCGCAATGATAAGAAATGCTGAAAAGCTGATACAGACTGCAATAATCTTTTGTGGTGTAATAAAAATTCGCAATGGATGGAAACTGTATCGCTTGCGGGCGATCGAATGGATATCTTTGATTTTGCTAAGTTTTTATTGGGCCACTGTTGAAGACTTTGACTGGGCCTGTTATATCGGTGATGGAGGGAAAGTTCGCCGGAGAGGTGCGGAACGGAATTTAGAGAGGTGTCGCCGCTATGGTTAGCTGGTACAGACCGCTTTCAGTTCTTTTAGAGTTTGAAAAGCGGCTAGTGCTCTCTGTCTGGCTTCACTATGGTCGACAATCGGTCCTGGATAGGTGGTACCGAGGGTGATGCCTGCCTTTCTTAGCACTTCCGGCGGTGCGGTCCAGGGAGCATGGATGTACTTGCTGCCGAGAGCGGCCAGCTCCGGGACATAGCGCTTGATGTAGAGACCGTCCGGGTCGAACTTTTCACCCTGCAGCATGGGGTTGAATATGCGGAAGTATGGCGCGGCGTCGGCGCCGCATCCGGCGGTCCATTGCCAGCCGAGGGTGTTCTGAGCCAGATCGGCGTCGATGAGCGTATCCCAGAACCACTGTGCACCTTCCTGCCATGGCTGCAGCAGATGCTTGACGAGAAAGGAGGCTGTGATCATGCGGACGCGGTTGTGCATGATACCGGTCTGCCAGAGTTCTCGCATACCGGCGTCTACTATGGGGTAGCCGGTCAGACCCTTCTGCCAGGCTTTCAGAAGTTGCTCGTCTTTCTGCCAGGGGAAGTTGAGGAAGTCTTTGCGAAGGGGGGCCTGGGTGGTTTCCGGAAAGTGGTAGAG
>Ga0268298_10004825_pt1 | contig 12941 bp, 10 predicted proteins | sample WWTPWeurt_MetaG_FD_194462 | JGI IMG/M metagenome (GOLD analysis project Ga0268298, IMG submission 194462) | Activated sludge microbial communities from WWTP in Nijmegen, Gelderland, Netherland - WWTP Weurt | ecosystem: Engineered > WWTP > Aerobic digester > Activated sludge | place...
GAGCAAAGACTCACAAACGCCTGAAAGTAAAAGCAAAGTACAGCGAAAAAATAAATTACGGGAAATATTAGACAAGTAGACAGGTAAACACGTTTGATGAATATTTCACAATTTGATTATGGCGGCGCTGGCGTACCGTTGCATTTTCTACACGCCAATGGCTACCCCCCCGAATGCTACCAACCGCTGCTTGAACTTTTACAAAATCAATATCACGTATTTGGAATGAAACTCCGTCCGCTTTGGGATAATTCTAGAATTGAAGAAATTAATGACTGGCATCCATTCTCCGATGACCTGCAAGGCTTCCTCACTACGGGCGGGTTTGCTCCAGCCATTGGAGTAGGTCATTCCATCGGAGGTATAGTCACCCTGCGCACCGCCCTGCGTGACCCTGGCAAGTTTCGCGCATTGGTTTTACTTGACCCCGTACTGTTCATGCCTGCATTTTTAGTGGGATGGAACCTTGTCCGCGCGATCGGGCTTGGAGAAAAGATCCACCCACTAATTGCAGGCGCAAAAAGGCGACGAAGAACTTTTGACGATCTTGGTAGTGTTTTTCGCAGTTATCGTTCACGCAATGTTTTTAAATATATGAGTGATGAAAATTTACGCATATACATAGAAGGTATCACCGGCCAAAGGCCGGATGGCGGTTACGAATTGGTGTATTCACCGGAATGGGAATCACATATCTATCTAACCGGTCTGAGCGATTTTGATCTGTGGCGTGACCTGCCCAACCTTAAAGTTCCCACGCTTATCATCCGCGGCGGCGAGACAGATACTTTTTTGGAAAGAAATGCAAACCTGGTCAAGAAGAAAAATAAAAAAATAAAAATCGTAACTTTGGAAAGATCCACCCACCTGGTGCCGCTCGAACGTCCACAGGAAGTATATGAAATCATGCAATCGTTCTTGAAGGAGATATTATGACCGAAATAAAATATTCAGCCGCCGAGTTGATGATCGTAAATGCCGCGCGCCTTTTGAAAGACGGCGATGTTGTCTTTGTGGGCGTGGGTCAGCCCAACCTGGCCTGCAACCTCGCCAAACGGACTCATGCGCCAAATCTGGTAATGATCTACGAAGCCGGTGTGATCGGCGCGGAACCTGAACGCCTGCCCTTATCCATTGGTGACCCAACCCTCGTCAGCGGATCATTATCCGTTGTGAGCATGTACGATATTTTCGCAAACTACCTGCAGCGCGGCAATGTGGATGTAGGTTTCATGGGCGGCGCGCAAATTGACAAACACGGCAACATCAACGCGACCGTGATCGGCGCATACGATCATCCAAAAGTCCGTTTGCCTGGCTCGGGCGGTTCGCAGGAGATCGCCGCGTGGGCAAACCGCTGTTACATTATGACGCCGCACCAGAAGCGCCGCTTCCCCGAAAAAGTGGAGTTCATGACCTCAGCCGGCTTCATAGGCGGGAAAGGCGATCGTGAAAACGCAGGCTTGCGCGGCGGCGGCATGGTCGGTGTGGTGACCGATATCGGCATGCTCGAACCTGATGAGAACGGCGAAATGATCCTGACCGCGCTGCATCCCGGTAAAACGGTCGAAGAAGCCAAAGCCAATACCGGTTGGGATCTCAAGGTTGCGGAACAGGTTAGAGTGACCGAACCAATTACAAAAAAGGAATTGAAAATTTTACGCGAAGAGTTGGATCCAACGGGCATCTATCTCAAAAGCGCAGCTTAATCTGAAACGACTCATGTCAATTTAATACCAATTTATCGGTTCACAGGAGAGTCAAATGGAGAACGAACGTTTCAAATCCAATACGGCTGTGTTGGTGGCGTTTGTAACGGTATTGGGAGCTATCGCCGCATGTCTGGCAACAAGCGCGGCATCCAGTGCGGCAATTGCAGATTTCAACGGCTTGAATGCAGCCATCAGCGCTCAAAAAGCAGAGATCATTAATGAGATCTACGCGTACGAACATTTTCGCGCCTTTACAGATTACTCCCGTTATCTTGAACTTGGGAATTTGCTTTACGATCCAAATGCAAGCGAGGAAATAGATGCTGAAAATGGAGTCATGCAAAGGGAGGTTTGGGGCGTGGCAAGCGGGATCAAATCAACGTTCTTCGAGTCCCGCTATGTTACGGTGGACGGAATCTACGATCTGCAGCGTGAACTGGATGAAGCTCTGGCAGAAGACTCTCAAAAAGAAGATCTAAATCCCAACCCTCATTTCAGCGAATCAGACCGAATGCACAAGCGATCTTCCTTCCTGACAGCCGACATGATCGTGCTGGCAATCTCCTTTTGGTTCCTGCAGCTCGCACAAGTCACAGAGAATCGCATTAAATACTTTTGGGTGGTCATCGGAATTCTGCTCGGGCTCGCTGGTATTCTAGGTATGCTGATCGGGAGATTTTTAATATGAGCACCGAACAGCAACAAAAAAGCAACGAGCGCTTCGAAAAAATGATCACCATGATGATCGCCACAGTGGCGATCTGGGTCGCGATCACCGTATATTTTCAAAACTACGCCTCTAATATTTCTGAGCAAGCCCGCCGCCGCGCGCAGGAAAATGCCATCGCTGCCACAAAAAAGGAATTGAACGGCACGATCCAATACAGTTATGAGTGGCAGGGAGCGTTCCAAACATGGCGCGAGATCGGCTGGCAGATCACAGCCGCGGAACAGGAAGGCGATACGGCCTCTCTGGAGCGGTATGCAAAATTACAGGAACGGATGACCGCCCTGAGCGAAATGCTCGGTCCCAATTATTTCGAGCCAACCATCGGATGGCCTGACACGAACAAATTTGAAGCAGATACTTATCTTGTAGAGTCGACCCGCCTTAATGAGGTCTATTTTGCCGAATCAGAACTTGGTCAAGCCACCGATCAGACCGCGGACAATCTTGTCGTTCAGATCACCCTGCTCACGGTCACACTATCGCTTTACGGTTTGTCCATCACATTAAAAGGCGGGGTGCGCTGGTTGTTCGTCATCATCGGGTCTGGCATCGTTGGGTTCTGTATGTTGTGGCTGAGCTGGTCTGTGATTGAACTTCTCGCGCGTCCGGAAGTCAACACGGCCGCCATCAACGCGTATTCCGAAGGCGTGGGACTTTCCTATCAATTCAAATTTGATGAAGCCATTGCAAAGTTCAACTTTGCGATCGCAGAAAAACCCGATTACGGAAAGGCATACTATCAGCGTGGATTTGCTTATTTTGATAAGAATGACATCACTTCCGCCATCAAGGATTTCGAAGCCGCGCGGGAAGCGGGTCTTGAAGATACGAGCACGAACTGGAACCTCGGCTGGGCTTATTACATCAGCGGACAATTCCAGCAGGCGGTCGAAGCGGACGAACGGGTATTGACCATTGATCCGAGCGTACTGGGCGTACGCATGAACAAAGCCATCACGTATCTCGCGATGGGTGACCTGGCTAACTCTCAACAACAATATGATCTTCTGATTCAGGAAGCGGAGCGGCAAGTCACCGAAGCACGGCAAAACAATGCACAGCCTCCCGCCTCTCTCTGGCTTTATATGGATGCAGGCGCAATTGACCTGCAAAACCTGATCGACCAGCTGGACAACAATCCGAAATCATGGACCGAATCGCCCACTTCCGATCTGATCAGCGCCGATCACGCATCCATTCGCGATTTCGCCTACCAGCAAATGCTGCGGCTAAAAGAGACCACCGTCGCGCTTGAATATACCGGGCAACTGCCAACCCCACAGGAAGTGATTCAGGTTGAACCATTCTTATTTGGGCAGATCACAGGCAGGGACGAGCAGGGACTAATCTCGAATTTTGAAGTCTCACCGGATGCATATTTTCCTTACGGCACAGAATCAGTGACAGTCAAATTCAGGTTCAGCGGTCCAGCCCCGCAACAGATCATCTGGAAGGTATATCTGAACGGCGCAGAAGACCAATCTTTACGAGTCGTTTTCAACACAGAGCTTAGCAGCGACTCTGCATGGTATCAAACTTTTGGGTACGATTACACCAACGTGTTCATTCTCACGCCAGGCGAATATGTCGTTGAACTATACGCGGATTCCAGATTGGCACAAATCGGCACATTTTTCGTTGAAGAGTAATTTTCACCCTACAAATTTCCCCCTTTACGAGAAGCGTTCATCAGGGTATACCAATCCTAATGAACGCTTCTCCCGTTCGACACATCCTTTTCGATCTCGGCGGCACGCTTATGCATGCTCGCAGAAATTGGCTGCCCGTTCTGGAGCAGGCAGACCAGGCGCTTACGGAAACACTGCGTAAATATGATATTGATCTGGACAGCCGCACTTTCCGCGCTCGATTGCATCAATACTACGAGCAACGCGACAAGGATCTTCAGGAGACCACCTATCACTTCGTTCTACGCGAACTGCTCAAAGAATTGGGATATGTCGAGATCGCCGAATCAATTCTCAGGTCCGCGTTGGACGCGCTGTATTTGATCACGCAGAAAAACTGGGTGTTGGAAGACGATGCCTTGGAGATGATCCACGGGTTAAAATCCAGGAACTATCAGCTCGGCATTTTTTCAAACGCAGGTGACGATAAGGATGTGCAGGAACTTGTAGAAGGGTTCGGGATTCGACCATACTTTGATTTTGTGTTGACATCCGCGGCATGTTTTTACCGCAAGCCCCATCCGCGCACATTCGAAATCGCACTCGCACAATGGAGTATTCCGCCGGAAGAGGCGGCCATGGTCGGCGATAGCCTGATTGCGGATATGGCTGGCGCGAAAAGTTTGAATATTAAAACAATCTGGCTCACACGCCGCGCACATTTTAGCGCAGAGCAAGAAGCGGGGCAGCGCATCGAGCCTGACTTTAGCCTGTCCACCCTCCGCGCACTTTTACCCACCCTCGAGCGGATCAACCCAAAATAAAACCAGCGCAGGTCATCCATGCAATGCCGGGTACAATTTCCAAATGCAAAATAAATTTGTTCCATATATTGCGCTCGCGATCGGCATCGGTGCACTCAGCCTTTCCGCAATGTTCGTGCGCTGGGCGGAAGCGCCGGGACCCATCACTGGCTTCTATCGATTACTGATCTCCACGATCTTTCTCTCCCCAATTTTTATTAGACAACAGAAACAGCTCGAGCCGATCAAAAATAAATATTTAATATTTCCATTATTCGCAGGGATCTTCACCGCATTTGATTTTGCATTTTGGAATTCATCTTTAAAATTTACAACTGCCGCCAATGCAACCTTGCTTGGCAACACATCACCTTTATGGGTCGCGTTGTTTGCGCTCTTCTTCTTTCGCGAAAAACTCCGCGGAGTTTTTTGGCTGGGCTTGATCCTGGCGCTGGCAGGCGCGGCTCTCGTGATGGGCAGCGACTTCCTCAAGCACCCCACCCTTGGTCTCGGCGACCTGATGGCAAGCACCGCCGCGATCTTTTACGCCTCGTATCAACTCACCACCCAGCACGGGCGAAAATATATAGACCCTCTCAGATATACATGGCTGGTTGGCGTAAGCGCCACACTTGGGATGCTTATTATGAATCTTGTGTTAGGCAACTCTTTCTCAGGCTATCCTCCCCAGACGTGGATCATATTTTTCCTGACCGCCATAGTTTCGCAAATGATCGGTTATCTCGCTATCACCTACGCTCTCGGTCATTTACCAGCCTCAATCGTATCGCCCACATTAATTGGACAACCCATCCTAACCGCCATACTCGCCATCCCCATGTTGGGAGAAATCCCAAACACCACACAATGGATAGGCGGTGCAGTAGCGCTTGCCGGTATTTACATCGTCAATCAGTCGCATATGCAAATAAAAGAAGAAATACCCAATGCTTGATAATTTCAAAGCGCAAACAGATACTAAGAATACATTATTCCAGATCACTATTATAAGGAGATCGACATGCAACTTGACGCTATCCTCGAAGTAGCCATAGGCCTTATCCTAACCTGGCTCATCCTCAGCATGGCAACCAGCCAGATACAAGAAGCGATCATTGAGAGCCTGGGCTGGCGCTCGACGTTTCTTGAACGCCGATTACAGGAAATGTTCCATGATCCCGCCCTTGTAGCTCAGTTCTATAAGCACCCCTTGATCGAGTCTTTATCCGCAAGGACCTTTTGGGGCAGGAAACGAAAACCCAAAGGCATTCCAAACCCAATTTTTGCAAGAGCCGCGGTCGATGTTTTCTTAAATGCTGGCAAGGTCGGAAATGACATCCCTGCGGGCACGATGAGTTTGGAAGTTATGAAACAAAGCGTGGTGGACAGCTTTAAATATCTTGATACCTCAAACCAGGTTTTATCCAGAACTGTAAAATATCTTGTCCCCAAGCTCAATCAAGAAAGCACTGATGTGGAAAATACATTGGTGAAGTATCGTGAAAACGTTGAAACGTGGTTTGACGCCACCATGAGTCAAGCGACGTTACTTTACAGAAAACATGCATCCCTGATCGCATTGGTATTGGGGATTACGCTGGCATCTGGCTTCAATGTCGACTCACTGGTTATCGTCAATCACCTCTGGCGTGATCCAACCCTGCGGCAGGCAATCGTTGCCCAAGCGGATAACATAAATCCGGAAGAGAGCTTCAGCGTTACGGGTATTCAAGACCAATTGAATGAATTATCCCTTCCAATCGGCTGGAATAATGAAACCACTCCGCAAGGTTTTGCCGACTGGCTGCTCAAATTTCTTGGAATAATTCTTACGGGTCTCGCCGCTTCGCTGGGAGCACCTTTCTGGTTTGATATATTGAACAAATTACTGGGGCTCAAGCCCAACAAAACAGAAAAGGGTTGATCATTTACAGGCCGCTTGAGCGGCCTGTTTTTATTTTCTTGTTGTTATAATCATTCCATGTCTCAAGACCTTTTCGACCATGCTATGAACGAACGCTTGAAAAGCGAAGCCCCACTCGCCGCGCGCATGCGTCCGCGTACCCTTGATGAATACATCGGGCAGGAACATATTGTGGGCGAGGGGAAACTCCTGCGGCGCGCCATCGAAGCGGACAAACTCTTTTCATCCATCATTTTGTGGGGGCCTCCGGGCACAGGCAAGACCACACTCGCGCAAGTCATTGCCAACACAACCAGGAGTCATTTCACAACCATTTCCGCCATTCTCGCAGGCAAAGCGGATCTGCGCGTTGTGATCGATGAGTCGCTTGAACGCAGGCGTCTGCACAATATCCGCACGATCCTTTTTGTGGATGAAGTCCACAGGTGGAACAAAGCCCAACAGGACGCGCTTCTCCCCCACGTCGAAAATGGCACATTCACTCTGATCGGCGCGACCACGGAGAATCCATACTTTGAAGTTATCAAGGCATTGATCTCCCGCTCGCGTGTCTTTCAACTCCGCAATCTAAATCAAACCGAGACTGGGATTTTGATCGACCGAGCATTGACCGACAAGGAACGCGGCTACGGAAACAAGCGCATCAACCTTGACCTGGATGCCCGGACCCATTTAATCGAAGTATCCAGCGGCGACGCACGCAACGCGCTGAATGCAATTGAACTCGCAGTTGAATCCACCGCACCAGACAAAGACGGGGTTATTCATGTCACTTTGGATGTGGCGCAGGAATCAATTCAACGCCGCGCAGTTCTATATGACAAGGACGGTGACGCACACTATGATACCATTTCAGCATTCATCAAATCGGTGCGCGGCAGTGACCCGGATGCCGCTTTATACTGGCTCGCAAAAATGATCTACGCCGGCGAAGACCCGAAATTCATTCTGCGCCGGTTGATTATTCTGTCTGGAGAAGATATTGGCCTCGCAGACCCGATGGGGCTTGTCGTGGCAAATTCAGCGGCACAAGCCTTTGAGTTCATCGGCCTGCCCGAGGGAATTTTCCCCATCGCCGAAGCCACGCTTTACCTTGCCACCGCACCCAAGTCCAATAGTACAGTCGCATATTTCAAAGCGATGAAGAAGATCGAAGAAGAAGGGCAGGTATCAGTCCCGCGCCACCTCGCAGATGGGAATCGCGATGCTGCTGCCACAGGTCAAGGCAAGGATTACGTTTATCCGCATGATGCAGAAGGTCACTTCACACCGCAGCAATATTTACCAAAGCGTTTGCTCGGAACTTATTTTTATGCGCCGTCGCAGGAAGGGTATGAATCACAAGTGACTGCAAGACTCGAAATGTGGCGCGAAGCACAGAGGAAAGCCTTGAACATTGAGCGTAGAGAAGATGTCCCTGCAATGAGCGAAGATGAAATTAAAGAGATGAAGAGGAAAATAAAATAATGCCTTTATTATTGTTGATCCGTCACGGCGAAAACGACTATGTCAAAACAGGCAAGATGGCAGGACGACTGCCCGGGGTTCACTTAAACGAAAAGGGACAGAAGCAGGCCCAGGCGTTGGGAGATGCGCTCAAAGATGTGCCGATCAAGGCCATTTATTCGAGTCCGCTTGAAAGGGCGATCGAAACTGCCTCGCCAATCGCATCCGCACGAAAATTAGAAATCATTCAGGAACCTGATCTGATGGATGCGGACATCGGCAAATGGCAGGGCAAATCATGGAAGGTTTTGAGCCTGACAAAAGTTTGGAAGATCGTGCAGCACTCCCCCTCTCGTTTTCGATTTCCTGATGGAGAGTCTTTTCCAGAAATTCAAACCCGCATTTCTGGCGCACTCGAAAATATTATCAAGAAACACAACAAGCCACAGGATATTATCGCGGTTGTCTTTCACGCTGACCCGATCAAACTGGCCGTATCACATTTCCTTGGCCTGCCGCTCGATAATTTTCAACGCCTCAGCTGCGACACTGGTTCCCTGACAGCAATTTACGCGGGCGACTCAGGCGCGAATTTGGTGAAACTGAATCAACGCCCGCCATTTGAATTTTTAAAAAAGTAGAGCAAGGTTAACCTTGCTCTACTTTTTTTATTTCCACAATTTCGCCAACTCATTCAGCGCTCTGTAATATGGCTCAATGCTCGGGATGTAATGCGCTTCGTTCTTCGCATGCGGGCCGACGCCTGATTGCCCCCAAACGACAGCCTGCCCGCCCGGAGCGAATCTTGCGCTGGTGCCGGGCAGCTTTCTACCAATACGCGCATCCTGTCCGCCTGAAGCCTGTTTGACTGCTTCAATGAGCGCGAGCAAGGCTGGGTTATCCTTGTCGCAAGCCACTCCGTTCTCCATCACAGTGAATTTCGCTTCCAACCCATTTTCAGCACAATACACTTCCACTTCACTTCGCAAAGCAGATGTATCATCCTGCGGAATGGGACGAATCTCCACGCCTAAAATTCCTTCCGCAGCAGTGACGTTATACACGCCCACCGTTCCAACATTGATGAATGGGAACTTGGCTTGTGACTGCCAACCGTCCGCTGCTTTAAGCGTAAGATTTTTGGCAAAAATCTCATTCAAGGCTGTACGGGCGTTGATGAGCTTCTCGCTCAAGTCACCAGTGCCTGCCACACCACTGTGACCTTTTGCTCCACGCGCAATCACGTCAAAACGCATCACACCGCGATTCTCCACGCAAATTTCTCCAAACAACTCACTGCCTTTCTCACCTGTCCGTTCGCCTGCGATGAATAAAGATGGTGTGAGATTTAACTCTTTCAGCAAATGCGGCGTGCCCCATGCTTCGGACTCACCGTTCTCCTCATTACCGACCAACATCAAGGCAATATTGGGATATGGCGCGCCTGCCTTCATCGTATCCTTCATCCATACCAGGTAAGTCGCAACAACCGTCTTCATATCTGCTGCGCCGCGGCCATGGAGATAATCCCCTTCAATGCGCGGAACAAACTGAGAGTCATCTGGTTCGGGTTCGACAACATCAAAGTGACCCGTCAACAAGATCGGATTATCCCTAGTTGCCTTGGGGAAGGTTGCGTACACTGCGGGATATTTCCCATCAAAGTATTTAACATCAAGCCCAGCGCTGCGGAGATAATCATTGACCAACGAACCAGCGCGATGTACTTCATCCAGTCTTTCATCGGGGCAGGCTGTGACAGATGGAATACTGATCAACTGTTTGGATAGATCCACGATCTCGGCAGTCTTATCTTGGTAGGATAATTCAATGACCGCTTGGGTTCGCGCCTGGAATTGCACGGGGGCACTCGTTGTCTGTCGCGCGACCTCGCGGCTGCGTTGAATGTACTCCGCGATCTTCGACGCATCCGAGCCGAGCGAAGTGTAATCAGCACAAACATGTTCAACATCCGCTTTGATCTGCGCTTCGTGTTCGTAAAATAATTCCTTCAAAACAGTGAGCGGCACTTCTTCGTTTTCGCCGAGATCCATCTTTAAGCGCGCACGGATCTTCTCCGCTGTGTTGCGTCCGCCCTCTGACATTTCCACGAGCGGTTGCAAATCGTCCCACATGTTCAAAGCTTCAGCCAGCGGTTTAACCTCACCAAGAGACCACTTGAGGAAGGCGCGCAAGTTAACAGGCTTGCCTGTCAGCGGATTCTCGATCTCGGCACGCAAGCCGTGCTTTGCGGCAAGGTCTTCATTCGCGCGGGCACGGTTGATGTCCTCCCGGTCATATCGGAATCCGCGCGCAAATTTCGGGTCGGAATAAATTTTCAGCATCAGCAAATGCTTGAAGGTTAGGTTCGCAATATCCAGGTCAAGACTATGACCGCCCTCATCCACACGGATCTCGACGCGCCCCATCGGGAGATTGATGCGCGCCATGAGATTCTGCTTCTCGACTTGCAGAGCCATCTCTTCAGGCGGAGTCGATTCGCCTGCGGCGTACAATCCGCGCGTATACAACGCATTAAGCTGGTCACTGGTCGTGGAAATAATTCTCTCGACAGGGTCAGCAAAACTACGCGCCCGGATCGGCGTCCAGTTGTTGTTACCAAAGCGCACTCCGCGCCGCACGAGATCATATGAGATTTGCAGGTAATCTTTATACGAGCGATACAGATCAGGCAGATCAATTTCGCGCGGATTGGGGAAAGTTAAATTGCGGATGGAATCATATTCGGTCAGGATGACCGCCGCGCGTCCATCCTTGACCTGAGCTTGCATCGGCGTCGACGCACTGGTGGCGATAAAGAGAGACGCGAACGCGCGCAGCAGCCGTGTGGCTGTGATATAGAACTCGGACTTGAATTCATCGAGATGTTGGTCGCCGCGTTCGCTAGGAGAAAGGTGCATGAAATCCCAGGCGAAGAGTGGATCGGGCAGAGACATGTTGGTATGGATGCCTGTCGTAGCAAGCATGTCACCGTACAGGTCAACGCATTTTTCGAGATAGCGTCGTTTGGCGATCGGCCAGTTGCCCGGTATGGACTTGTGCCCGATGTCGGTCAGAAAAAGCAGATTGCCATGCCAATAGTGCAGGCGCTCGCCGAAGCTGACACCCGCGCGATGCAGGGCATTCATCAACGTTGCTTCCATAAGACGCGCTTCGTACATCGCGCCGCGCGGAGAGTAATACGGGCGGGTGGCCCACTCGATCATCCAGTGAAAGACTTCGAGCTGGCTGAACTGCTGATTCCATTGCGGAGTGCATTCGGCGCGGAGATAATCAACGAACGAATGTTGGTTGGGTCCCGCGCCAACAGTCAATAGCGGGCGCAGTTCTTCATCGAGCAGATTCCACTCCTGCTCAAAACCATCGAGTCCGCCTTGCGGTTTTTCCTTGCTGGCTTGCTCTACAGCGAGAAGATATTTATCGGCAAATTTTTGAGGGGTATGGGGCATAAGTTTTTTACCAGAAATGAACAATTATAAGATGATTACTTTGGTGGTCGATATTCCCCGCCAAGAAAATGAGGGACTCTCGACCACCAAAGTATTTTGAAACTTAACCTTTAAGCGAATTCAAACCTTCCACCAGCCTCTTGAAGGCACCTTCCGTTCTTTCGGCGGGTGTGGCATACGAGAAGCGGATCCAGTCGTTGCCGAAGGGAGAGAAGAAAGCACCAGGGACAATTGCGATGCCATGATTCTCGGCGAGATATTGTCCAAGCGGTTCGCTGTCTGCCAGACCGCCTGCTTTGACAAATTCACCGACATTCATAAAGGCATAATAACCTTTGCCGATGATGTGCTGCATTCCACTTTCAGCCAGCAATTTCTTCAAGACCACGCGGCTGGCATTGGTCGGTTCGATTATCGTTTTGGCCGCTTCGGAAAATCCCATTTCATAGGCGGCCATTGCCACAGCCAAAGAATAGAATGGCGGAATGACTCCGTGCGAAGCACGCGCCACAATGAATTTGATCACACTCTCGTCCGCGATCAAATGGCAGTTGCGGATATTCGACCCGCCCAGTGATTTGGTGATTCCATCGAGGAACATCAGGCGTTTGCGTTCTTCGGGTGTGAAGAATTTCAGGAAGGAATTCAAATCCATTGGCGATTCATCAGTGACGTAGTGATACATCCAGTCGAATAACACGAACGCCACACCCGCTTCCAAGGCGGCTTTGGCAAGCGCGACCTGCTTCTCAACTGCGATGGTCAGTCCAGTCGGGTTATCTGGATTGGTGATGATAATACCCGCGATCTTCCTTCCCTTGGATTCGGCGAACTTCACGCTCTCGCGAATCGCTTCCTCAGAATACGCCCAGCCTTGAGCGGGATCGCCAGGCGCCCAAAGCACATTCGCGCCGACGCCGTAAGGGCCCCAGTTATAGGATATCCACGGCACGCGGGAGACCATAATTAAATCGCCTTGACGGCCATGCCCCAAAGCCATCATGGCTTGGTAGGCTTTGATCAGCGCGTCACGCCCGCCTGCGGTACCGAGCACATTCGCTGGCCCCCAGCCTGAGCTGGCATCCAACTTCCAGTATTGCTCAATGACGGCCTTACGATATGCCTCAGTGCCGAATGGCATATCGTAAGCTGTCCCATGTTCCAGCTGAATTTGAAGCGCGCGTTCCAAAAGCGCCCTGGGAGTTCCAGGAAGAGAAGCGCCTCCATC
>Ga0268298_10004826_pt1 | contig 12940 bp, 20 predicted proteins | sample WWTPWeurt_MetaG_FD_194462 | JGI IMG/M metagenome (GOLD analysis project Ga0268298, IMG submission 194462) | Activated sludge microbial communities from WWTP in Nijmegen, Gelderland, Netherland - WWTP Weurt | ecosystem: Engineered > WWTP > Aerobic digester > Activated sludge | place...
CCTTGACTGTCGCTTCCGGAGCGGCCACGCGCGAATCGCTCACCTCAAAGGAGGCAATGCCAGGGGGGCGTGGCGGCGGTGGCGGTTCCGCAGCGCGGTCCTCCTTTGTGCCACTGAGCGAGGACGGCGTGGGCGGTGGCGGTAGCGGCGGCATGGATGCCTGTGCCGGCATCGGAACTGGCGGAGGCGGCAATGTCAGTACAGGCGGCGCAACGGTCACGGGTTTCTTGTCGATCATATCGACCTGCTGGCGCAGGCCCTGGATCATGTCCTCCATTTGCCGCATCTGTTCCGCGCTCTTGCTCATCCAGATATCTCTTGGATCTGCCTGAGCACCCGGAGTGGCAATCGGCATCGGCTGCGGTCGTGCCGTGTTGCCCTGGGGGAGCTGCACTGGCTTGTCCCAGATGGCTACGCCGCCAAATACCAACAACAGGAAAGCGCCGATTCCCAACCCGAGGATCAGGTATTGCCGATGCTTTGGCGACAGGCGGGAAATCGCTCTGGCGAGTCTGGACGGCTGCGGATTAGCCATCGCGGCCCTCCAGTACCACCATAATCTGGGTCGATTCGCCAGGCTCCAGATCCAGCGTCTCGACCATCACCGCGAGTACGCCACGGCGATAGAGTTCGCGCTCGTCAATCACCATCCGTTGCGTGGAAACATTGGTCAGCTGGTACTTTTCGCCGACGAGCGCGCCTTCCAGCGTACGTACCAGAACAAAGCGTGCCTCGTTCCAAAGCGGAACGATGTCCAGGACATCCTTGGCGATCATGTCCTCCGGCTCCGCATCCCGTACCAGGGCCAGCATGACGCGACGGATGGCGGCATTGCGCGATTCGTCGGCAGCAATCGCTTTGGGCTCCTGGCGCAGCCGGCTACGATCGCGGATCACGATCGTCTCGGCTGGTACATCGGCCACTTTGATATTCAGCTTCCAGTGTCGCCCGCCATCGTCGGCGACGAACAGGGTCAGAAAGGACTTGTCTGCGGCAGGCTTCACGTAGGCCACTCCGCTGTCCTTGTCCGGCGTCACCTGGAATTCCCCCTCGACGCCCTGGATGCGTCGAATCTTCCGGCCCTCGATCCGGATCAGGTTGGGTTCGCTACGTGACATCGTGGCGATGAGCCCATCGTCGGGACTGCCGTCCAGAGTTTGACCCGCTAGCGCAGCCACGCTGACGTTAGCGAAGCACAGTGCCAGTAGCAGCGACTTGAGCATTGCTAATAGCGCCGGCGGTTCCGAACGGATCCTGATCGCTGGTTTCCTTGAACTCGGATACATGAAGTCTCCCGTTGAGGTAACGAAAGCCGATGACATAGGTCGTCTGCTTCTCGGCGGCTTTCTTGTCGCTGACCCAGGTTTGCAACACGCCCGAGAGCGCCACCTTCATGGCCGACTCGTCGACCGTCATGGCCTGCGTGGAGAACTGGGTCGAAGCGTTGTTCTTGCGGATGAAATCCGTCCGAGCGCCAAACTCGGCCTGTAGCCTGCCGTAGTCGCTGGGCGCGGTGTATTTGAGGAACTGCTCCTTCTGGTACTCGGCGACATGGGGCGTGATATTCAGTGCGAGCCCGGCGTACCAGTACGACATTTCCTTCAGATACTCCACGGAAACCTTCTGCCCGCTGACCCAGAAGGATTGGTGAATTTCAGGGGGGACAAGAATCGTCCGTTCCGAACCGGCCACGGTGAGCGAAGCCCCAGCATTTGCCAGCAGCGCCAGAACCAGGCCGGCGAGCGCGATTCTCATGAACAAGATCTCGTTGCGCTGGTTGTCCCGCTCGGCGGTGAATTTGCTGAACTTCATGGGTCAGCCCAGAAAAAACCGATAGTGCGAAGGCGGTGTCGCTCGGGCACGAATCACGATCCAACTGGGCAGCCACCAATACAGGGCGTGCAGCGCGAACTTCGGATGCTTGCCCGTCTTGATACGCCCGTATTGCCAGGCGACCACACCGCCGAAGACCATCCCGGCGACCATCGCCCCGGAAACGACGCCCATGCCCATGACCAGCAGGAACAGGATCGCCTGGTCGAAATCCCACCACAGGAAGCGCTCCTGCGCTTCCAGGGATTTGGGGATGTAGCCGATCTCGTCCATGCCTTGACCAGCCTCAAATCGTCGCGGTCAGGATGCCCGAGGCGATCGTCGGTGCGTACTGGAGGAACACCGCGAAACCGATGCCCGACAAGATGGCGATCGGATTCAGCCGCGCCAAAGAAAACAGTGCGCCAAGACCGATAGCGGCGACTGCGGCGGCTTTTCCGAAGTAGCCCTGGACGAGGCCGGTGAGCCAAGTGTAGAGGCTCTGGAATTCCGTTCCGGTGGTACCCGCCATGGCGCCTGTAGCCGCGACCAGCAACATGAGCGCGAGCGCGCCCTTCAACGCATTACGACTGCTTTGCATAACTTGCCCCTTGAAGATCGATAAAACACTTGATGAGCCAGCCGAGGCCCAACCCCACCGAAATACCACCCAGATGGGCTTCAAACCCGTTCTCGATGGGCGAGCCTGGCGCGAGGATGCCGATGGCGATGAATCCGCCGGCGATGGCGATGTCGCGGATAAATCCGCGGGTACGAGGTAACTTCACTTCATTGCACTCCCTTGCTGTTACTGCTGCTGACCACATCCCGCTTTGCAACGAGATGCACCAAACGGATTTCCGCGCGCCGGTTCTGACGGCGGGCGGTTTCGGTACGAGAACTGTCGACGTAGCAACACATGCCCGCAGCTTCCACCTTGACCGGTGCCGAAATTCCGTGTCGGACGAGCCAATCCCTGACAGTGTCGGCACGCTGCCTCGCCAGACGATCATTGAACGCTCGGGTGCCAACGTCATCGGTGCGACCGACGACTTCGATACGGATCGATTTCTTTGCATCAGGCTGAAGAGCATTCATCTTCCTTGCCCCCGCCTCGGTCAGATGACTCTTTCCAAAATCGAAGTAGATGACATACTCATCAGTCTGCTCACTTGTCAGCGGCGACGAAAGTGCCGGATTAAGTGGTGGTTGCGGCGAAACGCTGGTCGCATTTCTGGATCGCTCGATGACGGCCAAAGTCTTTTGGGTGGGACGAGGACAATTTGCCCCTGCGCACGTCGCGAATTGGCGATCTATCCAGCCAATGCCATGACGGATCTGGTCCGATGCCGGAAGTTCGGGTGCAGTACTACAGCTCGCCAGGGCGAATACCGATCCGATGCTCAGCATGCGCATCAGGATCGCCATGAGTTGAGTCGTGCCGCTACCCGGTGGGAATAGGCGTTACGCTTGGCCGGTGAGCGTGCGTTATAGGCCCCTATTGCCTCCCAACTGTATCCATGCCGGCGAATGTTTTGCGCAAGTATCCAGGCGCCAACATAAGTGTTGAGGCAGGGATCAAGCAGCTTCTGTCGATCGATTCCGAAGGCGGCAAGAGTCTCCAGCCATCGACTGTTAATTTGCATGTGACCGAGATCTTCGCTGCCATCCCGGTTCAAATTCCGCGCCTGGGGATTTCTGCCGGACTCGACGGTCGAGATGGCTTCGAGCAACGCAGGAGCAACTCCATAGCGTGCCCCTGCCTGTTCAAAACAATGGGCGTGGCTCGAAAGCGAAAACAGCAGAAAGTGTGCTGCGACCAGAATGCGATTCATGGCCGGCATGGTAGGGAGCCATCAGGTACCTGCGCCGCCGAAATGTGACCTTTATGGACGCATTTCAGACGCCATAGATGATTCGTCCTGACTACTCTCCCGAGGCTATTCAACCGGGAGACAGTCATGGCCACACGTCAGTACAAGCTTTCAACCAACATACCCACCGTCAGGCTAAGCAATAGCCGGCCGTTCATCACCCAGAAGGCCATGCTGAATTCCTTACATGCCCAGCAGATATTCGAGCGTGGCTACGACATGTGCGCCAATGGCCTGTTCTCGTTGACTGTCGTTTTGCGCTTCATCGGCACCGAAGAACAGGCCCAGGCGGTGGAAGCAATGGTTGATGACCTTCTCAACAAGACGCTGGAGGAGATTCGCCAGGAGATCAAGCGCATGCAGGATATGAGCGAAGCCAATGGCTGCGAGACGATGATCGGCTATACCAATGCCCGTACCGTCGAGATTCAGATCACGTCGCCGCGCTCGATACGGTTTCTCGCCATCATCCGCGAGTTCGATCAGTTGATCGCCGCGATGGATACCCTATGGCTTGCCTGTCTCATCGACGACACGCACTACGCCATCGAGGCATATCAATGGAAACGCAGGATTCTTCGAGTAGCCGGGCAAATTCGCACCCTTGCCACGCGCGCGATTCTGGCGGCACGCAAGAAGGAAACCGTGGAACTTGCAGCGGAGGAAAAAGAGTCGGTGGTGGTCAAAGAATTCGCAACGCAAATCAATGACACAAGCAAAGCTGGGGATAGCGTTGATTCGTGATCGTTCGCTCCGCAGCATTGGTTAGATCGCCGTCACCGAGACAACAGCCTGGCCGAAAGACAATTTCCGAGTACCTTCCTCTTCATATGTGATTCCTAAGATGGCGTCACCGTCCGACAAGAAATGCCCGGCGCGATCAAATCAATGTCACTAGGAGGTCACGCTTGTCAATATCACCCTTTTCGCATCCCTGAGCGCCATTGGTACGGACCACAGCTTGTGCTGGCGCTACTCTATTTTGTAGAGAGTGGGAAAAGACTTGTTTCTAGATGATCTCCCCACTACGGCGTCTGGAATCGCCATATTCTGAAAAAACTAGGCTTGCCGTTTAGTTCGTGGGTGCTGGATGACCGACTGAAGTGAGATCCGATGCAAATCTACGCGACGCATTTCGACCGCCTGAATGTGCCTTTCTCTGCTGGCTGCGGTTTCCTCGTACATCAGTTTTGCTTCTTTGAGAGATGCCGGATTCGTATCCAAGACTCGGACCACGACCTCCCACTCACGGTCAATTACTCGGAAGTTGAGTACATCACTTGGCTTAACCAACTGAGAAGTTTTGGCGATGACTCCATTGACCAGGACTCTGCCGCACTCGACACTTTGAGTGGCGAGTCTCCTAGTCAGATGGAAGCGAGCGGCCCACAGCCACTTATCAATACGCACTGATCTTAGAGCCGTTGCATTTTGAGATGCGGGATGATAACTAGTCAATTGGCAAAAATGTGCAAATGCCAAGTCTCGCTTTCAGATCTATGATCGCCCACCTATTGCTTTGGAAATTGCGAAAACAGGCTTTAGCCCGAATCCAAATCGCGCAATCGCGTCACGTTGGTCACGAAGTTCACCGTAGGGCAAGTATCTGAAATTCAGCTCTTCGATCTTGGAAAACGCCGGGCGCCCGATTTGCTGACGAACATCGCTTTCACGCCCATCAGGAGCGACGAGGAACAAGCCTTCACAGGTCTTGAGCTCACTGCCGTAGGCCAAGTCAAGCAAGCGGACGATACCGGAGTAGATCGATGTCGTATGCTCGACCTCGAATGCAGCGACTGCATTCCCCGATTTTTCCTCCAGCCATATCACATCAATGAGCCTTACCGCGTCAGCGCCAGGCGAATTGGCCAGAGTTTCGGGAAGCGAGGTTAGGCAACCATCGCTCAGTTGGCCATTTCCGTAAGCACGGCTGCGGTCATTGGCCGCAATCCAAACTGCAAACCCGAGTGCAATACCCAGGTCTCGAAGCCAGCCTTGCACCTGGGTATGGGTTTGATCATTGTCTTCTGCAGAAGCGATCAGCTTTCGCTGTGCGGCCGTTTCCTCCCGGACTCTCGCCAGATCCTTCTGCCAGGCTAGTTCGGCTTCCAGGTCGCCGTCTCGTGGCGGTGCCGGGTACCGCTCCGAGCCAATGTCAAATAGAAGGCCGGCGATTGCCCCCAGGTCATTTGACAGTAGTTTTCGATGGGTGACATTCAATCCCACGATACCGTCTCTCATCGCCAAGTAATGATCCCAGCGCCCAAGCTTGACCTTGGCGCCGGTAAGCGCGTTGTAACCCTTGACGATGGCGGTATTAAACGGTGGTACCAAGGTTGGATGAATGAAGTAAAGCAGATTGGCGACGGCTGGCCCGAGTCCTTTTATGCCAATCGCGTCTATGCGTCGAATTGCTTCGATAATTTGCTCTGCACTGTTGCAGCAATTGCACGTATGGAGCAATTGGGCAAAGGCCCGCTGGTTTTCTGCGCTCTCATAGATATCGGGAATGCGCAGCTTGGGCTTCCAGAGAAACGCGTGATCCGCCCCCCTAAAGATTTGACGTTGCTCCGCGACGGAACCTACTACCGTTTCGAGGGATGATCCCCGATACGCGTTTCCAAAACTGCCAGCCTCGATATCCTTTACCACCTCTCCAATCCCGCGACGAATCGACCGAAAATTCTTCAACCGTTCGGTCCACAGAAACCACGTCGAGTAGGTGCTGTGGGGATCGTCCTTCCAGCGTAGTATCAGCGTGCCTATCGGATCAGTCATGGTTATGGGCGAGCATGGATTCTCGCAAGATTATCCGCGATAAATTGCCGAAGCATCTGATCGAATATGCTTGTGACTAAAAGTTCGTTGCTCGGCAATCGCTCCGCCTCTATAGTTCGCAACTGCCATTTGCTCCGGATGCATAGCAAATGTCCCTCATTGACTCAGATCCTGCGTGATCCGGAAAGGAAATAGGCATGACCGGCTTTGCTCAACTATTCGACGATACCCGTTCGGCACTCGCCAGCGAAGGCGCGCAAACCATCGCTCGTTTCAATGTGACCAGCCGGGGGCGTGACGGCCTTCACCGTGAGGTCAAGATTCGCAACTTCTCAGTGGGGGTCGATGAGCCGCCTTCACTGGGCGGAACCGACCAAGCACCCAATCCGGTCGAGTATGCCCTGGCAGCGCTCGCGACCTGTCAGGAAATCACGTATAGGCTGCACGCTGATGCCCTCGGCATTCCCTTGAGCGATGTCTCGGTTCAGCTCGAAGGAGAACTCGACCTGCGAGGCTTCTTCGGCGCAGCTCAAAACGTGAGACCAGGCTTCTTACGTATCTCGGGTTCCGTGAGTTTCGACAGCCCTGCCTCGAAAGAGGATCTAGCGCGGCTGAAGGCCGTTGTCGATGCGCATTGCCCTGTGCTGGATTTGTTCAACAATGCCACGCCGGTGGAAATCAAAATTGCCGACTGATGACGACAAGCTTGACTGTCTGTCGAGTATATATATAGGCAATGAGTTGGTTCCTTACAACGACCTTCAGCACTATGCCGCGCATTCAATTTGTAGTCGCTCTGTTCTGTTAGCCAGCAGAACGCTGACTAAAGAGTAATTTTTCGGTCATCCTCCTGTTGGTATGCGCCTCCTAAGATGGAATCACCGTCGGGCGGAACTTTCCCGGCGGCTTCAACCCACCTTACAAGGAGAAAGCCATGAAAACCAAACTTGCCAGCCTTGCCCTGATTGCTGTTTTGAGCGCTGCGGGTGCAATGCCCGCGTTTGCCCATCACGCCGCCCTCGCCGAAGCAAAACAAGTGATCGATCTGAAAGATGGTTCGTCGCTCTACGTCTTCAAGGACGGCAAGATGGCCATGGAGGATCGGTACGGTCGCGCCACGCGTATGGAGCGCGGCACAGTGATGGAGACCAGGGATGGCAAGCAAGTCACGATGGAGAGCGACGAGGTTGCGCGCCTCAATTCTCTGATCATTGAAGGGCACGCCTACTAATCCACCGGCGCTCCTGAACGTAAAGCGGCTCCTTCGGGGGCCGCTGCCATTCTGAAATACCTGGCAAGCAGCGCACGCATTTCCTGCCTCAGTTCCATGCCGCTGGCTTGGACAGCTTTCGCATAACGATCTGCCGCTATTCCCATGAAGGCCGCAACAACTTCTGGATCGAACTGCCGACCCGAATCGCCGTCGATGATGGTCAATGCCTCGGCGAGCGGCATCGCCTTCTTGTAAGGTCGTTCCGAGGTCAGCGCGTCAAAAACGTCGACGACGGAGAATATCCTGGCAGTGCGGGGAATCGCATCGCCGCTCAAGCCGTCGGGATAGCCAGATCCATCGAAACGTTCATGATGATGGCGAATGGTCAGCGCCGCGCCTGCCAGCCATGGGTTATCCGCCACGATCTCGATACCCAGCAGCGCGTGGGTCTTCATGATCGCGAACTCGTCGGTCGTGAGCTTCCCCGGTTTGAGCAGGATATGGTCGGGAATGCCGATCTTGCCGACATCATGAAGGAAGGCGCCCACCACCAGATCCGAAATGTCCCGCTTCGACACGTTTAGCGCTTCAGCCAGGGCGACAGCATAGAACGTCACCCGGTAGTTATGGGCATCGGTGTCCGAATCCCGTTTGGCAATGGCGTTGCCGAGGGAGCGCAAAAGCGACAGGTTGGAATCCAAAAGGCGACGAGATCGCTCGGCTGACTGGCGCAACATGGCCAACAGCAAGGGGTAAAGGAGAAGCGTGGTGATCAGGACAGACAGGGATGCCGTCACCGCTCCGTTGCGGACCTGCTCCCGCTGCGTCCGCAAGGTTTCCTCGTCGAATCGGTCAATGCATTCCAGATACCCCGCAAGCTTTCCGTCCTTCTCGAACAATGGCAGCACGATCTGAATCAAACGTTCTCCGGCTGCATCGATCCAGTTCCGGTGGCTTTGCCCGAGTCCGGGCCAATCATGTTGATGTTGCCCGGAACGAACCGCCGTCGTCAGGATGGGTGGAATGTCCTCCCATGTTTCATAGATCAGCACCTTGTCCGGGCTGAATACACGAATGCCGACAAACCGGCTGCGATCCAGCAAGCGTTCCAACGCAGCATGTTTCCCAGTGGCTTTGGCATCGGCAATCGCCTGAATAATCGATGAATCGAAATGCCGCGCCCCCTTCACAGCGTGTTCAAGCGCGGCTTGCTCGACTCGTCGGACTTCAACCTGATAGGCGACGCCACCAGCGACGAACCCAATGACAATTGCGGCGGCACCCAGCTTTCGCACGAGCATCCAGCGCAGTTGTCGAGGACTCTCCGGCAAGACGACAGACATCTCAATCCTTGAGACTCTGGAGCATTTCCATCATGTGCTTGTAATGGCTGCTGACACGATCGCGCGCAAATTCCCACATCAACGAATTCTCCGCGAACTTCGATCGCTCGACATCCATTTCCACCGTGTTTCCGTCCGCGCTCGGCTGAGATGGCGCATGATACTTGAGCGGAACAGGCGGTACGGAAGATTGGGCCTGACCGGCAATATGGCCTGCGACCGTCGCTGAAAGTTTGAGCGGTGGTGTGTTGGCAATCGACCGGGCAATGCGCAGCGCCTCTTCGAAATCGATGTCGACCGCCTGGTAGCCAGGCGTGTCGGCGTTGGCGATGTTGGAGGCAATCAGTTGCTGACGATAGGCGCGCACACCAAGTGCGAGCTCCTGAAGGCTAGCTTTACCCCCATGGTGATTCGACTCGCCGATCTGGAAATGGCGTGGATGGGAAGTGCTGTTCTGGATACGAGGAGCACCACTAGCTGGTGCCCGGACTATTGCCTGCGCGAGCACGGTCGAAAACGATTGCGTACTTGTAGTCGGGACAGCGGCATTGGCGCCATGATCGCCATGCCCGCTACCGGTGAGCGACTGGACGCTGGGTGGATTTCCGATTCCGCCAATCGGGGGCATGGGTTTTGCTCACCCGTTCCTGATCAAGATCGCCGTGACCGAATCAATCGGCCCAACGTCGTGCCATTTCTCAATCGATCCGGACTCGACAATTTCATCATGGCAACCATGGTTGCATTCCATAGTCCAGTGTTTCATCAACACGGCCTGGCAATACATAAAGCGGACCGCCTTCGGGTGGCAACCGATAACATCTGCCAATAGGCGACAGGAGCATCGGTTGCCATGTTCATCGTGATTTCGGTCAGCCATCGTGGAAACGCCGAGGCCCCGACAAGGGGCCTCGCGACGATCGGACTTACTTGCCGTCCCGGGGATGAAGGTGCTTGCTCTTGTCCTTGTCGATTTTCGGCTTGCTCGCCTGTGCCTTGTCTGCGGTGGCTCCAGTGGTTGCAGCCGCAGACGCCTGGGGCGCTATGCCGGTCTTCTCTTCCATATGGGAATGGGGTTTCACCTTCTTGTCGGCTTGCACGCCGGCAGCCGGCGCCTTGGTCTCTGTGGCCTTTTCGGCATCCGAAGCGGCTTGTGCGCCCATGGACAGGGCGGCGATGGCGGCAAACAGGCCCGCCGAGAGGATGGAATTCAGTTTCATGGCAATTTCTCCAAAGGATTTTGAGGGAAGGAATTCTGGTTGTCCGAAGACACTGGACAAAACACAGTCTGCGCGCGAGCTACCGTCGACAACATGACTCGTTGATTACATTCCTGTCAGGATTGTCCCGAGGCGTCCGCCGCGCTCGAAGGTCAATATCGGATGGGCGATCACGTAATGCATGATCCTGGCACGCGACTCCCCGATGGGTGTTCCGCTTCGGCCTGGGGACATCTCATGCTTGGGGCCAAAGCCGCAACCGTGCAGCGGCTTTCTTTGTGAAGATCGCGATTTCTCCTGGTTGCAAATAGCCAAATTCCAAGTCCGACCAGGGTTGCGTAATTGAGAACCGCAAACCAGGTTGTATTCCAGGGTAGGCCATCGAACCCCCAACTGGTCAATGGATAGAAGACCGGAGATGGATAGAAGTCCGCAGAGTGCGTGAAAGCGTCAATGACGATGTGTGACCACCAACCGAGAAGAGGAAGCCAGAACTGGCGATGTATCAAGTAAAGCAGTCCGGAGATGACCAAGGCCACCAGGGCGCTGTGAAGCCAGCAATGCAACTGTTGCGACCACTGTGCCACCCAGGCTGGAAACACGGGCTCCCTGCCCGGCAAGGCAACAACATAGGCCCACCAATCACCGGGTGCCCCGCTAAGCAACGCCCACGCCAGGACGGGCAAATTGTGGAGGACATCGGGCATCACCGCTAACCCCAACGCCCAGCGGATTGAAGCCCGATCTACACCACGACGACGATCCAGAAACGCGAAGCCCGACCTTGCCCAAAGTGCATGCGCGAGGATGTCCATGACGTGTAGAGGCGATCCGTTAAATCGTTCTGCGGAAGGACGTTGCGCCAATCACGTGTGCGTCACGAACAAGCGCGTCCACAAACGTGCACCTGGCAGAAGACTCACCACCAAGCATCCGCCCCAGTTGGCATTGCGCGTTCCGCGACCGGCATCGCGCAGAATCAAGTCGATCGAATTTGAACGTTGGAAACCGAAATGCAGGCGTTCTGGTCACAATATGTCCGATGTGGCCACGCCATTTCCCAGCATGTGCTCCACATCAGCTTCGGCATCCAGCCAATCGGACATCTCGTTGCCGGGGGCAAAGCCGCGCTGCTCGGCGCGAAAATAGGCTGCTACGGCAATCAATTGCTCGCGGGGTATGGCGTCGTTTGCCGGCGCCATACCCGGTTTGCCCGATTCACTCATCTGCCGTGCCGCTCCCCCTCCCTTGGTCTTGCTCGCTGTTTCGCTCCTGGTTTTCATCACTATCTCCTGATTAACACACACTTGGTCGGTATTGCTGTCTGGCGGCGCAAACCGTCACGCTTTTACAACCGAGAATGGATATTTCATGAACTTGTCCCCTCACCAATGGACATCGATCCAGAGGCCGTCCGGAGCATTCTTCCGGCGCCGCATCGAGCCGGCGGCAATTGGTGCACAGCAGGGCGCGCACCGTAGTCCTGGAGTCGATTTCAGAGTAGTCGCCGGAGTCAAGGATGTCCTTGACCAGAATCTTCGTGGCATTAAGGTTCTTACGCTGAGGATCATGCGCGGGAAGGTGTTCCAACCATTTTTGGAAAACCTGCAAGGCCCCTTGCAGCAGGTCTTTGATACCGCCTGACGTGCCATCAGTTACGGGAAGCGGATTGGAGTCCTGGAAGATCGGTGCATCACTCGGCAACATGGGTGGCTTTCGAAGCTTGGATTAAGGACGTGTCGATTGTTCGGGTCGGCGCAAGCTGAGGACGAATATTTCCTGACCGCTCACCTGGGCCCGAAGCAGGCTAAGTTCAACTGCAAATTCGCGTCCGCCCTTGTCGGTCGCCTCGAATCTATGCCACTCGCTGTCCGCGCAGAGATAGACGAGATACCGCGCTCCGAAGCTCGGCGAGCTTCGTCCACGGAAAAGGCCCTCGATGATTTCGGAAACCGGTCTCCCGATCAGGCTGGCCCGCCTTGCCGCGAATATTTCCTCTGCCCACGCGCAGCAACTGCGGATTCGGCCAAAGCTATCCAAAGTCATGGTGGCGTACTCAGAACTGTTCGCAAGCATTTCAGGCGAAAAATCCTTATTCCGTTCGGATTCGGTCCGATGGCGCGCCATGGAAGTTCTCCTTGACGTGTCATTCCGGTCTTGTCGGTCCAGTTCGCAAGTCATCTTCACGCAAAAAGTCTAGCCTTCCAACCCTGACAGCAGGATGGCTACTTGATTACGAAACTGTCACCAAAATGTCAGGATCGGTGCACCATGGAGCATTGCAAATCTCAGGGTATGAAGGACTGCGCGCTTCCGTGCCGACCCTGGGGGATACCGCTCAGGTCGCCCCCGTTCACAGCTCGACGCGATTCAGCCGCAAAGCATTGGTAACCACGGATACCGAGCTCAGTGCCATCGCGGCGCCCGCAAAGATCGGCGACAGCAGCAGGCCGAACGCCGGGTAGAGCACGCCGGCGGCAACCGGGATCCCGAGCGCGTTGTAGCCGAAAGCGAACACCAGGTTCTGCCGGATATTGCGCATCGTGGCGCGCGACAGTACGGCAGCGCGCGCGATACCGCGCAAGTCGCCCTTGACCAGCGTCACGCCGGCGCTTTCCATGGCCACATCGGTGCCGGTGCCCATGGCGATGCCGACGTCCGCTTGCGCCAGTGCAGGTGCATCGTTGATGCCGTCACCCG
>Ga0268298_10004827_pt1 | contig 12939 bp, 7 predicted proteins | sample WWTPWeurt_MetaG_FD_194462 | JGI IMG/M metagenome (GOLD analysis project Ga0268298, IMG submission 194462) | Activated sludge microbial communities from WWTP in Nijmegen, Gelderland, Netherland - WWTP Weurt | ecosystem: Engineered > WWTP > Aerobic digester > Activated sludge | place: Netherlands...
TCTGCAGAATAAGAATAAGAAGTGTGTTATTGAAGCCGAGTTTGATGCAGGTAAGCTGGATCTGAAAGAATTCTTTGAAAGAGAAGAATTAGATGAAGAAAAAACATTGGTGTTGAGAAGAGAGATCAATGCAGAAGGAAAATCGAGAAGTTTTTTAAATGACACGCCGGTAAGCTTAACAGCGTTGAAATACCTTTCGGAACAATTGATCGATATTCACTCACAACATCAGACCTTATTGTTGAATCAATCCAACTTTCAGTTGGAAGTACTGGATGCCTTTGCCGGAACGGCAGATGCCTATAAAGAATACAAAAAAGATTTTTCTCAACTAGGAAAATTAATTCAGCAATTAAATGCCTTGCAGGAACAAGAAGTTCAGGCAAAAAAAGAACTGGATTATTTTCAATTCTTATACAATGAAATGCAGGAGGCAGATCTTCAACCCGGTGAATTAAAAAAACTGGAAGAAGAAAGCAAGATGCTTGAAAATGCAGAGGCGATAAAAAGCAATCTGGTCAATATTACCCACGCCATCAATGGTGGAGAGAGCAATGCACTCGCTGAACTATCGAAAATGAAGCAAATGTTGCAAAGCATTTCGAAGTACGGAGAAAAATATTCAGAATTGTCTGAACGGCTAAATTCCATTTACATTGAATTAAAAGAGCTCGGAGTAGATATTGAAACAGCAGGAGAAGATGTTGTATTTGATGCAGCGCGTTTAGACACGGTAAACTCTTCCGTTGATAAGATCAGTCGTCTTTTAAAAAAACACCATGTTTCCACCGAAGAAGAATTGCTGAAAGTAAAACAAGAGATCGAGGAGAAACTCAGTAACTTCAATTCATTGGAAGCACAATTAAAAGAGACAGGAAAACAAATTGATGCACTCAAAGCGCAGTGCCTGAAAAAAGCAAAAGCCATCAGTAAAAGTCGACAAGCAGCAGTAAGTGGAATTGAAAAAGAAGTGAAGAATATTCTCGCTGAGCTATCTATGCCCAATGCCATATTTAAAATTGAGATCACAGATCTGGAAGAAATAGGCAGTACCGGAATAGATAAATTGAGGTTTTTATTCTGTGCCAACAAAGGTGGTGTATTAAGCGAATTGCAAAAAGTGGCCAGTGGAGGTGAATTATCCAGACTCATGCTCACTTTAAAATCTTTGCTTGCAGCAAAAAAAGAATTGCCGGCTATAATATTTGATGAAATTGACAGTGGCGTAAGCGGCGATGTGGCGGATAAGATCGGGACGATCTTAAGCAAGATGGGCAAGAATATGCAAGTGGTTTGCATTACGCATTTACCTCAAATTGCCAGTAAAGGGGCACATCATTTATTTGTCTATAAGGAAGACGGGGCAAAAATCACCACATCGCATATTAAAGAGCTGAACAAAGAAGAACGTATTACTGAGATCGCCAAAATGCTCAGTACAGGCAATCCAACACCTTCGGCTGTTAAAAACGCGAAGGAATTGCTGAATATGAATTGAATCTTTTGACTCCCTTTAGGGGCTTACACAACTTTTTGCGTTCTTGTGTCGTTCCTACGGAATTCTTTTTTGCGCTAATGGCATTCGTCTTACAAATGTTTTGTTCCTATGGAACAAAGATTCGTTTTGCTACCGAACAAAGGACCACTTTCTCTTTTTGTAACATCATTTCTTTTGACCCCTTTAGGGGTCATATAACGGTATAACCTTAAGCACACAGAAACTTAAGCCCCGTAGGGGCGGCACCTACAAAGAGTAAATGGGACTTGCTTTTCTGTTAGCGTTCTTGTATCGTTCCTATGGAACTATTTTTTCGTTCCAGGCATTAAGCTTACAAATGTTTTGTTCCTATGGAACAAAGTTAAGGGTTCGTTTTGCTACCGAACAAAGGACCACTTTCTCTTTTTGCAACACCATTTCTTTTGACCCCTTTAGGGGTCATATAACGGTATTTCGTTTAACAGACAACATCTTTTTAGCCCCGTAGGGGCAACACATTCGCTGCATCATTAAAGAACAAATACTCATGTACTTAATTTAAACTTAAGAAAAGCACCTTAAACAAGAGAATGTTATATTTGTAACACAAAATCTAACCTATGTCATATAACTTATTAAAAGGAAAACGCGGTGTCATCACCGGAGCATTGGACGAAAATTCAATTGCCTGGAAAGTAGCTTTAAGGGCACATGAAGAAGGAGCCACATTTGTATTGAGTAATGCTCCGATTGCTATGCGCATGGGTGCTATCAATAAACTGGCTGAACAAACTAACTCAAAGATCATTCCTGCAGATGCAACTGTAATTGCAGATATTGATAAGTTATATACGGAAGGCATGGACCATCTGGGAGGGAAATTTGATTTTGTCCTTCATTCCATTGGGATGAGTGTGAATATCCGTAAGAACATCCCTTACACCGAATTGAATTACGAATACTATCAAAAAGGAATAGATGTTTCCGCTTTATCCTTTCATAAAATGCTGGCCTCAGCATATAAACTGGATGCCCTGAATGAGCATGCTTCTGTTCTTGCATTAAGTTACATTGCCGCTCAGCGCGTCTATCCATTCTATACCGATATGGCTGATATCAAAGCGATGCTGGAGAGTATTGCCCGTACTTTTGGATATCATTATGGTAAATCAAAGAAGGTGCGCGTGAACACTGTATCTCAATCCCCAACACGCACCACTGCAGGAAACGGTATCAAAGGCTTTGATGATTTTTACAACTTTGCCGATGCACAATCGCCCTTAGGAAATGCAAGTGCAGAAGACTGTGCAAACTATTGCATCTCTTTATTCAGTGATCTTACTCGCATGGTAACCATGCAGAACTTATTGCATGATGGAGGCTATTCAACAACAGGTGTAAGTCAGGATCAGTTGAACATGATCGGTAACAAATAATACTTCAAATAATTACTTAGAGGGCGGACAAAACATCCGCCTTTTTTTATTGTTTTTTAATTCGTTTGGATAAAATTCTGGGTCCTTTTAATTAAGAAAAATGCTTTGTTTAAAACTTATGAGGCCCGGAAATCCTTGATGGACGGGGCTTTCAGAGCTTTTAACAATTTTACTACAATTTGTAGCAAGGCTTTGCTACTTTGCATACATACCTTTGTTGTGCACTAGTTAAGGTAAACTGTGCGAAGAGCGAGAGAGGGGGAGAAAACGGTTTATCTTAACTTATTGCACAAATTGCCGAATGAGTAACCGGTAAACAAAAAAGGAAAAACAAATAAATAAATATATGGCAAGAAAAAATGCAGAAGATCTTATGGAAGAGGAGATCAACAAAACGGTAAACGCCGAAAAATTAAAAGCTCTTCAGTTAACTTTGGATAAGTTAGAAAAAACTTACGGCAAAGGAACCATCATGAAGCTTGGCGACAGCCAGGTGGAACACATTGAAGCGATCAGTACCGGTTCATTAGGATTGGATATTGCGTTGGGAATTGGAGGATTACCGAAGGGAAGGATCGTAGAGATCTATGGTCCTGAATCATCCGGTAAAACAACATTGGCCATTCACGCAATTGCCAACGTACAAAAATCGGGAGGTATAGCTGCTATCATTGATGCGGAGCACGCTTTCGATCGTTTTTACGCAGAAAAATTAGGGGTGAACACGGAGAATCTATTGATCTCTCAGCCCGATAACGGAGAGCAGGCATTGGAGATCGCCGACAATCTGATCAGAAGTGGTGCGATTGATCTAGTAGTGATCGATTCAGTTGCAGCTTTAACGCCAAAAGCTGAGATCGAAGGAGAGATGGGTGACAGCAGAATGGGATTGCAGGCAAGATTAATGAGTCAGGCTTTGCGTAAGTTAACAGGTACGATCAATAAAACAGGATGCTGCTGTATCTTTATCAATCAGCTTCGTGAAAAGATCGGGATCATGTTCGGGAATCCGGAAACAACAACCGGTGGAAATGCTTTGAAGTTTTATGCGTCGGTGCGTTTGGATATCAGAAGGATCTCTCAATTAAAAGATGGGGAGACGGTGAGTGGAAATCGTGCAAGAGTGAAAGTGATCAAGAACAAAGTAGCGCCACCTTTCCGTCAGGCAGAATTTGACATCATTTTTGGTGAAGGGATCAGTAAAGTTGGAGAGATCATTGATATTGGAGTGGAGAAAGGGATCATTAAGAAATCCGGATCATGGTTCAGTTATGATGATACAAAATTAGGACAGGGAAGAGAATCAGTGAAAGCATTGTTCATTGAGAATCCGGATCTCGCGGAAGAGATCGAGAATAAGATCAAGGAAGCTTTGAAGGCTGACGCAGAAGGATAAGAGCTTAGGGGCGGTTAGCTGTGAAGGAGATTTGTGAAGCCGGGTAGCTGACCGCTTTTTTTGCCTAGGGTTATAAAATTTTTAAGATTTAGTTTTGGTTTGATTTGATAAGAAAAGTCGCAGGAGGGTTACCTGCGGCTTTTTGTTTTGTTTACTGTTGGCTTGTCTGGTTGAATTCGGATAAAACGGGTCGATAAAACTGGGGTGCATTCTTCCTGTCGCAATAATCCCCGTCTTTTAACGTTTAGATTTTTGGATATCAGTGAAAATATTCTAATTTCATAAACGTAACGGATCGCGAATCTGATCCTTCAAAAAAAAGATCATGAAGAAAATCATTTGTTCAGCCCTTCTTATCTGCGCAGCCATTGGTCTGCGTGCACAGAGTCCTGCAGCACTGGATACGCTCTTTATGCAGGATGGGAAAAAAATTCCCTGCAAGATCTATGAGATCAATGAATTTGAAATGAGAGCCCGTATCGACGGAGCGAATGGTCCAATCATGGTATTCGATAAATTCAAGGTCAGAAAGTATCAGCTTTCCAGTGGCTATTCCGAAATTCTGATACCGGATGAGTTATTGGTGGAGAATGAACATGCTTCTATATTAAAGAACAGAGAAGTGATCAAGGTGCTTCCTTTTTCTCCGGCCTTCAATCATCTTTCCATTGCTTACGAAAAAGTAATTAGAGTGGGAATGAACCTCGATATTCAGATGGGTTACATCAATTCTGATATCACCAACAGAGGAAATGCAAATACAAACCTGGGATTGAACATCAATAGTTTTCATTCCGGATTTTATGTAAAACCGGGAATGAAATTCTTCATTGGACAGGATTACACCGTAAAAGGAATGAAGTATGCGCATCCACTGAAAGGTTCTTATATCAAACTGGATCTTGCCTACTCTTATCTCGATTTTCAGGATGTAAAAGCATACATCTATAATTATAACAACTATCAGACCTTTGCCCCCGTTACTCCTACTGTGATCGCAACGGATATACATTCGTCTTCGTACGGAGGCTTTGTAAGTTTCGGAAGACAGGTGATTTTGGGAAATCTATTAACGCTGGATTTCTATATAGGTGCTGGTTTCACCGGACAATCTATCAGCTATACCAATTCTGAATTTATTCCGGCTCTCAAAAACTCCAACAACTACTATGGGAATGTTTATTATAGTTACGGTGAAGGAAGGATCAATAATTATTACGGTTGGCTGAGAGTTCCGGGAATCGGATTATCCTTCACTTCCGGTTTGCGTTTAGGCTATATCATTCCTGCAAAAAAGGAAAAGAAAAAAGAGATCACTTCATTAAAGCAATGATCTCTTAAAATTAGAAACTGAATTTCCGGAAAGAACTTACTGTCTCACAAGTGTAAGTTCATTGATAAGATTAGTAGCGCCACCCAGTTTATCTATCACAAATAATACAAAGCGAATATCAACGTTAATGGTTCTGGTGAGGGTTTTATCTACCGCGATCTTGTGTCCCAATGCTTCGTAATTACCATCAAAGCACAATCCGATCAATTCTCCCTTCGCGTTCATAATAGGAGAGCCTGAATTTCCACCGGTGATATCATTATCGGTAATGAATCCAACAACAATATCATTCGCTGCTTTATCTATGTATTGTCCGTAATCTCTCTTCTCCATTACTTCTAGTAACTTCGCAGGTAGATCGAATTCGTAATCTCCCGGTTTATACTTCTCCTTGATTCCATTTAATGTTGTGATGTAATTATACTTAACGCCGTCTCTTGGAACGTAAGAACCCACCTTCCCGTAGGAAACGCGCATCGTTTGATTTGCATCAGGATAAAGACCCTGACCCTTTTTCATTTCCAATACCCCTTTCAGGTATTTATGATCCAGAATGTACTTCTGCGCAATGAATTCAGTATAGAACTTATCGTAATTGTTCAAGTAATTGTTGTTGAAGGCAGCTGCTGTACTATACGCCAGATCACTTTTCAAAACATCCAACTGAGGATTGCTGATGAAAGCATCCCACTTTGCATTATCCAGGATCATTGTTTTCTCAAAAACATCTTTTGAGAATTTATCGTAGGTCTCCTCCCAATCCAGATTCCCATAAGAATTCTTTAACATGGTATAAAACTCTTCAGGTCGTTCTGAAGCATCAATATCCCTATAAAACATTTTTAGCACGATAGCCAGTATCGCTTTGTCAGAAGCAATGTTTTCTCCCTGAATAAATGCAGTACGTGCTTTTTTCACGGCTTCAATCGCCGCCTTTTTTTCTTCAGGCTTCATGGAAACACTGGAAATCGCCGACTCCATTTGACGGAGCGATGCAGCAAAAGCAATAAGAGGAGAACCATTGATCCCTTCATTCAAATACATTCTGTGTTTTGCATAAGGAGTCCATTTGTCGTAAGTGCTTTTTATATCAGCAAAGAGATTGTTATACTCTGGCTTTCCTTTGGCCCAGCTCTCAAAAGCTGCTTCTTCCTTTTGTTTTTGTTCAAGCACTTTTAGTTTGGTAAGTTGTTTTGCTTCTCCGTCAAAGAACTTCCAATAATTGGCGATCTGCGCATAGCTGCTTCCGATCTGGATCTTTACTGCAGGATCTTTCAGCATTTCTTTCAACATACACTTCAGTCTTGCGTCACGTAAATTAACCAGACTCGGATTATCAATATCCACTTTTAGTTTTACGCCGTAAGAAGTCTCATAACGGTTGGTGCTACCCGGATAACCAAACACCATTGCAAAATCTCCGTCTTTGATCCCTTTTAAGGAAACCGGCAAATGCCATTTAGGAACATAAGGAACATTATCCTTTGAATACTCAGCAGGCTTTCCGTCTTTTCCCATGTAAATGCGAAAAACCGAAAAATCTCCTGTGTGTCTTGGCCATTCCCAATTATCTGTATCTCCGCCAAATTTACCAATGCTCTCTGAAGGCGTTCCTACCAAACGAACATCCTTGTAACGCTGATAGGTGAATTGGAGATATTGATTTCCCTTGAAGAAAGAATTGATCCTGATCTCATACTCGCTTCCTTCACTTGCTTTCTTACTCATTTCTGCAAGCACTCCTCCTAATTTAGCCGCTACTTCATTCGGAGGAATATTCTTGATCGCCTCTTCTACTTTTGCAGTAACATCTTCGATCTTTACAAGAAACTGTACGGTTAAACCTGCTGATGGAATTTCTTCTCCTTTTGTCTTTGCCCAAAATCCATCTCTCAAATAATTATGACTCACAGAACTTGCAGCAGCAATGGCTTCGTATCCACAATGGTGATTGGTAAATACCAAACCTTCCTTACTAACGATCTCGGCAGTACATCCTCTGCCAAAAAGAAGGATCGCATCTTTTAAACTATTGTGGTTGGCGCTGTATAATTGTTCTTTGGTAAGCTTAAGTCCTCTCTTCACCATATCAGCATATACTTTTTCTCCCAACAGGTGAACTAAAAACATGCCTTCATCTGCCTTTAATTTTACTGGACTTAAAAGTGCAAAGGCACAAACGAACGTGATGAGCTTTTTCATATAACAGTAACTAAATTTGACTGCAAAAGTACGGTACAATAGGGATTTTAATAAATATTTAGATGAATATCCCCCAATATAGGTGAAATAGAATAAAAGCGCAGACAAAGACCGGAAAATCAGCTTGTTTTGAGGGTACTCGTCTTGAAAAATTTAGACCATTTCTTAACCTCTTCCTTCTTGAGCATATTACGACGAGAGGTTATATAAGAACAGTAAACTCCCTGCTTTCCAATAGTGATATGATAGATCTGTGCATTGGCTGGAGCCAGGCCGATGGTTTCAGGAACTTCTATGGTAAACAGGATCCAGGATCCTACAGGCTTCTCCTTCTTTTCCAGAAAAGTAAGTTTGGAATTGGGATAGGCCATTTTGGATTGATCGTGCAATTTGTACATAAAGCTGTCCAAAGGCATATTCGGCACGTCTTTGTAATGTGTGGTGTAACCGATCTCTTCCCAGGTTTCTATCGTTTGTCCGGGATGTGTGAATACAGTAACCATAAACGGGATCATATCCGACTTCTGTTCTACCTTCCATTCCTTGGTCTTGATCCAGTTGAGTGTATACACCTCTGTGTAATTTTGTTGGGCAAAAAATGTATTGGAAAAAGTAAAGGAAAGAAGGAATACAAAGAAACTTCTTGAAAAAACAGAGCGTGACATAGGATTGATTTAAAGCTTCAATTTACAAAAAAAAATGAATTCGTCTGTTATATTCTCATTGATCATTCCCTTCATTGAAATTCATTTAAAATCATTGCTTTATTTCCTTATCTTTAATACTTAAAATCACTTCTTTGAAAACAAAACTATTTTCACTCCTGACTTTCTTCTTCCTGTTCGCTGCCATGAATGCACAGCAATGGAACGGACTTACACTGGTGGCTCCTTATGGAACCACGAATCCACGCTTGGTTGACACCAATGGGGTCACTGTAAAAACATGGACCGTTCCCGGTCCCGGAGGATATACCACGTATATGACACCGGGAGGAACTATTTACAGATCGGTTGTTGAGACGCCGGTCGTTACACCCACTTTTGGTGGAATGACGGGACAATTGCAGAAAATTGATTACAACAACAATGTATTGTGGCAATACAGTTATAATAATGCACAGGGAATCTTGCATCACGATATTGCTGTTCTTCCCAACGGAAATATTCTGGCTACAGCCTATGATGTAAAAACAGGAACTGCGATACCGGCTGCAGGAAGTACCTCTACCGCTTCGGTATTGATGTCGGAAAGAATATTGGAAATTAAACCGGTTGGAACGAACTCGGCTGTTATTGTATGGGAATGGAAGATGTGGGATCACTTAGCACAGAATACCAATTCACTTGCCGGTAATTATTATCCCTCGCTTGTCAATCATCCCGAATTATTCAACATCAATCATCTTTCACAAACTGATTTTGTTCATATGAACGGGATCGATTACAATCCTATTTTAGATCAGATCGTTTTTAGTTCACGTTACCGAAGTGAGTGGTATGTGATCGATCACAGTACGACAACAGCTGAAGCTGCATCTCATAGTGGAGGCAATGCCGGCAAGGGAGGAGATATACTTTACAGATGGGGAAATCCTCAGGTGTATCAGGCAGCAGCTCCACAAATTTGTTTTGTAACCCATGATCCGCATTGGATAGAAGAGGGAACACCGAATGCCGGATCTATTGCAGGATTCAATAATGGAGGGCAGCAGGTGCCCACAGTTTTATCAACGGTTGACAGGATAGTAACACCTCGAACGAATTATACTTACAGTATCAATCTTGGTTCAGCATTTACACCTACTACTTTTACATCCCGTCACATCACTCCGGTTTACAACATCATTACCGGAAATTCAGAACAATTTCCCAATGGAAATCAGGCGATCTGTTTAGGAACTTCAGGCGTGGTGTATGAGATCGATCCTGCCGGAAATACAATTTGGAGTTACAACATTGGAGGGATCACTGCACAAGCCCATCGTTATGCGCCTTGTTATACCTTGAGTCCCGGATTGACGCAGCCCAGCATCACCGTAAATGGCACCACCTTGCAATGCACATCTGCCCCATCCTACCAATGGTATTACAATACGGCTGCAGTTGCAGGCGCTACAAATCAGAGTTTTGTTTGTCCACCCGGACAAAGTGGCAATTACCTGGTAAAGATAAAAGATGCGAATGCCTGTGCCAGTTATTTCTCGGGCAATGTTTTTGTGAATTCACCTCCTCTTTCTTTGAAGGATCTTACTTTAAAAGAGCAGGAATTGCTTTTGTACCCGAACCCAAGCAGCGGAAAGATCTACGTAAATGCGAAAGGAATAAAAGATGCTTATGCGATAGAAATATTTTCATTGGAAGGAAAATTACTGCTCAGCGAAAAGAACAAAAGCGAGCTGGACCTGAAGGATCTTGCCAATGGCATTTACCTGGTACGATTAAGCAGCAGCGAAGGAAGTATTAGCGGAAAGATCAGTTTGGAGAGGTAGAGGAAGATGCGAGATAGTCCTTTGATGGAAGCTGATAAAGGGAATGATCAATATTCCACTTTAACACCATCGCTGATAATACTTTCTACACCCTCTTCCATTACTGCTTTGATTCGGTATTCATAAAAATTTCCCATTTGAGGGGTATCATCTCTATAAGCGCGTTCATTGCCATCCACTGTTTTTAAGATCGTTAATTTTCCGTCGCCTTTCTTTCTGTAAATAATGAATTTCTCGATCCTATTCTCATTGTAATTCCAGCTTAGTAAAATCTCTTTTTTCTTTCTGTCCACCGAAACATTAAAGTCATTCAATTTTTTTCTATAACCCGTTTCATAGCGAATAGATAATTCCTCTGAAAAAGATCTGTTGCCGTCTTCATCAACAGAACTTAATTTATAAGAATAAACTCTCCCGGGTAGCGCCGTACTATCTAAAAACACACTTAAGGTATCTTCCCGTTTCCACTTCTTGATCTCAGTTTCCTGAGACTTATTCTCTTTACGTATTATACAATGTTCCTTTACATCCTCTTCCTCACTTAAATTCATCTTTAGCTTAATTCCATTAGCATGAGGAGAAATACTTAACAGGATTGGCTTGATGGGTGCAAGAGTGTCGGGTTTCCTTACTTCTATAAAGGCACATAATTTACTGGTATTCATATTTCCATCAGTAGCAGCGATCGCATAATACACTTTTCTGGAAAGATTATTTAGTTTCAATTTCTCATTATAAAATGTGTCCTTAATAAAATGTGAATTGATCTGAGTCGGTTCTTCATTCAGCGAGTTATTTCGGAATAATTTATACCCTGCTAAATTTGCTTCTTTCGAACTGTTCCAGCTGACATGAACATTTCCATTCTTATCACATGTGGCTTTTAATCCGACGGGAATCTCAGGAGGAATGGTATCATAGATCACGGCCATTCTGGAAAAAGAAGTTAATGTATCGCCTCCTGCTGTTACAGCCTGTATCTTATAATAGCAGGTAGAAACGATGTTCTTATCGAGGAAGATACCAGGTTTCTTTGCTTCGTGAATAAGCAAGTAGCCAGTCTTTTCATTCTCAGAACGCAGAACAAGGTACTTATCCGGAAGATCATTTTCTATTTTCTTTTCCATTCTCCAGCGAAGAAACACATCCCGGTTTCCTTTCACCTTCATACTGTCGATCAATGGATTTGAACGAATTTCTTTCGAAGCGAAAACACGCACGCAATTGGAGGGAGGTGAAAACTCGCCAAAAAAATTGATCCCTCTTACACGATAGTAATATTTTTTATCGGCGATTGGCATGCTGTCTTTATAGAAAACAGATCGTTGTTTATCTCCTGCTTGGGTATAATTAAGAATAAGAGGTTGTTTATTCAATTGGATAAAATCGACGCTGTCTACACTTCGCTCTACACAATAACCTCCATACTCGCTTGTGAGATGGTCTGCTCTCCATTTCAATTCACAGGTCCGGAATCTTTTTGTAGCGCTCAGATCATTTATTGTTGAATTCGAAGAAAGTTGGGATGTATTCAAAGGTACTGTAGTCAACTCTCTTGTTGTGTTAGGGGAAGTGTAAACGTAGATCTTGTATTCATACTGTTTTCCTTGTTGAATAGTAGAATCCACAAAATACAAACCACACGCTTTTGCAACTTCCTTATCAAAATCACAGCTGAGCATAAGTAGGTCAAATGCCATCTTCTCATTTTTCTCATTTAGCTTTGGATCTTTACTGGTGCTCTTATTCGCAAATAGAACCTGATACACAAAGCTGAATTTATTTTTATCCTTAGCAAACAGCTCAGGCCATTTGATCGTATCCACAACCGAATAGGGTTTTAGTTTTGCCACAATTAATTTCTCTTCGCTGCCATTTTCCGTTCGCGTTATTTTTAATGGCCATTGCTTGTAATGATCAAGATCGGCTTTTGAATTTGTCCCTAATCTGAATAGAACCCTGTCTTTCTTGACAAAGGTTTTAAAAGTGAATTGCTGGGCCTGAAGCGAAACAATAAAACAAAAGTAGAATATGTTTATCCAAATAGAACGCATTAATTGCTCACGGGATTACAATTAGAGCCATATGCATAGTTGAAATCAAATCTTCCATTCACTAAGCCGAAAATGCCATACGGAACAGAGAACCTGCCATCAAAATAGAATGGCTGTGGGAATTTTGCCATCATATGACTAACCACCCCCGACTCAAAAACCCTAAAATCAAAATCTTCATCGCTCAAACATTTTACTTTTACTTTTATACAAACTCCTTCGCAACAAACTTCTTTTTCGTAAGGACAGCCCCATGGAAATTTCAGATGCCCACTTATAGAAACAACAGGATGCAATACCAAATACATCCTACCTTCTGCCTGATAACCCATGATTCCAACTTTAGTATCTGTACCGGCGCAAACTGCCTTCTTCCCGTAATTCATGAGCATCATGTCATATCCCATATCGAAATCAAAATCACCATTCACTCTAAAAAAATCAAATCCAAAATCACGATGAAAATCAGAATGCACTTTTGTACCCATGCATATTCCCTTTCCGCTTTCCAGATCACCTGCATTTCTATCAGAATAGTGTTTCCGAAATA
>Ga0268298_10004828_pt1 | contig 12935 bp, 11 predicted proteins | sample WWTPWeurt_MetaG_FD_194462 | JGI IMG/M metagenome (GOLD analysis project Ga0268298, IMG submission 194462) | Activated sludge microbial communities from WWTP in Nijmegen, Gelderland, Netherland - WWTP Weurt | ecosystem: Engineered > WWTP > Aerobic digester > Activated sludge | place...
GCAGCTGCACGAGCTGCTGGCGCCGATGGTCGAGCGCTGGACAGCGGCGATAGGGGTCACTGTGCCGCAGTGGCGCATCCGCTGGATGAAGACCAAATGGGGCAGCTGCAACCCTCGCGCGCCGCGGTTGTGGTTCAACCTTGCGCTGGTGAAGGTGCCGCCAGAGTGCATCGAGTACGTTGTGCTACATGAGCTGCTTCACTTGATTGACGCGTCGCACGGCGAACGCTTCATTGACGCCCTCAACACCAACTTGCCTGATTGGCGTAAGCGGCGAGTCCTCCTCAATACCCAGCCGCTGACCGATGTGTAGTACGCATCTCGACCAACGGGCTCACAAAAACTCGCACTTTCCACCGTCGAGCTCAGACTAAGTCAAGGGCAGGTAGCCCGCAGTGATTGACCTGCCCCCGCGTGTTCCCCATTGAATGACGTCTCCGATCGGGCACGGTTTGTCAGAAGTTACGAAATCGGCCAGAGCGAACGGTCAAGAGGCAATCCATCAACGACCGCTAAGCAGTGGGAGCGGTCGCTCGAAGACGGACGCTACGTTCACAGTTTCTGTTCCAATGTGGCCATTGAGCCAGCCTCTCCGAAGGCAGGCGAACGACAGCAGTCGGAGATAACGGGAATGTCTTCGTGGGCGATCTCCGACCTCTCTACCGCGAACAATACGATGTTTGGATCTACGAGAATTTGATCACACCTCACTCAGCCAGGAGGGAGCTAGAGTTCAGTCCTACCAAATGCCGGGGAACTTCCGCAATGCATCTTCGAAGCAAGATATGCCTTCGACGTCGGGGCTCACACGCTTCAATCGAAGAGTTCCGTGAGTTGGCGAATCGGTCCAATACACGCCGCGAAGGATAGTGTCGCCGGCTTCTAACTGCAGTTCCCCCGCACCAGAGCCATACTTTCCTCCTGGCACCCATGGCTGATCCAATTTGAATACATACGATAAGTGCGTATCTTGTGTTTTTTCGTCGCGGGAAAGGGCTTCGAGGCTCGATGTGCCGCGCTGACTCCGGGTCAGAGACCGAACCGACAGCGTGAGGTAGGTTTGCCGAATGACGAAGACAATAGGCAAGTCGACGCTGCCGCCTCCTTCTTTCTTGAAATCCGACTGTAAGTGCCCAGCCCAGGCTCCGTGCACTACAGAGCGCCGCATTAGACGGGCGACCCACGACCACTTCCAAGCCCATGTAATGAAAAAAAACAGTGCGGCGAACGCAGCGGTAATTCCATACGACATGTAGCGCAGACTAAGCCAATAGTCCTGTTGAAGCGTTTCAAACTGAATGAACGCTGTTAGCGAGAATATTCCGAATGAAATCCACGCGTACGCAGACAGGAGACGAGTCAGTTCCGCTTTGGTCAGCGTCAAGTTGCTCATCGGAACAGTTCCTCCAAAGCGCAGAACCCGGCTTCATAAACGCTTGCGCGCCCATCGGTAGTCAGAACCGCCGTAGAAGTGACGCCTGCTACTTGTGATGCCAGTAGAGCGGTCATGTGTCGTGCGCCGCCAAATTGCAATTGCACTCGATTATTGCCTAGCGGTGCAGCGACGAACTGCGCTATGTGAGTCAGTGAAAACGTGCGACTGTCGATAAGATGGAAACCGTCGTGCCACGGACTGCTCTTTCCTGAGATTGAGGCTAGAAATCTGGCGAGACCATCACTGGCGATTGGGAGACGAACGACGAACTCGTCGGCGGACCTCAAAGAAATCGTGGGCAGAGTTAGAGGAGGTACGTACAGAACAATGCCGATGCCGGAAAAGTCAGGAGGGACCACCGCCCACACTCCGCGCAAAAGCGCCATCACCTTGCCGACCGAATGAGTAGGGCTAATATCCATGACGACACTTTACGACACTTTACTGGTTCCGTAGCGGGGCCAGCGTCAGTGTCGGTACGTTGGCGTGCAAGAGATTCTGCGCAGAAAGCAGTGCGTCTACAGTGGCGCCATGATCCATCCTGCCCGCTTCACTCGCCCTTGATTATACTCGCGAGCGCGGCAGGCAAGCGCGCCGCGTGGGCCTGCCGTGCCGCGGCGCCAACGGGTTTGTGGCAATGAGTCGATCGAGTGCCCCTCCGTCAATTTCGTGCAGTATCTAGTTCCGATGGAGGAACCGGACGAAGGCGCAAGCAACTGCGAATTGCTAACGAGGGATTGGCTTTCGTGAACGCCTGAAGCCCGCCAAGGTCTTGAAAAAAGCTTGTTCCGTGTGAGGTGCCTCTTGAAGCTGATCGCAACGCACTCCATACATCGTAGATCACCACAAACCACAGGGAGCACATGTGGAGGAGACGAAGCCCTTTAGGGTCCTGTGCCTAGACGGCGGCGGCATGCGCGGCGCTTATCAAACCGCTTACTTGGCCACCTTTGCCGAGCGCATCAGTGAGAAGTTGAAGCTGCAAGGCCCTCTTGACGTTGGATCGGCTTTCGACCTTGTCATCGGCACGAGCACGGGCGGAATCGTGGCCTGCGGGCTTGCAGCTGGTGTGCCGCTGACGCAGATGCAAGAACTCTACGCCAAGGCGGGGAAAAAGATCTTCCCGCTGCAGTGGGTTCGACCGCTGCCCATCCTCGGCAAGCTCGTTCGCGCGTTTGGCATCGGCACCATCTGCGGAGACCGGGCTCTGCGCAAGACACTGACCGACACGCTGGGCGATAGCACCATTGGGTCGGTCTACGACGATCGCAAGATTGCCTTGGCGGTGCCGACGCTCGATCTGGCCCGCCATGCGGCGGTCGTGTTCAAGTCTCAGCACCTGAAGCGCCTGAATGGGCGAGACAATAAGCGCACCCTCGTCGATGTGTGCATGGCCACCAGCGCGGCGCCCATCCTGCGCTCGATGGCTCGCCTGCAGGAGCCAGGCGGCTCCGGTGCGACCGCAACTTATGTCGACGGCGGCCTTTGGGCGAACAACCCCGGCCTGATCGGCATGATGGAGGCGACCGAAATCCTAAAGGATCGCGGCGAGAACCGCCCCATCCACCTCTTCATGCTGGGCACGTTGCCTTCCCAGGGTGGCGAGGAAATCCACTGGTGGCGGCATCGCGCCGCCTGGGGCTGGGGCTTCGGGCTCAAGGCCATCTCGGCAAGCCTGAATGCGCAAGCCGTCGGATACGACTACCTCACCAGCAAGATGGCCGAGATGCGTGGCGATGGCAGCTTCGCCTATCGACTTCCGGCTCAGTGCCCGTCCAACGAGCTGCGTGACTACCTGACCAACATGGACGACGCTCGGAAAAAGGTGCTCAACGCGCTGGCTCGCCAGGCGATCTCGGATGTCGATTTCGCGTTCGCCTCGACGGCCACAGAGATGCAGGAATTTCGTTCCACCCTGGCCACCGCCAGACCTCACCCATCGGCCACCAACCAGGAGCAGAACACCAATGGCTGACATCGACTGCCACAGCGAGATGACGAACTTCCATCGGGACAACGTAACGCTCTCGAACCGACAACAAGGTGAGATGCGCACGCGCCGAAACGCGGGTCGCACGCGCCTGGAGAACGGCCTCAACGAGGCCAAGAAGCCACAGCCCAAGGAGGTCCGGTCGCAGGGGTCGTACCAGATGCGCACCATGGTGCAGGACGACGACAATGATTACGACATCGACGACGGGGCCTACTTCGCGTCCGACGATCTCAAGGATGACGCGGGCGTTGCGCTGACGCCGAAGGCTGCGCGCCAGCGGGTATGTGATGCGCTGGTGTGGGATGGCCGCCTCAAGAAGGAAGCAACCGTTAAGCGCAACTGCGTCCGGCAAGTCTACGCTGCGGGCTATCACATCGACATCCCGGTGTATCGCATCGTCACCACCAAAGACGAGAACGACGACCCGGTGGAGCATTACGAGCTTGCAAGCGGTGATGAGTGGACACGCTCTGACGCTCGGGCGGTGACCCGCTGGTTCAACGGCTTGGTGGGCAAATTGAACGCCGGCGAGTCGGACGGTAGCCAGATGCGGCGCGTCACTAAGTTGAGCAAGAAGTTTGCACGCCGAGTAGGTTGGAAGAACAAGACCACCAGCGGGATTTGCATCACAAAACTGGTCGTCGACCACTTCCAGTTCAGCGCCGATCGCGATGACAAAGCTTTGCGCGAAACGTGGAAGGCCATAGACAAGAAGCTACAGAAATCTGTCGAGATCGACCATCCCGTGCTGGCCAACAAGCTGGCGCAAGCGGGTGACGAAGCGGTCACCTTTTTCCGCGACTGCCTGAGCGGTGCGCTTAAGACGCTGGAGGTGCTGGATAAGTCCGATTGTTCCCGCAAGCAGGCGCGGGAAGCATGGGACGACGTGTTCGACACTGACTTCTTCACGAAGCAACCGGACAACAACGGCGACAGTAGTGACGGCAAAGGCTCAGCCATGGCAATCACGTCGGTCGAGACCGCCCGGCGCAACGATGGTGGCGGGAGGTTCGGCTGAGGACCGAGGCGGAACGCGCCCTGACGGCGGGTGAGATCGAAGCTGGCCTCGAGCAGCAACGCCCGGGCCAGTGGCAGCGTCTGACTGCGGCTCAGCTGGACAAGCTCCAAAAGGGATTCACTGCTGGCTGGCGAGTGAAAATCCCCGTTGGCTCGCTGGAACTGAAAACGGCTGACCACCTGGTGCTGGCCATCGATGCTGCATTTCCCAATTCGCAGCCCCGGATCTTCGTGCCAGCGGCGGGGAGCGACTACAGCTGGCCGCACGTCGAACAGGCCGGGCTGTTGTGCTTGCGGTCCAGCAGAAACTCAGCGCCGATTGCGGACCGGGTGGAGATGCATCTGCGTGATGCACAGGAGTTGCTCAACTTTCCGGAGCCAAAGCGGCGCGAGGAGTTCGTGCGGGAGTTCACGGCCTACTGGTCGCATCGCGCCACGAACAGTGCTGACCAAGCACGGGTGTGGAGCCTCGTCACCCCGGGTCAGGAGACACGTGAGGTAGCGTACTTCTTCGATGCTAGGTCGAATCGCCATGTGATCGCTGACGACAAGGACGCACTCAAGCGTTGGTTGCGCAACACCGGCGCTAATCCAGGTGACAAGCAAATCTACCCGACCTGGCTGTTTCGTCTTTCGCAGCCCTGGACGCCCCACGAGTTTCCTGAAACCGGCGACCAGATCACCAAATTGCTCCCGAAGGATATGGTGCGCAAGTGCCTGGAACCTGGGCTGCGGACGCCGTTTCTTTTCGAGGTTGCCACCCAAACCGGCACTGCGTTTGCGGCGGTGGTACTGCGCGGCGCTGAGCGTCGAGACATGATGCGTGGGTTCCGGCACATGTCGAAGGTGCCGTCGGCGCGAATTATTGCCTCTTATGCGAAGCGGCCGGTCGATCGTTACAGAGTTGTACGCGCCCACGGAGCATGGATTCACGGTCGAGATCACCCTTCGAGCTATGCGCTGGTCAAGAACCGCAAGGTAGCCATCATCGGCTGCGGTGCCATTGGTGCAGCGGTGGCGCGACTTCTTGCTCAGGGCGGTGTAGGCGAGCAGATCTTCATCGACGGGGACTGTCTAACGACGGCCAACGTCTCTCGGCATTCACTGGGTACGACCTACGTCGGTTTCAACAAGGCTTACGCGCTGCAGGTGCACCTGCGACGCGAATTTCCGCACCTGACGTTCGAGCACACCTTTCAACGCCGTTTCGAATCGCTCACCACGAAGGATCTCGAGAAACTGGCCCGCGCCGACCTTATCATCTCGGCAGGCATCGACTTCGATGGCGAGGCTGCGCTGGATCATTGGCGGCGAAGCCTGGCACGTCCCCCAGCCCACCTCAGCACCTGGGTGGAGCCTTACGCTGCTGTGGGGCATAGCGTCTTACTCTACGGCCGGGCGTCGATCCTGGCAGGCTTTGACGGCGAGGAACGGCCGAACTTCCGTCTGACGGATTGGCCTGATGAATCCGGTCCCCTCATCGTCGAGGCGGGGTGCGGCAACAGCTTCCAACCCCACGGCGTGATCGATTTGCACCCGACGGTCGGAATGGCGGCCGGGCTGGCACTCGATACGCTGCTGGACAAGGTGCCTGCCTCGTGCCGCCGCGTGTGGATGGGCGACCCTGCAGTGGTCGAAGCCAACGGCGGCATACTAAGAGAAAACTTCACCGACCGGCTGACGACGCGTGAGTTTGTCTGGCCATGATCTGTTCGTTTGCAAAGCCGATGCCCAAGCACTCGATCGTCGGGCATCTCGCCGACACCTCTCAAGCTCTTTCGATTGCGCGACTAGCCTTGCAACACGTCAGCCGACACCGCCAGTCCACCCCTTGGGCGACCGAGGCTGGCGGCCAGCTGTTCGGCACGCTCAATGCTTCACAGGTCTGCGTGGTCGAGGCCTCCGGCCCGTATGCCGGCGACGAGCGCTCCAGGTATCGCTATCGCTCCAACCCCGCTGCCGCCCAGTGCGCAATCGAAGACCGACACAAGCGGGGGCTGCTGTACCTGGGCGAGTGGCACACGCACGCCGAAGACTACCCCAGCGCTTCGGGGCTCGACGACGACGCCATGCGCCGCCTGATCGCCAGTTCGCAGCTGAACAGCAACGCGCTGCTGATGATGATCGTGGGTCGAGCACGAAGCGCAGCAGGTCTCGCGGTGTGGAGCGTCTCCAGTGAAGCCACTCGCCGATGGATTCTCAGCGCGAGCCCGGAGGAAACCTGACATGAGCATCGGCGTCACGCTTGTCATCGCCATGCTTCGCCAAATCCTGGCGGATGCGCTGCTCAGACAGGGTTGCCCAAGCATAGTCGCACGGCTATTCGCCTGACCGGGAGCGACTGCTTTCGCGCGCTGCAGTCACTCACCGGTCAAGCTCGAATGGCAGCAATCAGCCTTAAGCGGCCCGATGGGTCTGAGCGACGAACGACTCCTGATGGCCGGCCTGAGACATTCAGGGCCGAACCCAGGCGGCATTTCGGAAGGCCCCCCACGACCCTCTCAGGTCGATCCGCTCCGGACGCTCACCGGTTCAGACTCACAATGGCAGGTAACTGAGTCGAGCGGACTGAGAGCCCAGCTTCTGTCCGACAGCACCCCGGGCTGACCGGACCTTGGGCCGGCGCTGTCAGGCGACACCGTAAATTGACCCCCTAGGGGAACGCTGATTTATTCAGCCCGCCGCTGCGTGACGAGCGAACAGAAGAGTACCTGAGGCACTGACTTTCAAGGAGACTGTGTGCAATCACGCCCGCAGACACGCACCACAGAGTCAATCACGGACTACTTGGACGGCCTCTGGTAGTTTCGCGATCTATGCTCGGAAGAGGTCGGTTAAGATATTCCTTTGTTAGGCCTTTTAGATGCGCATTGTAAGCCCACGTTACAAACTGCTCGAGCAAGCGTTCGTTTTCCACCTTTAGGCGAAGATTTTCGGCCTGCAATCTCGCAAAACGCTCAGTAATCGCCACAACCTCAATCGGCGAAAGCTTGTTGGTGCTCTCGGCGCGCGGAGCTCCATTAAGCCTCTCCTTCGTAGCTTGGTATGCGATTTTGATCCGTGCATGTCTATCAAGCGCCTGCCGTGTATAGCGAACACTCATGCGCTCCTCGATCGCAGCAATCAACAGGTCCCAGGTGAGTTTGCCAGACCATCCGTCCAAGACTCCGACGATGAGCCCGATGCTCGAATCATTGAGATTCTTTCCTCGGTTCCTAGTCATTGCTCAACCTTGCAAGCCGTGGGCTCGGCTGACCGCCACGAGGTTCGTCGATGGCCGACCATCCTCCGCAGCCCGGTCCTCCAATGCTTGCTGAATGCGCGTAACGGCCGGAATTTCGGACAACTGAATCACGGCCCCCAGAGGAACCGATGCGTCGTCGAGAATCTCAGCAAGCTGAGTCAGACGCATAACGGTCTTCTGATGGTGCTCCATCCAGCGGTCAGCGCCGTAGTAACCATCCGTCATCGCCGCTTCGGCGCGCGCAAGGAGGTCTTGGGCCTCCGCGAGCCGACGTCTAACCATCGCCGCCTTTTGATCGTCGCCCTTCACGCAAACATGCTCGTTGCAGTTGATGCAGTCTGCGTACTGCTCGCAAGGCATCATGGTGTAATCGTGAACACAGAAACCGAAGTCTGTCGTGTGCGCGGTCGGAATCTTGAGCCGGGCAAACTCATCGCGAGAGATCGGGATGTTCTTGGGAAGTCTCGCCAAGGGGCCAAACATTTGGGACCCGTCGCCGATTGACTGGCGAATTTTCGTCACCATCTGATGGGCGCTTACGTGATTGTAGGCCTCGTTCTGGCGGATATCGACGCGCCCGGACCACTTGGCGATGTCGAGCTGATTCATGCCGCCCGCCTGTGCCAGCGTATTGAGGTAATGACGGAACTGATGGGTGGTCACCCGAATTGCGCTGCCGTCCGGTTCGGTGAAACCTAGTCGGTCAAACATGGAATCAAAGCCATGCTCACTTCTGGCTCCAAGTGCAGTGTTCACCTGATTGATGCTAACTGGGTCAATGATGCACCGGAAAGCGGCTTTCTCCGGATGAAGCTCGTTACGTCGCACGACAATGAGCGCATCCGAATACTTGAGTCCGATTTCTGCGTTCAACACAGGAAATCCAGGGGGAAGCTGATCCAAAACAACTTTTTCAACGTCCGCCAGGCGAACGTTCAGCACCCTCGCTCCTGGAAATTTCAACAGCGGCACGCCATACAAAGTGCACCATTGACGGGCACTGTTTCTGCTCTCGGCTTTCAACCAAAGTATTTGACGAACCTCATCCATCGTCACAAGCTCTCTGCACCTGTAATGCTCCAATTCCGGCGGCAGGTAAAGCTTTCGCGGATTCGATTCGTACCATCGCGCGATTTGGCGTGCATCGTCCGTGACACGTTTTATTCGGGCGATAGCTTCCGCGACAACAGGAGCCATAGACGGAATAATCCATTTGACCGTGGGTTCCGCACCCTTAGCCGGCAACCACCTTAGACCATAGGCTTCTTTTCCGGATGACGTCTTATCGTGCACTTCGCAATTCTCGGCAAGCAGGAGCACCTCGTTTATGCGATCAGGCGCCGAACAGAGAATTGCGGCGATAGAAGAGAACAGTTTATCTTTCGGCTGCGTTGCAATGTGAAACGCGTTTGGGAGCGCTTCCAGCGCCGCAAGGGACGGCATCTTCTCGGCGCGGCGCATGTCGAACTCCTGTCCGACGCGAACAGAATCCCGTGGCCGCTTAATAGGGCTGCGCCACGAAAGCGGCGTCGCAGTCAAACGATGATCTGACATGAACGCAGCGATCATCTCAAGCTGCACGCCAATACGATAAGCAGTAGCTTCGGCAAGTCGCTCTGCGATGACACGAGCAGCCCGATTTAGCGTGTCACCATCGATCTTCACTGGGTCCGAGTGCCCGCGCTCTCTTAGGGCTGCCTCAAGGGCGCGTAGCGCAGTGACGCGAAAAGCCGGGTTTTTAGTCGGGCGCATGCCCTGCATGTATCGAACACATGCCTTTGCGAAAGACACAAATGGCTCGGCCATCTGCACTGGGTTCATCGCGTCCACGGTTTCCTGCGTGGAAAAGGTGATGCGTACCCGCTTCTTTCCGTGCCCCTTCAGCTGTACGGCGGCGGTCACGTCCCAGACAGCGTTCTCGAAGGGCAGGCCAACACCGAAGATAGTAAGCTGCGACCTACACATCGCGATAAACGCTGACATGTTCGCGGAAGCGTCCACTTCGGCCTTCGGCGTAAATATAACGATGTCAGCGGCCATCGGCCGCCTCCCGCACTTCTCGAACTCGCTTCACCACTTCCGCGACGGCCAAAATCGTCCGATCATTTATCGTTGCAATTCGCACGTCTGCCTCAGTCATAAGGCGCTCACGCTCTGCAATGAGGTATGCCAGCACGGCTTCGTGAGGCCCATCGACCCACGCTTGAAAGCTGTTGCACGTGTAGCAGGAAACTGGGGCCATGAAGCCGCATGATCCATTACGGCCGCAGTTGCCCATGGGTTTAAGCTTGTCATCGAACCGAGGGTCGATAATTCTGCTTGCCGAGTCATCTCCGCGGATAGCTTCTGAATCGTCACTAATAATGGTGCCAGCAAAAGCGCGGGCCAACGGCGCCATGCGAAAAGCCACTGCGCGATCGATTCGTTCAACGATCTCTGACGTAGCCTTCACGTAGATCCCCACATTCTGAGTATCAGAGTGGTCCAGCAACTCGGCAATGATGAGTTCGCCGTGTCCCTCTTTGGCTGCCCGGGTACCTAACGAATATCGGAAGCGAGTGGGGGTGATGTGCAGCTCCGTTCCGGTTCTTTCAGAACATACCTTGAGGGATTTCACTACCTGAGTGAAACGCCTGCCGAGAGAATAGGATGTCCTGTGGTACGCCAACTCGGACGGCTGATCTACCGGTTTGCGCTCGGCAGGAAACAAAGGAGCCTGCGTCGGGTCTGCCAGAACAGCTTCAAAGCGTTTTTCAATCGTACGTGCGTATTCATAGAGCACGCGACCAAACGAAGGGGTCAAAAGACGCTCTTTCAGTTCGTCGCGGTGCGTTTGGTTGTGCTGCTTTATTCGCGGAACTCGGACGATGTATTCGAGCGAACCGTCAATCCTTTGTGACGCGATTACATCGCAGACCTTCAGCAAAGCGAACTGTCGAGGTCTTTGACCGAGCAGAATGAAAAGCCACGCCAAGACGAAGTCTCCCAAGTCCAGGCTGCCGGCAGCATACGAGCCGTTTAGCGCCTCGTGAATGGCCTGAGTCTCAATGTCAGAAAATGGCCCCGACTCAGGGTCCATTGTTAGAACAGGCTTACCCTTCTGCGCCCCTTTCAGTCGCACCTGCTTGAGGAATCGGATAGCGTCCTCAGTAACACCCGGTATCTGTAGCGCGTACCACTTCTTCAGACACGACGCTACCGCTCCCAAAAGCGACTCGTCACTGGGTCGTAACGAAGTCCTGTAGTTGATGAGGTCGGTACCAGTTATCTCATTAACCTCACCTCCGCGCTGCTCTGCGATGAAGACAACGAGTCGACGTAGGTTATAAAAGTGCGCGCTCAGCTGCCCTGCCGACGCGTTTTCCGCATACCAGATGAGAACCATCTTCATCGACTCAACAAGGGCAGGTGACGCGCAATTTAGCGTCCCAAAGTTTAGGCTGACCGTGGCTACACCGTCGTGGAAAGTCCACCGCGTAGCCGTAGGATCGAATGATGAGCCGTTGCGCGGCTTAGCAATACGTGGCAAACACCGCCTTGATTGGTTATCTGCAATGCCCAAGCAGGAGCTCATTCTCTCCCACCCTCGAATTGCGCCGTTTGCATGGCTAGAGACACGGCCCGTGCCTTCCTCCGCGTGTGGCGTCGCGTGTAGGTGTGAGCGGTCTGTGATGTCGGCGACCAACCCATCAGAAATGCTCGCATCTGCTGCTCGTCATCGGGGGTTACGCCCGCCTTGTCCATGGCTTCCGAGAACTTGTCGTTCCATGTGTGCCGTAATACATGGGGCTGAAGGTTCGGAAACTCACCGGGGAAAGCCTTCCTCAAACCTTCGAATACGTCATTCATTGCGCTTAGCGACATCGGAGCACCACTCCTATCCGCAACGATCAGGAACTCATGCTTCCGTGCGCCCCGCAATTGACTGCGTATATTGGTGACGTAGCTGAGAGTGAGGCTACACAACTGGGCGGAAAGCGGGATGATCCGGTCTCGCGTCTTAACCAGCGGTTGGTGTCGCCTCGGGTCACCAGGATCGTCTGAACGCCGTGCAATTGTGACTTGCTCAGCCCGGAAGTCGATGTCAGAAATCTTTACGTTAAGGAGTTCGCCTCGACGCAATCCGAGGTCGCTCAGCCAACGAATCAGCAGATAGTTTCGCACCTTGGCGTGACGACTCGGCCATGGATTCTCCGCAGCATCCGGTGACGCCACCGTAAGAAGGCGCCTAAGCACATCCGGCGCCAATCCTTCCCGCTGGCCGATGCAGTCCCGGTTTCTCTTGCCCGGCACCTTGGCGTCAAGGGTGATGCGACAACGCATCCATGCTGCTTCAAGGGTTACCAGCCCGCCCTGCCTCGACAGATAGCCATTTACGAGCCAGCCGAGATAATCACGGATCGCACGTATCCTATTTGCGACAGTGGCGCTGCACACTTGCTTAGTCGAATGCCGTTTTGGACTGCTCCTAACTTTCTCTAAGGCTGCGTGGGCGACTCGTTGCGATGACTGTTGCCACGTACCCGCAGCGGCAAGTAGGACACCTCCGGTAGGTTCCCTGCACAGGGCACTCAGTGCATCTATCTCACCGACATCGAGCACACGACCTTCACGCATTCGCTGAGCCAAGTCGATACCTCTCAAATCCAGAAAGAGCAAGAGAAGCATAACCGAGCGCAGCGCATGTTCGATTGTGTTGGCCGCTTTGTTGGTCGCCCTCAACTCGCTGACGGAGTAGACGGTCGGCTCGAACAAGGGCTCACCTGTCGCACGGGATACCAAGACTGGGAGCCGTTCGCCGGAGACGAGGACAATGATCCTGACAGCGAGAGGATTAAGCATTTGTTTACGTCTTTTAGGTGAACGGCCTATAACAGCATAGACTTTACACGGAAAGAACGTAACCAAGAAAAAACGGAGCCACATCAAGGGCTCCGTTCATTTTGTTTACTATTTTATGCTTATCCGGCCCTAAAAAGGTATGTCGTCGTCATAGTCCCCGAAATTTCCAGAGCTATTTCCACGCCCGTAGTCACCATGACCACCTTGGTCGTTACGCCCACCGCCTTGATTCGGACGGCCTTGAGGAGCCCCCCCCGAGTTACCGTTCGGACGGTTCCCTTGGCGATTTCCACCGTTGCCTTGCCGATTGTCACCACCGCCCTGGTTGTTGTTGCCCTGGTGGCGCGACCCATCTGCCTGACGCGACGGATCGCGCTGATTGCCGCTGTTTCCATTGGGACGAT
>Ga0268298_10004829_pt1 | contig 12934 bp, 11 predicted proteins | sample WWTPWeurt_MetaG_FD_194462 | JGI IMG/M metagenome (GOLD analysis project Ga0268298, IMG submission 194462) | Activated sludge microbial communities from WWTP in Nijmegen, Gelderland, Netherland - WWTP Weurt | ecosystem: Engineered > WWTP > Aerobic digester > Activated sludge | place...
CTCGCTCCTGCCCGGCGACATCGAGAGCAGCAAAGGCATCGGGAATGGGGTCGACGAAGCGCTCGTGAGCGGCATCGCGCGCGTCCAGGAACGCTTCATCGTGCTCCTCGACATCGCCCACGTCGTGGGAGGAGGCGAGTGGGAGTCGGCTGCATGACCCCGCCAGCCGACAACCTGTTCACGCTGGGCCGCCACGACTTCGAACGAATTGCGGCGCTGGTGCAAACGGAGACCGGGATCCACCTGGGTGCCGCCAAGATGGCGCTGGTGGAGTCGCGGCTCGCGCGGCGAATCCGTGCACACGCCCTCGATTCTTTCTCCGGATACGTCAAGCTCTTGGGTCAGAGCGAGTTCGCCCGCGAGGAACTGCCGGAGCTCATCAACTGCATCACCACCAACAAGACGTCGTTCTTTCGGGAACCGCACCATTTCGACTTCATGCTCGCGCGCGCCGTCCCCGAACTCGTGGAGCGCGCTCGACGAGGCGGTCCGCGACGCATCCGGATTTGGAGCGCAGGCTGTTCCATGGGGCAAGAGCCCTACACCATTGCCATGGTGTTGCGCGAAGCGTTGGGCTCCTTCGCTGGCTGGGACGTCAAGATCCTGGCCTCGGACATCGACACCGACGTGCTGGCTCACGCGAGCCGCGGGGTCTACGAAGCACGTGACCTGGAGGATGTCCCCTCCCGTTACGCAAAGAACTTCGTCCAGCTCGGGTCGGGCGAGTTCGAAGTGCAACGCTCGGTTCGGGAGCTCGTGACGTTTCGCCAGGTCAACCTGATCACGCGGCCGTGGCCCATTCGCACCAGCTTCGACCTGATCTTCTGCCGCAACGTCGTCATCTACTTCGAGCGCGCCACGCAGCAGACGCTGTACGCCGCCTTCCATCAGCTGTTGGACGCGAACGGTTATCTCGTAGCCGGCCACTCCGAGAACCTGAATGCGGTGACCGATCTGTTCACGGTCGCGGGACGCACCATCTATCGGCCGCGCACCTCGGGAGCGCAGGTCTCCATCGTCCCGAGGAGCCTTTCCCTTCGACCGCCTGCCGGCGCAGAGAAGCGTCCGTCCCTGGCTCCGCGCGGATCGCTCAGGCCCTCGCTCCGCCCGAGGCACTCCGCACACCGACACTCCCTCCGCCCTCCCCCAGCGCGTCACGACGTCGCGATCCACGCCGGCGGCTTGCACGTGGGACTCAAGCCGACGCGCGTGCGCACCGTGCTCGGGTCGTGCGTGTCCGCGTGCCTCTACGACCCCGGCCGGCGCATCGGCGGCGTGAACCACTTCATGCTTCCGGACGGGTCCGGCGACGCATGGCTACCGGCTCGCTTCGGCGTTCACGCCATGGAGCTCCTCATCAACACCTTGATGCGCTCCGGAGCATCGCGCAATCGCCTGGTAGCCAAGGTGTTCGGCGCCGCCAGTGTGCTGCGCACGGGCGGTGTGCTCGGTTCGGTGTCCGAGCGAAATCGGGACTTCATCTTGAAGTTCATGGAGGACGAGCACATCCCCATCGTCGCGCAGAAGCTCGGCGGCTCTTCGGCACTCTTGCTGCACTTCGAAACCGACAGCGGTCGCGCGTTGGTGCGCAAGGTCGAGAGCTCGATGCTCGACCGCGTCGTGAAAGAAGAGTCGAAGTATCTCGACGAGATCCGTACGACGATTCGGCCGCCCGAGGCCGACGTCACCCTGTTTTGAGGAGCCATGGCCAAGGTGCGCGTGCTGGTAGTCGACGATTCCGCTCTGATGCGGAAGCTCCTCACGGCGATCCTGTCGAAAGATCCGATGATCGAGGTGGTCGGCGCGGTCGCCGACCCCATCCTCGCCCAGAGCGCCATCGGCAAGCTGACCCCCGACGTCCTCACGCTCGACGTGGAGATGCCGCGCATGGATGGCATCACGTTCCTGGAACGCCTGATGCGGGTACGCCCGACGCCGGTGGTGATGGTGTCGTCGCTCACCGAACGCGGCAGCGAGCTCACGCTGCGGGCACTCGAGCTCGGAGCCTTCGATTTCGTGACCAAGCCGAAGCTCGACATGGAGCGGGGAACCGTGGAGCTCGCCTCGGAGCTCGTGGCCAAGGTCAAAGCCGCGGCCCGAGGCCGGCTACGCGCGCCACGGACCGCGCAGCCGGCGCGCGCGGCCGTCACCGCTCCCCCGACGGCGTTCCGCACCACGCATGGGCTCGTGGCCATCGGCGCTTCCACGGGCGGAACCGAGGCGCTCCGGGAGGTCCTGACCGCTCTGCCCGCAGACTCTCCGCCCATCGTCATCGTGCAGCACATGCCGCCGGTCTTCACCCGACAGTTTGCCGACCGGCTGAATGGCTTGTGCAAGGTCCGCGTCCGTGAAGCCAGCGACGGCGATCTGCTCTTGCCCGGACACGTGCTCATCGCCCCGGGCGGTGAGTCGCACCTCGAGATCGTGCGGAGCGGCGCGCGCTTCCATGCACGCCTCCTCTCGGCACCACCGGTGCACCACCACCGTCCGTCGGTCGACGTCCTGTTCGAATCTTGTGCGCGCCAGGCAGGCGCCAACGCCGTGGGAGTGATCTTGACCGGAATGGGGGACGACGGCGCACGGGGAATGCTCGCCATGCGACAAGCTGGCGCTCGGACCATCGCGCAGGACGAAGCGACGTCCATCGTGTTCGGCATGCCGAAGGAGGCCATCGCGCGAGGGGGCGCCGAAGCGGTGGCGCCCTTGGAGCGCGTAGCCGGGCTCTTGCTCAAGTTCTCGCGCGAACCGCGCTCCGAGGCCGCTCGCAACGGCTCGCGATCCCTACCGCCCAGAGGTGCGCCATGATCGTTCTGGCAATCGACGGAGGCAGCCGACAGGTGTTGAACGTGGCTCGCGCGTTCGAGACGGACGGATATCCCGTTCGCGCGGTGGCGTCGCTGGAAGAAGCCCGTGGGCAGATGATGCGAGAGCCGCCCGACGTGGTGATTGCCGCGCTCGCGGACGGTCGTTTGGCCGAAGTGACCAACGCAGTGCGCGACGACGCGCGCCAACTCCACTACGTGATCGGCGTCTTGGGCGAGGAGGATCCCGAGCTCAGGTGCCAGGCGGCCGAAGCCGAGGTCGACGAAATCCTGCTGGCTACGGCTGATTCGATCGAACTCGGCCGCACGGTCCACGCTGCGGCCCGCATCATCGGCATGAGCCACCGGCTGCTCGCTCGAGTCCGTGAGCTCGAGCTCGCGCTGCGCGCGACCGTGGAAGAGCCGGACGGGCCGTCGACCGGAGAGCTGCGCCTCGGCACTCACCGCGCTCTGCTCACGAAGGCGTGGTCGAGGGTCGACGAGAGCCTCAGAGCCACCTGCAACCAGTACCTGAACATGGAGTTCCACTGGGTGGCCGGCGACGAACTGTCACTCGAAGCTTGCGCCGGAGCGCAGATCGGCCTCACCGACGTCGAGCACAACATGGAGCTCACCATCGGCGTCTACAGCCCGGAGGACTCGCGGCGGGCGCTGGCAACCGCGTTCTGCGGCGGCGACGCCAGCATGGTGGACGACGAGATCATGCGCGACGTGATGCTCGAGCTCGCCAACTCCGCCATGGGAACCGTGAAAGCGGAATTCGCAGCCGAGGGCTTCCAGTTCACCGCGGGGATCCCCAAGTCCGTCAAACACACGAAGGCCAAAGACGCCTCTGGCGTCCAGCGCGCGCTCTGCTTCCGTTGCGTCGAAATCGACGTCCGCCTCGTGGTGGAGATGCATCGCAAGGAACGCGTGCACGTCCTCGGCAATAGCCTGCGCGAGGGCATGGTGCTCGCCGGCGACGTGTTGAGTGACACCGGTCTCTTGCTCGCACGCGCCGGCACGCGTCTGACCGAGACTGCCGCGCAGCGACTCGGAAAACTCGTACCGTCGAAGATGGTGGAGCTGACCGAAGCGGCGTGACCCCACTGGCCGGGTCAGGGCGTTCCGGACATCTCGTTCGAGTACGACGAGTACTCGCCGCCGCGTTTGCAGCGAAGTCGGTAGGTGTATTCGACGTTGTCCGTGGCAGTGCCGTCGTGCTTGTTGTCGGCCGCACCCGGCACCGTGAAGACCACAGCGTATTCTTGGGTCGGACTCTTTCGTTCGGCTTCGATTTCGCTGCAATCCGCCTGCTGGTTCTTCCAGGTCACGTGCAGTCCGCCGGGGAACATGGGCATCACCATCTCGATGATGGGCGCCTTCAAGCTGCCCGTGCCGTCCCCGCCGCCTCCGGAATCGTCCGAACCGCAGGCAGAAACCAGCAGCGCCGAAAGCGCGAGCATCGCGGACGTTCGTGAGATCATGTCCGCACGCAGCGTAGCTTGGACGCGGGCGAGCGGCAACGGCTCGACTCCACGCTGAGCGCTCCACATGCTACGCGTCCAGCGTGTCGTACGATATCACTCGGGCGCTCCTCGTCGCCTCCTTGCTGTGTAGCTGCGCCGACGGCGATCCGGAGCAGCGCGGAGCACCGGAGCCTCCGGCATTGCCGGCGCTGCCGCGCCTGTCGGACGAAAGCCCCGACCCGGCCGTGCTGGAAGTCTCGATGCGAGCCGTGATCGCGTCGAAGCAGTACCCCGGAGCGAAGCCGAGCCAGGTCTGGACCTATGAAGGCGGCGTGCCAGGTCCCTTGCTCGAGGCCAACGCCGGGGACCAGCTCATGGTCCATTTTCGGAACGAGCTACCCGAAGCCACCACCATCCATTGGCACGGGGTCCGGGTCCCGGCAAAGATGGATGGCACCGTGCTCATGCAGACAGGCATCGAGCCTGGGCAGAGCTTCGAGTACTCGTTCCAGCTCAAGGATCCCGGCCTGTTCTGGTTCCACCCGCACATGCGTTCGGACATCCAGGTCGAGAAGGGGCTCTACGGCGCCGTACTGGTGCGGGGCCCGATGGAGCCAATAGTCGATCACGAAACCGTTCTGGTCTTGGACGACGTCCGAGTGAACCCCGACGGCACGTTCCCGGAGTATCTCGACGACGAGTCCAAGATGATGGGGCGGGAAGGCAACATGCTGCTCGTGAACGGCGTTGCCCAACCCCAGATCCCCATGCAGAGCGGAGCGCTCGAGCGACTCCGTCTGGTCAACGTGGCGAACGGACGATTCTTCAACCTGCGCCTGGAAGACCACTCCTTCCGCGTCATCGGCACCGACGGAGGGTTGGTCGAAACCCCGTGGGACACGGAAACCCTGCTGCTCGCCCCGGGCGAACGCTACGACGTCGTGCTGATCCCCGCGGGCAAACCCGGGAAGAGTCTCACCTTGTGGAACGAACCGTACGCGCGGGGACACGACTCCGGCGCCGCCGCGCCCGTCCAGCTCGCCAGCGTGCGCCTGGCGACTACGTCGCTCACGGGGCGCACCCTACCGGAGAGTTTCCCCGCCATCGAGAAGCTGCAAGCCCCTGCCGCCGACATCCCGGTCGCCTTGGGCGAAAGCTTCGACGACAAGGGCGAGCTCGTCTTCACCATCAACGGTGAAGTCTTCCCCAACGTGCCCGTGGTCCAGGTCGCAAACGGAAGCGTTCATACGATGGGCGTGAAGAACGAGAGCGACATGGATCACCCGTTCCATCTCCACGGTTTCTTCTTCCAGCGTCAGAACGGCGATCCGCCGAGGAACAAGGACACCATCATCGTGAAAGCGCACGAGTCCATGGATCTGACTGCGCGCTTCGACGAACCGGGGAAGTGGGTCTATCACTGCCACATCCTCGAGCACGCCGAGGGGGGCATGGTCGGCGAGTTGCACGTCGAATGATGCCGCGCCGGCTCAGTTGCAATTCTGGGTCACGACCGCCGTCGGATTCTTGAGCACGTTGTCGCCTGAGAGCCACACCAGCGCCGTGTCGATGGCGCCGGCTCCGCACGAGGTCTGTAGGGAGACGTTCGCCACCGGGCTGCCCGCGAGTGAAAGGGCTCCGGCGAAGTTGCCGGCACCGCTGCCCCAACACCAGAGCGATTGGTCCCCTTTCCGAACGCAGGCGGCTTGGTAGGCCACGTTCAACTGAACCGCGCCCGTGAGGGGACCCGAGGCGGTCGCCACCAAGGTAGGCGTCAGGCGCACGGCCGTGTCGCCGACGCCGAGCTGCCCGGTGTTGTTCATGCCCCAGCAGTAGACGGCATCGGCGACTCGGGCGCAGGTGCTGTCGTTGCCGGCGCCCAGCTCCTGCGCAGCGGCAGGCAGCGTGACCTTGGTCGGATAGGTGCGCGGGTTCGTGTCCCCGAGGCCGAGCGGGCCGTTCACGTTGGCGGCCCAGCACCAAACCTCACCCGAACGCAGCACGCAGGCATGACGCCGGCCGATGCTCACCGCATCGACCCCCGTGAGCGGTGTGCCGGCGCTCGCCAAGATCTGCGTCGCGTAGGCGCGGTTGCCGGTCAGCCCGTCGTTGTAGAAATTCCCGCCGCCGCCGTTGCCGATCTCTCCCCAGCACCATAGCGTTCCGTCCTGGCGAACGCCGCACGTGGTCGACGCGAGGTAGCAGCGCGAAGCTCCGGAGTTGATGTGCTTCACGTTGGTGAGCGGCGCAGGCGCACCACCGTCGGTCACTGGGGCGAGGAGCACTTGGCTTGCGACGAACGTGGCCGTGGTGCCGCCGAAGCTGCCGTTTCCGAGCTCGCCGCTGCCATTTCCCGATGTGTCTTTGGCCCAGCACCAAACCGTGCCGTCGGCCTTCAGCGCACAGCCGTGGAAGTGCCCCTCGAAGATCTCGCTGACGCCGGACACGACGGCAGTCGTCGCGTCTTTCAAGAGACCGCCCTGCCACACCACCTTGCCATCCGTGCGCAGAATCGTGTTGCCGTGAATGGCCTTGATGCAGCTGCAAACGCTCCCTGCGCAGCTGTAGCCGTTCTGGCAAGTCGCGCCGGCGCAGCAGGCTTGGCCTAGCGAGCAACTCGCCGCCGCGTCCCCGGCATCGCTAGCATCGCTGGCATCGCTGGCGTCGCTGGCATCGCTCGCGTCGCTGGCGTCGTCTCCCGCGTCGGACCCCGCCTGCCCTCCGCTCCCGGCCACGCTGCCGCCGGAGCCGGACGCGCCGCCGCTCCCGCTCGAACCACCGCTCGCAGAGCTACCCCCGCTGCCACCGCTGGTGCCGCCGCCGGTCCCGCCGGAGGCTGCGGTCCCCCCCGAACCGCCGGTGCCTGCGTCTTTGCCGCCGGTGTGCGAGGCATCACTCTCGCCGGAGTCGGAGCAGGCTCCGAGGAGCCCCATGCCAAAGACCGCAATCCAGAAGATCTGTCGCCCCACGAGCCCAGGCTAGCACGAAGGGCCGGTGGACAGTCGACGGAGAGACGGGGAGACTCTGGAGATGCGCCCAGTCTCCGTGTGTTTCTGTTTGGCCGTTGGACTGTTTGCGGCGAGCGCCGAGGCCGACGCGACGAAGACCGAGCTGTCGAAGCTCGCTCTCCACAAGCTTCCCCAAGCGAAGCTCGGGCTCATCGAGCTCCAGGTCACCCCCAGTGAGATCGTAGGCACCAACTTGCAGGCCATGCTCACCTTGCGCGTCGCGGCCGCGCTCGAGGAGATGAAGCTGTTCCAGGTGGTCGACAAGATCGCCGACGAATGGCAGTCCGGGCAGCTTCCGGTGGGCTCGGAAGGCGGCAAGAAAAAGCTCTCGCAGTGGCTCGCGGCGCGGCCGAGTCGCCTCGACGCCTCCGCGCGACGAGAGCTACTGGCGCGAGCGGTCGATCCAGTGCTGCCGAGCTTCGCCCAGGGCTCGAAAGACTCGAGCAGCGAGCTCCTGGAGTTCGCCGCCGTCGTGAAGGCGATCTCCGAGTCTGCGGACGCGTTCAAGAAGGACAACGTGAGTCCGAGCTCGGAGCGAGACACTCTGGCCGAGCGGGCCCATGGCTCGGCGAAGAGGCTCGGCCTCGCGCTCAGCAACCAAGGCTACGGAGCCGCGCACTACGCCGCCGAAGAGCTCGCCAAAATGATCCGAGACGCGCTCGCTCTCTTGGACGACCCTGCGATCCAATCGGCGTTCGGAGGCAAGGACATGTGGAAGATCGTCGAGGAGCGCTCCGGCGTGCCCGGCTCGCGCGTGGCCGGACTCAAGCGACGGGCCGAAGCGGAGACTGCCGTCCTCACCTGGCTCGCCGATCACGTCAAAGCGGTACGTGAACCGAACGCCTTGGCGTTCGCCAAGCAACTCTCCAAGGCAGGCCTCGCTTTGCATGCCAAGGAACTGGCGGCGGTCACCCCGAGCACCAAGCCGTCGAAGACCGCCCCCCTCTTGTGCCTCGACGCGAAGAAGAAGCTCGTGCCGTGCAAACTTCAGAGCGGTTGAGCCCGCGCTCGCTCGACGCGTCGTTTGGCGAGCCAGAGCGGGACCAACACGCACGGGAGCACCCAGAGGTCGCTCGGGTCGCGGGTGAACGCCACGCGCCAGAGCCCAGGCACTTCGCGCCCGGCGAGCACGGCACGGAGGGCGCCGAATGGCCACTGCAAGACCCCGAGCGCCACGCGATAGGCATCGGCCCCGAGCTCCGTCGATTTTGCCAACGCGAAGCCGATCAGCGTGAGCAGCACCGAACCAACCGCATGTGTCCAGCGCGGCTCGAACGGACGTCGCCAGCGGCTCGAGACGAGCTCGAAGAGCGCCTCGAGGAACACGGGGAAGAAGCACAGGCCCGCGGCGTCCGAGAGCTTCCCGGTGACGACGCCGGGGTAGGCCCGCTTGAGCAGATGGTCGTTCAAGGCCAAGAGCACGATGGCCGCGAGCACCACCGGGTGCGTGACGCCGGATCCCGGGAACTCGCGTGCGCCCACCCGGCTCAGTCCTCCGTCAACTTCACGTAGGCGCCCTTCGGAGGTGAATCCCCCGAACCTTCCATGAGCGCGCTCGCGGACCAGGCGAAGGTCACTTGTTCTTGGGGCGCTCCGTCTTCGAGTCGGAGTCGCACGCTGTATCCTTGCTGGCAGGGCTTCGCGCTGCACTCCTCGTGTTGTCCCAGGGCGACCGTCGTGGTGGTGCCGTCGGCCTCGTCGGCTCGGTACACCGCCTCCATTGCGGGGCTCGCGTCGTCTTTCGTGATGGAGATTCTCACCACGGCGGCGGGCGTCGGGTCCCAGCGGAGAAGGCCCGATACGCGCAGCGTGTGCTCCTCCGTGCTCTCCACGCCGAAGTGACGCACGACCTCTGGGGACGCAGCGCTCAGCGTGTCGTTCCAGGGGCCGACGCGATCATCGAGTTCCCACGCGGGGTCCGAGGTAGCGAGCGAGGCGAATGCCGCGCACACCGTACCCAGATACGCGAGGCAACGCCGGCGGTTCACGCGCCGTGCTCCCAGAGACGCAAGCGCGTGCGGCCGTCGGCCTCAGAGCGCGAGACCAGCGGTCCCTCGGGCGAAGCCGGCAGAGGCAGGTGCTGGTTCTTCGCATACACGGCGTGCTTGCCGTGCTGCCGGTACCACTCGGCCACGGTCGCGGTGCGGTACATCTTCTCCACCACCTGCCGGAAGCCGACCCCGGTGTTGTAGGCGCAGAACGAGATCTCGCCGAGCTGGGTCCCGTAGGGAATGATGCACATCTCGGTGCGACGGAAGTCGTAGTTGAACAGATCCTGGAAGTGCATCCCCGCCACGAACAGGAAACGCCATTCGAAGTCGCGGGCGTCCCCTTCGCTTGCTCCGATGCGCTGGCCGCGAGCGCCCATCTGACTCGTCACCTGCCGCACGAGCGTCACCACGTCGAAGCCGGGCGGAGCGGCTTCGGGACGGAAGTTCCGGAGCAAGGCCAGCCCCACCTCGATCAGCGTGCGCTTCCGTCCGAGCCCGGCATCGACGATTCGATCGAGGTCGCGGAGCAACTGCGGCAAGTCCAGGAGCTCGCTGGCGGGCACCATGTGTTTGGTGCGCTTGTTCACGAGCAGCACCGTCCCGATTCCGCAGTTGGGGTGACACCCGCACTTCAAGGAACCGAACTCGGCTTCGCCGGGCAACGTCAGGTCCACGACGTCACTGAACGGGTTCATCGCCGACAACGGGAACCAGTCGCGGAGCGGTTCGGTCACACCGAGCTGGTGCCGTAGGTCGTGCGCCAAGTGGCTCAAGGTGTAGCGCTGAGCTCGGCGCGTCTCGTCGTCCACGTCCTCGTCGCGACCCGTGAAGCTCACCGGCTGAAATGACACCACCGTGACCTTGTCGGCGTTCTCGATGGCGAAGCGCACGATCCGCCCGACCTCCGAGTCGTTCACACCGCGCACGACCGTCACGACCAGCACGACGTCGATGCCTGCCGCCGCCAGGTTCTCGATGGCCCGGACCTTCACGTCGAACAGGTTTCCGACCTTGCGATGGGCGTTTACCTCGTTGCCGATGCCGTCGAATTGGAGGTACGCGAGCCGGAGACCGGCAGCCTTGGCCGCCCGACAGAAGTCGGGGTCCTGGGCGAAGCGGATCCCGTTGGTGGCGCACTGCACACAGAAGTAGCCGACGTCGCGGGCATGACGCACGGAGTCGAGGAACGCCGGATGGAGCGTGGGCTCGCCGCCCGAGAACTGCACGCTCATCTGACGCCGCGGCTTCACGTCGCGGGCGTCGTCGAGGATTTTCTTGACCTCGGAGAAGTCGAGCTCGTGAACGTACCCGACCTGATTCGCGTCCATGAAGCACGGCTCGCACATCATGTTGCAGCGATTCGTCAGGTCGACCGTGAGCACGGCACCCCGCCCGTACTTCACCGACGAGCTCCCGTGCTCGCGCAGGCTCGTCTTCGGCGCCAAGTAGTCGCGCCCGGGGAAGAAGCTCTCGATGCGCCGCAAGAACTCGGCATCGATGCTCAGGATCTCTTCGAACCTGCCGTGTTTCGGGCAGGTCTTCTCCATCCACACGCCGCCCTCGCGTTCCACGAGGTCGGCTGGGATCTCCCCGGGATGGTCGTACAAGGCATCGAGCGCCCGCTGGCCGTTCAGCACCGCCGCTCGCACCTCCTTCACGCAGGTCGGGCACAGCGAGTCCGTCTTGCGCGGAAACCCGAGAGCAGGGAACGAACGGTCCTTCCCGCGAATCAACGGGCCGGGGGCCCAGCGGGGTGACTTCAGCGGTTGCTGGGCGCGCTCGTTGTAGGCGAGGACCCAAGGCCAGGCTTTCTTCGCCAGCTTCCCGAGCAACGTGGAAACGTCACGGCGCAGGCGGGGAGCGATGGACTCGGGGAGCATGTCGGGGCGGGGACCATATCACGCGCGGCGCAGGCGCGGCCGAGCCCGTAGTGCAATGCTCGGCGCGGACCTGATCTAGAGTTTCGAAGTGGCCCGGTCGCTCGAAGCTCCTCTCTGCATCGTCGGGGACGTGCACCTCGGCCGGAAGCCGCGTCCGGAACTCGAGAACGCGCTTGCCGACCTCGTGAAGCGACACCGCCGTCACGAGTTCGTCCTGAACGGCGATACCTTCGACCTGAGCGCCGAGCCGCCGGGTGTGCCGGCGGACGAGAGCCTACGCGAGATCTTGTCGCGCCACCCGGACGTGAGCCGAGCTCTCACCGCTCACCTCGCCGCCGGTGGTCGCGTCAGCGTGGTGGTGGGCAACCATGACGCCGCGCTCGCGCGCTCGGACGTGCAGCGAGCGATGGCCGAGTGCCTGAGCGCGGCGGGCTCCCCGAGCCTCTGCTTCACGCCATGGTTCGTACGACGCGGCGCCGTTCACGTGGAGCATGGACACGTCTACGATCCGGACAACGCACCGCTGCATCCTCTGGCGGAGTTCGACCCCGACGACGAACCTCTCGGCGTCGTGCTCATGCGCCGTTTCATCGCCAAGCGCGGCGTATGGGAGTTCGCCCACGGGAACGAGACGACCCCGCTCGACGGCCTGATTCGCACGTTCCGCGCCTATGGCCCGAAGGCGCCGCTGCTCGTCCTTCGCTACCACGCGCTGGCGATGTCCATCGTGTATCGCGCAGGCGCCTCTCGCGCCCGAGACCAGCGCCGGCTCGCCGCCGCGCGATCGGTGGAAGCGTTCGCAGGACGAGCCGGGCTCCCTGCCGACACGCTGCGCGAGCTGGCGATCGGCGCCGCACGGCCGACCCACCTCGACGCCCTGACGACCTTCCAGCGTCTCTACCTCGATCGATCGCTCGCGACTTTGGCGCTCGGCGCGGCGCTGGCGGGCGCGGGACTCGGGAGCGCCGCGGGCGCCGGTGCGGCTGCGCTGGCCGCCACCTATCTCGGAGTGTCCATCGCACGCGGGACGAATCGCTATGGCGGACTGCTCGAGCGGCGCCTGGAGGATGCCGCCCGCTGGGTGCGTGACCGAGCCCACGCCGAGCTCGTAGTGTTCGGGCACTCCCACCGGAGATCGAGCACCGCGGGCTACGAGAACCCTGGGTCGTTCGCCTATCCGAACGGCAACGAGCGAAGCTACGTGATCGTCGAGAAAGAGAGCGCGCCCGAGGTGAGGACACTCGCGCTCCGGTGAGCCATCCGCCTCTGGTCGGGCCCGAATCAATACGCGTGCGCGGGGTAGCCGGCGGCGGCGGCGTACTCTTTGTACGCAGGCATGATGTAGTCGATGTAGTCCTGGTTGTATTGGGTGCAGCCCTTGGTGCTGCCGTGCGAAGCCAGATTGCCGAGCGCCATGAGCGTGTATTGGTCTTCCGTGCAGCCGGGAAAGAGTCCCTTCACCTCGGCCCGATTGCCCGCGAATCCGGCCACACCGATGTGGATGTTCACGTCCGCGTTGAAGACCGAGTTGGCGAAACCGGAGGCGCTCGGGTTGGTCTCGAGGTTCGGATGGCCGTCGGAGAGAAACCCGGCGTCTCCCGCGATGGGACCGCACGCGGGGACGACCTGCATCATGCCGAAGCAATGGCACTCGGCTTCCGACCAGCCCTGAGGGACGCCGCAAGGCAGGTTCGTGCAGCCGTCGGCCAGGTTGTCGAAGCGTGACTCCCCGTAGATCATGGCCTTGATGATCATGGGGTCGGGCTCAGCGTATTGAGCGGCCCA
>Ga0268298_10004830_pt1 | contig 12931 bp, 12 predicted proteins | sample WWTPWeurt_MetaG_FD_194462 | JGI IMG/M metagenome (GOLD analysis project Ga0268298, IMG submission 194462) | Activated sludge microbial communities from WWTP in Nijmegen, Gelderland, Netherland - WWTP Weurt | ecosystem: Engineered > WWTP > Aerobic digester > Activated sludge | place...
GGATTCTGCGGCATTTTCGAGCATTTTCCTCGCTTCGAGTTTTTCCTGCTCCCAAGCCGAATCCACGCCCGCCCACACGCAGGTAACGCAAGCCGTTGGGTGCTTCTTTCATAAGGATAATTCATGGAACAAACTATAAAAAATGTAGCCCTGTTACTTGGTGGCTGGACAGTAATAATCACAAGCATAATAGGTTTCATTTCTTATCTGGCTACACAGAGAATTATCAAGTCATGGGATGTGAAAAGTCAGCGCGAACTTGAAGCACTTCGTAACAACCAGACAGAAACGCAACTACTGTTGAAAGACACAATCTCAACAATTACGTCAAGTCAGTCATTATTACAAGAGCATAGGGTTGAAGCGGTTGACAAATTGTGGAAAGCGATATTGGCGATGAAGCAACACTTCTCCCAAGTAACTTTCTTCTTTACCATCACATTGCCGCATGAATATAAAGGCGCACTCAAAAACTCCGCAATTTTTGAAGGCTTAAGAAAAATTGATGATGAATACATTACAAAACTTCCAAATGAAGTAGCAGAATTGGAAAACTTCCGCCCTTATTTGGGAGAAACCTTATGGCTTTATTTCTTTGTGTATAGAGCAATTCTAGGACGGCTTGCAATATTGGTACAATGGCTAAAGGAAGGAAAAGATGTTGGAGATTGGCGTCAAGATAGTGGTATACAGCAACATCTTAAAGCAGTTTTTGAAAAAGACGAATTCAGTAACTTTATGAATTTATCGCCAATGGAAATTTATTACACATTAAACATCTTAGATGGCAAAGTACTCAAAGAAATCAGCTTTATTCTTTCAGGAAGAAAATCATCATTGGAAAGTTTTGAAAACTCGAAAGAACTTCGTAAAATGCTGGCTAATGAAAAGATGTAAAACGCACCCAACAAAGCGTGCACCTGACGCTGGGGATTCTGCGCAAATCCCAAGCATTTCTCTACGCCTTTTCGTTTTTCCAGTTGGACGGCTTCGCCGTCCCCGCCCCAGCGCAGGTAACGCAAACCGTTAGCCTGATGGGAATCATCTCAAATCTTTGCATATAACTATCAAGGAATTAACATGGACACAACTTGTGGAGTAATAATGCCCATAGGGGCTATTGCTGAATACACTGAAGAACATTGGGGCGAAGTCAAGAATATTCTGTTTGAGGCTATTCAAAAGGCTGGTTTCAATCCTAATTTAGTAAGTGACTCTGATGATATTGGGGTGATACACAAAAGGATTATCCAGAATATTTACGATAATCCTATTGTAGTATGCGATATAAGCGGGAAAAATCCAAATGTTATGTTTGAATTAGGTATGAGACTTGCTTTTGACAAACCAACAATTTTGGTAAAGGACGACAGCACCAACTTCCCATTTGACATTGCAATTATTGAGCATCTTATTTATAAAAAGGACTTGAACTACTCCAATATTCAGGATTTCAAAGAGAAACTCTCGAAAAAAATAAGCAAGACATTTGAAGCATCCGAAAATAATAAAACTTACACTACTTTTCTAAAACACTTTGGTCAATTTAAACTCGCTCAACTTGACACCGTAAATTTGCCTATGAGCGAGATACTTCTTGACGAAATAAAGGATTTGAAAACCATAGTTGGAATTAGTCAAAATTTCATAAATAAGATTTCAACACAAATTGACTCCCGAAAGTCAAAAAACTACGACGGCATGCCTTGGAGTTACGGAATTCGTTGCGAAAAAAAGGACTTAAGCATTGCAGAAGAACTCGCCAACATTATCTCGGTATTCCCGTCTGTAGTTGGAGTACAGGTTGTCGACAACCAAAGGGCTGGCGGGTTTAATATTTTTGTACATGATATCGAAGAAGCACCCTATAACACGCTAAAAAGAATAGAAGGAATAGTTGGTGTATATGGCGAGTCGATACCAATATTCTTATATACAGGACTATAACTTCGGAAAATTTATGACTACAATTCAATCGCAGGCTAACACAGCGTGCACTTGACGGGTGGGATTCTGCGCCATTTTCGAGCTTTATCTACACTCAAGCAGAATCCTGCTCTCGAAGTTTTGTCCACGCCCGCCCACCCGCAAGTAACGCAAACCGTTAGCCACCTTGATGAAGGTAAATAATGCAAAAAATCTGGAAAATTATTCTGGGAAATTTAAAGAAATACTCTTTGGTTAATATTCAAATAGTATTAATTCTGGCTTCACTATTTTCATATCTAGGAATAACTTCTCGGAATGGCGGTATTGTTGTTAATAGGTATAAGATTGACAAGGTTGGAGATGTCAGTATCTATTCACCAACTCTTTTACTTCGGAATTCTGATAATCAAAGCATAGATATACTTTACAGAGCCGATAATTCGGTGACACAACCTATAAATGTTGAAATCGCTTTTGCTTTCGATAGCCCGTCGATAACCATAGCAGCTAAGTCCGCACATCAAAATACGTCCGAAATCACATTTGCAGACATGTCATCTGGTGAAATAATTCAAAGGTCATTTAACATTGCTACAATAGGAAACTCAGAAAACGATGTTTCAGAATTGTTAGTTGAAATAAAAGTCAATGGACAAATTGCTCAATCAGCCCACCTAACAATTAAAGTTGAATCACAAACTCAATCATTTTTTAGAAATGTGCTCCCGTATTTAATATTCGTTTTAGTTATAAGTCTAGCATTCACCCTGATTTATCAAAATTATTTTATTCGGCGCACAGAAACAGATAACAATTTATCTCGAAGATTGGAAATAGCAGAAAACAAATTAGACGAAACTCCTGATAAAGTTAAGCCAATTTGGGATGTTGCGCGATTTACTTTAGAAAAATATATTAACCGCAATCAACAACAAATTAATTTGATTTTTTCACTTAGTCTTAGCGTAATGATAGTAAGTTTTATAATAATCATCATTGGCGTTTACATTGCCTTGAAGTATCCTGACTCTTTTTCGATTGCCATATTAACCACTGCCGTAGGAGTAATTACAGAATTTATTGGAGCAACCTTTTTAATTGTTTTCAAATCGACATTACAACAAGCCAGTGACTACTCAAAAACACTGGAACGTATAGCAACGATTGGTGTTGCAGTGCAAATCCTTGATACTCTCGTTGATGATCCTAAAACTGGCAACATGAAAAGCAAAACTAAGTCAGAAGTCGTTAAACTTCTTATAAAAAACACTGTCATCATCAGTGAAACTGACGATAAGGAAAAAAGTTAGTATCCTTCCATAAAAACGGTGGCTAACAAAGCGTGCACCTGACGCTGGGGATTCTGCGCACATCCCAAGCAGTTTTCACGCCTTAGCATTTTTCCCTGGACTGTCGTCCAGGACAGGCTGGTTGGACGGCTTCGCCGTCCCCGCCCCAGCGCAGGTACCCACAGGACAAGCCGCAATCCGTTGGGTGGCTTCTCGTAAATCGTAGTGCGTCTTTAGTTTTCCGTTTGGTTTCTTAATTCTATAAAAAGAGAGGGTTTTGATGGCTTTACAAATTCGTGGCGTACATCATATCGTTCTGACAGTCGCTGACCCTAATAAATCTGCTGAATTTTATGAAAAGATTCTCGGCGTAAAAGCCTCTCGTGAAAATCCGCAAGTTCGATGGATTTCTTGTGGAAATTTTCTGTTATGTTTTCAACACCCACCAAAACAGGCAATTCCCAATGACAGGTTTGATGAAAACAGATTAGGACTTGACCACGTTGGCTTTGCAGTTGAGTCACACCAGCAACTTAATGATTTAATTGCTTTGCTGGGAGAATTGGGTATTGCTACCGCTGGCATCGAATTTGACCCAGACGGACAAAGTGATTATGTGTGTTTTCGTGACCCTGACAACATTCAAGTTGAATTCTATGTCGGAGATTATCACGATTGACAAATTTCAAATAAATGGCGGTAGAATCTTTTAAAGCCAGCAACTCTTGCACAACATGGCGCCACCCAACAAAGCGTCCCGAAAAAGCCGGTAATATGCGCCTGACCCTCAGACGAACACCGAGGACAGACGCTGGGGACTGTCCGGAGGGCATGTGGCACGCTTCACGCAAGCAGATTCCTATAGACGATCCTCTGGGTGGCTTGCGTATAATGTAAAAGATATACAAGCGTATCAAAACCAGGAGATGAAAATGCCCAAAGGACGGCTTGAAGCGTTCACTGATGGAGTGATGGCAATTATCATAACCATCATGGTGCTGGAACTGAAAGTGCCCGATGGATTCGAACTAAACTCTTTGCTCGCCGTAGTCCCAAAACTTTTGATCTATCTTTTGAGTTTTGTTTTTGTGGGTATCTACTGGATGAATCACCATCACATGCTCCACACAACTAAAAAAATAACCGGCGGAATCCTGTGGGCAAACCTCAGCCTCTTATTCTGGTTGTCCCTTTTTCCTTTCGTTGCGGATTGGATGGGGGAAAATCTTTTCCGCCCGCTTCCTTCAGCAGCCTACGGATTTATTCTTTTCATGGCTGGAATTTCGTATCTCATATTGCAGAAAAGCATCATTGCATCTGATGGAGAAAATTCAGCGCTAAAGAAAGCCGTAGGCGATGATCGGAAAGGAAAGTTCACTTCCGGGTTAATTGTCCTGGCAGTGATTTTCTCGTTTTTTCAGACTCACTTATCACTGATCATCTACATATTAATCACAATTATCTGGATAGTACCCGACAGGAGAATAGAAAAGGTCTTGAGTTCAAGCGATGAGTCATAGGAATCTGAACTAAAAACGGGACAGGCTATCGGACGGTTTCGCCCGGTCCGCAAGACAGCGCAGGCCAGGGGAATTAGGAGCCTATCGTGGAGGCTTTTTAGAACGCCTGACGCATAATTTGTCAATTGAAGTGAATGAAAAAAGAAGTAATGCGTTATATGATAGAAGTGTGAAAGATGGCGACATGTTGGTTGAAAAATTGCGGAAATTACAAAAAGAAATTACAGATAAGAAGTTAATGGTACAAAGCCTTCGAAGAAATAGCACTGAAAAATAAGACCGCGTCCACCGATGAACAGCAGTGTCAAGGGGAATGGGGAGACACACCTTCGAGAAGTCTCCCATATACTTTCAACAATTTCTTCTGCGCTTCGTGCCAGGTGAAATTCTCTCTGACATGTTCCGCCGCAGACCCGGCCAGCCGCTGAGCCAGGTCGGCATCTTTCAGCAGCAGGTTCGCCTGACGCGCCAGGTCGTCCGGATCGTTGGGTGAGAAAAGCAGGCCGTCCACGTCTTCACGCACCAGTTCGCGAACGATGGGCATGTTCGAGGCCAGCAGAGGGCGACCCGCCGCCATGTACTCCAGCAACTTGATCGGGCAGGCGCCCTGGGTCACATTGCGATCATTCAGGCCGAGCGGGGCTACACAAATATCCGCTTCAGCGATAACGGCGGGAATCTCGTGGTGCGGCACCGCCGGTTGGACGGTGACATACTCTTCCAAATTGAGTTTGCGGATCTGCTTGGCGAGCATCTTGCGTTGGCGCGAACGTCCGCGCCCGAGGATGCGGAGTTTCACCGGCTGCTGCGCGAGGATCTTTGGCAGGGCTTTGATGAGGATGTCCAAGCCTTGCCAGTCGGCCAGGGTACCGATGTACAGCAAAATAGGATCGCGTCCATCACGGCTTGGCAGCAGTGTGACGGGAAAGTCTGCGGGGCTGACCCCGTTCGGGATGACAGTGACCAACTTTCGGCTTAGGCCGAGCGAAGCGATGTATTCGCGGGTCACGTTCGACGGGCAGATGATCGCGTCGCTCAGGTGCAAAGTCGCAATTTCCTGTTCCTTGACCTTGGACAGCAGGTCGGGGTCCATGCCGGGGTAGTGGTATTTGAGTTCGATGGAAGGCAGGCCGTTCACTTCGAAGAGGGTCTTGTAGCCGAATTTCTTTTTGTTCTGTGCGATATGAAAACCGTCCCAGATGTTGCGGTAGTGGATCACGTCATAATCGGGATGAAGCACGAGGTGTGCAAGCACCGACTTGCCGAAATGCACAGCGCGCGCCAGAAAATTCTGCGAAAGGTCCTGCGAGATACGCGTAACGCGCGCGCCTGCGATAGTATCTTCGGGGGGGAGCAGACCGTCGTTGGGCGTGATAAGATGAGCGTCAAAATTCCCATTGACCAACCCGCGCAAGTTGTGGAGAATATGGGTACTGGCCCCCTTGGGGCTCGGAACGATGTCGAAGGCTGTGTACAGAACGTTGGTCATTTTCATCATTATAACTCGGAGGCATGGATGGAGGTTTTTCTTTGCGGGACCGCCATTGCGGGCATCATCGTCATATCCCTTTTCTTTTATTTGCTGAACACCGCCCGGAAAAAGGTCAAGACCACCGACAAGTTCGGTAAAAAAGAATTTGCGCCGGTCTATGTCTCCATTGCAGACAAGCCCGACGCCATCATCCGCGGCATGAACAAGTTCGTGACTGAAACGCAAAAGACCGAGACCAGCGGGGACAAGTGGCGCTGGATCCCGCTCATGATCTTCTTTGCGGGCATCGGTCTGATGCTCGTGGATGTGCTCCTGTTCCTGCTCGGCTATACCTCCTTCGTTTTCATCGCAGGCGGATTCATGCTATGGATCGCCGCCATTGTGATGGCGCGCAGCCTGCGCAAGAGCGACATCCTCGATTTCTCCCCGCGTTATCACGGCACCAGGGAAATCCTTCATACGCTTCGCGACGACCTCAAACCGGGCACCACCTTCCTCGGCCATCTCGACCTGACAGGGTCCATGCTGCAAAACAAAGTGGCGCGAGAGAGCAAGGACACACAGCAGCGCACCACCCAACACTTCAGCGACCCGTGGCTCTCGCTCAAGGCCAAACTCTACGATGGCAACGTTCTGCGCCTGACCGCCATGCAAAAATCCAAGAAGCGCAAATCGTATTGGAAGCGCAGCCGCATCAGCGGTAAGAGCAAACTCAAACCCGAAAAGTTCAAGGGTTCGCAACAGGAATTGAAAGTGCGCATCGTGGTCAACCCCGAGGCCTACACCATCAAACCCAACAACCTCTTTTCCACTGGCAAGGATGTCGGCAAGTATCGCGTCCACCAACTCAGCACCGACGGCGGCATCATCAATATCCTGGCCGTCTCCCCTTTTGAGGATGTGGCCCAAACCGACATCCTCACCTTCCTCAAATCTGCATATTCTCTTTTGGAACGAAAGGCTGCATAAATGAGTCGCAAAATCATCCCCTTTATTGTCGCGTTCGTGTTGATCTGTCTTGTCATGGTCGTGGCGGGCGTATTCGCTTTCAGCGGCGCAGTCACCGCCGAGAAGTTCGGCAGCACGGTGGCGTGGTCACAGCCATTCTCTGCCGCTGAAAGCATGAAAGTCATAGACGTGACCGGCGACGGTCAGGATGATCTCTTCATTCAAAATTCCAACGGGCTCAATGTCTACGATGGCTCCGGAACTTCCATCCTGGGCCTGGATTACGCCAGTCCGAAAACCACTCTCGGTGACGTGAACGGAGATGGCTCGGAAGATATCATCGTCTATTACATGGGCGTCGGCGCGGCGGTGGATGTGATCTCCAAAGCGAATGCGAGCAACCTGGCGCAGACTCTCAGTATCGGCTTCCCTTCGCGTGTGGCAGTGCTGCGCTTCTCATCCGGACCTCAAATCGTCCTCGGCGATAACGGCGGCGGAGTCCTCGCCTTGAGCGCAGACGGGACCTCTCTGTGGAGCGGCAACGTCGGCTCGGCTGAGATCCGCGGCATGGACGATGCCCTCATCGGCGGCACGGTCAACGTGGCCATCGCCTCGAACGACGGCACGATCACGGTCTTCAACTCCAGCGGAGAAACGGTCTGGGCGGGGAGTCAGGAACAACTGCGCAGGATGCGCGCCTTTGACCTGAATGCAGATGGCAACAGCGAGATCATCACCGGCGGCGAGTTCGGACTCTTCCGCATCTACAGCGCTGTAGATGGCAGCATCCTCTTTGAAAAATCCCTGGGGCAGGCGGTCAGCGAGGTGCGCGAAGTGGAATTGAACGGTGACCCGTCTTCGCGTGAGATCGTGGTCGGCGGGAAGGATGGCGGCGTGTGGGCTTTCTCTTTCAACGGCTCCACCGCCAGCCAGATGTGGACCGGTTCATTATCCGACAAGGTGACCGAGATCGCCGGGCTGGATATCAACGAAGACGGCAAGCAGGAAGCGGTCATCGGCGATGAAGCAGGTAATGTGGCGATCTTCACCGACAATGGCACACGCAACAACCTGCCGGACCATTCCTCCGGCATCACCCGCATCGATATCGGGAAACTTGGCAATGAACGCTATGTGGTGATCGCCGATGGCAGTGAAGTACAGACCCACAAGGTCAATTTCAGTTCCATCCCCGGTTTCCAGTTCACGCCGCTCATCGTCGGCCTGATCGTCTCGGCGGTGATCCTGGTCATCGCGGCCATTCTGGCTTCCATCCCGGCCAAACCGGAGATGAAACTCTCGCTGCAAGATAAGAGCCGCGAAAGCTTAGAAGCCGAGCGCCGTATGTTGAAGGAATCCATTGCGGATGTGGAGCGCCTGCGCAAGGCCGGTGAAGTCAGCGGCGACGCCTATCTCTCGCGCCTCAAACGACTGCGCGGCGACCTGGCAGAGAACGAGGCCGCTTTCAAATCGGCAGGACATCAAGTGAAGGCTGAGACCTTTACATGCCCCCATTGTGGTGGGACGCTCGAACTCGGCATGGATAAATGCGAGTATTGCGGCCAGGTCATTTTGGCGTAGCAACAAAACGAAAAAGAATCATACAGTTGACAGAGGCTCTGTCAACTGTTTTATTTACTTCACTTCAACCCTTCAAAGAGATCCGACTCCACATTCCGCCCGCCATTGACCAGGCTGAAAGCGCGAAAGAAGGTCCCTTGCATGGCAAGCACCGCAACAGCAGCATCTTCGTGCATGTCGGCGAGAGCACCGAGGGTTGCCAACTGACTTTGGTGGCATTGAATGGCCCGCCAGGCCGCGCCACAATACTCCCCCATAGTGATACGGGTGGTGATCATCCATTCCTTCCAGGCGTTCTCACCGCGCAGTTGGTCATCCACGGGAAAGGTCATATCGCCCATGAAGGGTGCGATCAGGTTCACAAAACTTTCGCCGTCCACCATGTAATAGAGTTTGGAAACGCGATATGGTGGAAGGTTTTGTGGGTCTTTGTACCCTGCGTCTGCGGCGCAGACAATGGCAGCATTGGTAAATTGTCCGATGGCGATGTGATCGGGGTGGCCGTAATTGCCGTCATGGGGGAAGGTCACCACCACCTGCGGCTGGATGCGCCGGATATGAGAGACAATCCTGGCAATAGCCTCGACTGGGTCGGCCTGATCTACATCTCCATCAACATAGCCAAGGAAGGAGAGGCTATGCATGCCGAGTTCTTTCACGGCATTCCCCAACTCAACAGATCGGAGTTGGCCGAGTCGCTCCAGGCCGGGATGTTGTTCCTCGGGGCCGAACCAGCCCCGCTCCCCGCGTGAAGCGCAGACGAGATGTGTCTCCACTCCTTCGGCTGCATACTTTGCCAGAGTTCCACCCATCCCCATCGATTCATCGTCCGGATGTGCAAATACTGCAAGTAATTTGAGGGTGCTCATCCTGGCTCCTTAAAAATCAACAGTCCCGTGAAAGGGACTGTCTGGATTTAGCGGTTGGAAACTTTTAGAAGCGCATCGGGCGTGATGTTGAACGCTTTGGCGAACCCCGCCACATACCTTCCACCCTTGGGGGTGATGCGCCAGAAATTAAAATCGGCAAGGCTAAACAGCCTTTCCGCTTGAGGGAAGCGCGCAACATAGGCATCTTTAAGGCGGTTATATCCGGGCTCGCCGTTCTCAATGATCTCCGCCGAACCGCGAATGGAAACTCGCGCAAGGGTCTGCGGATCTTCGCGGCCATCGTCGGTCTCACAAATGAGCAGGCTGACGTGCTTATCTTTTTGCATATCCACAGTGTGCTGCGCGAGACGGCTGATGTAAATATAAAAAACGGAGAAATCGTCCGCCACAAGATACAACACCATCGAGGCCTGAGGGGCTTCGCTTCGTAACGTGGCCAATGCAGCAATGCGCGTATTGCGGATCAATTGGGCAAGAACTTTTTCTGATTGGGCATCCATGTTGTTTACTCACCAAGCGGCGGGTTATCCAGGCGCAACCCGTGTCCGCGCACTGTATTGATGTATGGGTGGCCGGGGTCGAGCAGGGCCAGTCGGTCACGCAGGCGGCGGATGAGCGCATCCAACGCCTGGTCTGAGACGCCGACCATCTGTTCCTCGCCCCATACCACCGAGACGAGTTCGTTTCTTCCCACCACCTGGCCTTGTCGCTCATACAGGAGCCACAGCAGTTTGAACTGTTGCGCCGAAAGCGGTGGGACAAGTTGCTGCTGGTTGACCCAGACCTGACGTGATTTCTGGTCCATCAGCAAACGTCCGGAGCGGCTACCGCCCTCTGCCAGCGGCATGGTCGCATCCGAGGTCAGGAACAAAAATTGCTGCGCCAGCGCGATCCCCAACAGGTCGCCGTCTTGCAGCATGACCGGGCCGCTCAAGTCGGTGCCGTTGTGGTTGGTACCGTTCTTGCTGCCAAGGTCCTCGAGTGTGACGCCTTCGGGGCTGGGGGTAATGCGCGCATGGAAGCGCGAGACCTGCCGGTCCTGCAGCTGAACGTCGCAGCTGGCATCGCGCCCGATCATTAACGTATGACTTAGGGGCCAACGCTGTCCTTTTAACGGACCGTCCTGTGCAACCAAGATGGGATAATCGCCGTCGTGTTCCATTCTCTCCTCTATCACCGCCTTTTGTAATCCAGCTTCAATAAATGTCTCCTGCGCAAACGTACTCCACAGGACCAAAGGCGTTTATAATATAGCAGAAAAGTGGATTTCTGTGCAATGGTTCCATTGGAATTCGCCGATTCCGGGAACCCAGTGATACACGCCGAAACGATCACTCCAATCGAGATCCGCTTTGAAGGAATCAAGGAGAAGATTTGCCCCAATCATTGAAGAACGGGGAGGTCCTGCGTGACCGCTACACTGTCCGTGAACAAATCGGGCAGGGCGGCACCGGCAATATTTACCTGGCAGAAGACAAACGTCTGCAAGGGCGGCTTTGCGCTCTCAAGGAAGTGGAGCACAACCAGGCCCTCTCCTCCGATATGTTCTCACAGGCTCGCGAACAATTTTTCCGCGAAGCTTCTGTGCTTGCGCGCCTCGATCACCCCAACCTGCCCAAGGTTTCAGATTACTTCGCAGAAGGCCCGCGCGATTACCTTGTCATGGATTTTGTGCCCGGCAAGGACCTGCGTGAGCGCATGCAGGAAGCACGCCGGAATAAAACCTTCCTGCCAGAGAACGAAGTACTACGCTGGGCCGTGCAGATCGCAGACGCTTTGAACTACCTGCACAACCAGGAACCACCCATCATCCATCGCGACATCAAGCCGAGCAATATCAAACTCACCCCGAGCGGGCTCGTCAAATTAGTGGACTTCGGCCTGGTCAAGATTATGGTGCCAGATGAGGTCACCATCACGGTCATTCACGGCCAGGGCACGGCGCTTTACACGCCGCTGGAACAATACGGCGGTGACGATACTCACACCGACGCCAAAGCAGATATTTTCTCCTTCGGGGCGACCCTTTACCACCTTTTGACAAACGAACCTCCCGCCGAAGTACGGAAGCGCTTCTTGAACTCCCGCAGCCTGACCCCACCGCGTGAAATTAATCCACACCTCAGCCCTCACGTGGAACGAGCCGTCTTATGGGCCATGTCTCTGCATCCGGATGACCGTCCTTCCAATGTCCTGGCCCTGCGCGATGCCCTAGTCGGCAAGCAGGAGATTCCCACCCACCCGATCATTGACCGGCGCGATTTTGACATTCCGCAGATCCGCATCATCACACCGGAACAGATCGCCGCCTATATTACAGCAGGTCTCTTCCTGATCGGTCTCATCACAACGCTGGTGAGATCGTAAAGTGATGAAAAACGTCCGCTGTGAGAGCGGACGTTTTATTTTATTTCGATTCCAATTTCGCTTTTTCCAGCATCCGACAAAACGAGCACAAGCCCGGCGCGGATGTGGCCTGGCCGCACTGCGTGCAGGCATGTAGATGTTTTAGACCCGCATCTTTCTCCACGAACAATTCCCCGCTGCGTTTGGCTTCGAGAAATTTGAGGTAAAACGTCAGTTTGGTTCCCGGACGCACGTTCTCCAGCTGATTGAGAGACTCTTTATAGAAGATCTGCTGCGACCCTTCTGCAAACGGACATTCTTCATAGATATATTCAATGCCACGTGCCAAAGCGTAGGCAGTCATCTCGCGCTCGTAGAAACGGCATAACGGCTTGACCTTGCGCGCCAACCCATCCGAGGCGTCAAGGACGGGGCCTTGTCGAAGAAGATATTCCGGGGACCATTGCAGGGTGTTGCCGAACAAGACCGCCGCTTCATCGTCGAGATTATGGCCGGTGGCAAGGACATCATATCCGAGGTCTCGGGCGATGCGATTCATTTCATGGCGTTTGGCCAGCCCACACACAGCACACGGACGACCGTGTCCGCGATGGCTGATATCGGCCAAGACCGGGATGGAGTGACCATATTCCTTTTCAATATCCACAATATGAAGTTTTAGGTTGCGTTCCTGCGCGAACTTTTCCGTCAGACGCTGCGACTCGTGCGAGTAGTTGATGCCTCCATCAATGCCAAGGCCAAGATACAAGCCATCGGCCTGATAACCGAGACGCACAAGAATATCCCACAGAGAGAGCGAGTCTTTGCCGCCGGAGACCGCCACCAAAACTTTTTCATCGGGGCCAAACATCCAATATTTCTTGATAAAACGCGCCGTCTGTTCCGGCACCCATTCGATGAAATGTTCCTTGCATA
>Ga0268298_10004831_pt1 | contig 12930 bp, 7 predicted proteins | sample WWTPWeurt_MetaG_FD_194462 | JGI IMG/M metagenome (GOLD analysis project Ga0268298, IMG submission 194462) | Activated sludge microbial communities from WWTP in Nijmegen, Gelderland, Netherland - WWTP Weurt | ecosystem: Engineered > WWTP > Aerobic digester > Activated sludge | place: Netherlands...
ATCAGTTCGGCCGCGATGTTCTTGGTGAAGAAGTAGGTGATGTCCACTTCCGGGATCACCTTGCTCTCGACGTGAATCGCATCCGACGGCACCGAGAGTGACGGGATCGGCGTCGAGCCGTTGTAGGTATTGACGTTCACGGCACGGGCGCGAACCATCCAGTTGCCTTCCTGAGTGGCTTGCTGGGCCATTGCGGGAAGGGCGGCGGCGAGTGCGGCAGCGGTTGCGGCCAGTTTGAGCGATCTGGACATCTGGGGACTCCCTCGAGCTTGGTTATGAAAAATTTGATTTGCGCGAGGTTATAGCCCTACAAGTTGTGCGGTTTTGATGCAGGTCAACAAAAGTCGACATATATCATAAAACACTGATATTCATCACGAGTTGATAAAATTACTAACTATATGGTTTTATGATTTATTTTGTTGTGATGTTTAATTATCGCACCATGATTTACTCATGTTGCGATGCATCAAAATGGCCAAATGGAAGGGGTGGGGAAGTGCGCTCAGCGCTTGAGGAGTGCGTCGATGCCGGTTGCCGGCATCGGCTTGCCGAGCAGGTAGCCCTGAACGTCATCGCAACCGGCCGCGCGTAACGCGTCCCGTTCGGCCTCCGTCTCGACGCCTTCGGCCAGGGTGTTGAGACCGAGTCGGCGTCCCATGCCGATGACCGCGTTAACGATGACCGCAGCGTCCGGCTTGCTGTCGATGTTGCGGACGAAGGACTGATCGATCTTGAGGCGATCGACGTTGAAACGCTTGAGGTAGGCGAGGTTGGAGTAGCCGGTTCCGAAATCGTCGATGGCGAGCTTGAGACCGATCGACTTGAGCGCCGCCAGCGTCTCGAGGACCTGCGTATCCTCGCCCATCATGAGCGACTCGGTGATCTCGAGTTCGAGGGCTTCCGGCGGCAGCCCTGTCTTCTTGAGTACCTGCCGAACGCGACTGGGCAGGTCGTCGCGGCGGATCTGCACCGGCGACACGTTGACCGCGATCGTCAGCGGGTGTCCCTCGGCGCGCCAGCGGGTAGCTTCGCGGCACGCCTCCTCCAGGATCCAGGCGCCGAGTGCGACGATCTGACCGTTCTCCTCGGCAATCGGAATGAAGCGGGCCGGCGAGACGAAGTCGCCGTCGCATTGCCAGCGCACCAGCGCTTCGAGCCCGGTCAGTCGGCCGTCGAGGAGTGCCCACTGCGGCTGGAAGTACACCTGGAACTCGCTGTCCTTGACCGCTGCCCGCAGACGATTGTCGAGCGCCATGCGCTCGTTGACGAGGGCATTCAGCTCCTGGGTGTAGAAGCAGAATGACCCGCGCTCACGCTCCTTGGCGTGATACATCGCCATGTCCGCAGCCTTGAGCAGCGCGGAGGTCGTATGGCCGTCCTCGGGGAAGACGGCGATGCCGATGCTGGTCGAGGTGTGAATCATCTGCCCGCCCGTATCGACGGGCTGGCGCAGTGCGTCGATGATCTGCCGGGCGGCATGGGCGGCATCCGTGTCGCTCTTCAGGTCAGGCAGGACGACGATGAACTCATCCCCCCCCTGGCGGCAGACGATGTCGGATTCGCGCAGCGAACTGCGCAGCCGCTGGGCCACCTCCCGTAGCAGGCGGTCGCCGACGGCATGCCCGAGCGAATCATTGACGGTCTTGAAGCGATCGAGGTCGAGAAACAGCACCGCCAGCTTGCGTTCGGCGCGTTTGGCGCGGCTGATCTCGTTCTCCAGCCGCTCGCGCAGCAGCGAACGGTTGGGCAGCCCGGTCAGCGGATCGTGGTGGGCCAGGTATTCGATGCGGGCATGTGCCGCCTTGCGTTCGGTGATGTCGGAGAAAATCGCGACGTAATGGGTGATCTCGCCCGCCGGGTTGCGCACCGACGAAATGTTGAGCCACTCGGGATAGATTTCGCCGGATTTGCGGCGGTTCCATACTTCACCCTGCCAGCTGCCGGTTTCGGCCAGGAGCTTCCACATCGCGGTGTAGAAAGCGCTGTCGTGGCGACCGGACTGCAGGATGCGCGGATTCTTGCCGCGGACCTCGTCGAAGGTGTAGCCGGTCACCTCGGTGAAGGCCCGGTTGACCGATACGAAGCCGCCGCGCACATCGGTGACCGCGATGGCCTCGCCACTTTCGGCGAACACCTGCGCAGACAGCCGGAGTTGCGCCAGGGAGCGTTCCTGCAGCATCAGATGGCCAATGTCGGCAGCGACCGTCTGCAGCACCTGAATGTCATCCTCCGCCCAGTCCCGGACGATGTCCTGATTGGAAAAACCGATGAAACCCCACAGGTAGCCCTCGATGCGGATCGGCAGCACGATCATCGCCGCGAGCTTGTGCGCGATCAACCAATCGCGATCGGCGGGCACCTTGCTGTCAAGGATGATGCAGCTGGCGGATTCATCCTGCAGGAGTCGCCGCCAAGCGGGCACGGCGACACGCCAGGCGAGTCCTGGATCCTCGTCGTCGGTGCCGTCTGCCCGCCAGTCGTGATGGACGATCAGGCGTGCCATCGGCTCGCCGGGCGCCTGGGCCTCCTCGACCACCGAGCCGCGGTCCGCACCGATCGCCGAGCCTATCCGCCGCAGCGCTTCCGGTATCGGATGCTCCGCCGAATTCGCGGTCAGCAGCAGGCTGCCGGCGTCGGCAACGGCCTTGAGCAGCCCGGCCCGGCGCAGCGTTGCCGCTTCCGCCTCCTTGCGCAGCGTGAGATCGGCGAGCCCGACCACCAGGCCGGCGCCATCGATCTGCCGGTCGAAAATGTCAGAAACCGAGACCAGCACGGGGACGCGGGCGCCGTCCGCCGTCAGCCAGTCGGCCTCGCCCTCCGTCGCTGAAAATCCCGAGAGCAGCTGATCGATCCGCTCCCCTTCCGGGTTGCCGCCGTGGAGTTGCCGCGCACTGACGTTGCAGCGCCGGACACGCTGCTCGGAATCGACGAGCAGCAGCGGCAACGGGGCGCTGTCGAAGATATGCCCGACGAAATCGCGCGATACGCCGGTGGCCTGCAACTGGTCGAGCAGCGAGTTGATGTCGCTGCCCAGTGCCGCGATCTCGTCTACCCTGTCCGCTCGGAAGCGGTCCACGATTTCCAGCGGATTCGTGCGTGCCCGGCTGAGGAAGGACGCCAGGCGCCGCGTCGGCCGGACCAGACGGAAATAGAGGAACAGGAAGAAGCTGCCCATCGCCGTGAGCGCGATCGCAATCGACGCCTGCTGCTGCTGCCGTGTCGCTGCGATTCGCTCGCGCGCCCCCGTCATCGCCCGCGCCACATCTTCCTCCAGCAGGGCGACGAAGCGATTCAGTTCGTCAGTCAGTGCGGCCGTCGAGAAGCGCATGTGGGCGAGCTGTGCCTCGTCCGCACTGCCGCTGCCGACGTCGGCAAGGAGGGAAAGCGCCGAACCGGCGACGTGGCGGAAGCTGTCGCTGATGCGTCCGTGGTGCGCCAGCGTCTGCGCGTGATTGACGCTGTCCGTCGGGGCGCGGGCAATCTCCAGCCCGAGCGCCTCATGAATCGTGAAAAAGCGGGCTGCCTGGGCACCGGCTTCGAAGAGCAGGTCGTCGTTGTTGTCGATGCTGGCCTGATAGACAAGGCGCATCAGGTCGACGACCGTCTGGCGCAGGCGCTCCGCCTGCTGCTGTGCGGCGAGTGTCGGCGCCAGATACGCCTCGATCATTTCCTCGTCGCGGTGCAGGTTGCGCAGATTGAGGACGGCGCTCGCGGCGATGAACAGGCAGAGCGCCGTGAACAGGGCCCACAGCGTGTTGCGGAGATTGGTCGTGAACGGCATTACTGCGCCGCTCCGGCAAATCCCGATCGTTCGATCAGGGCGCTTCCCTCGTCCGAGCGAAGGAAGCGTTCCATCTGCTCGACGCCGCCCGCCGGCTTGCCGATGGGGCGCACGAAGACGATCGGCCGGCACAGCGGGTAGCTGAGCTTCCGGCACTCCGTCGCGCCGGGAAGCTGGCCGTCGAGCCGCAGGGCACGAATGCGCAGGCCGCGTCGGCGTGCGTCCTCGTAGGCGTCAGCGGAAACATAACCGATGGCCTGCGGGTCGGCAGCGACATAGAGCACGGCCGCGAGGTTGGTGGCCAGTTCCACGATCCCGGTCGGAATCACCCGGCCGATGCCGAAGGCGTTGTCGAAGGTCGTACGCGTACCGTCTCCCGCGCGCCGGGTGACCGGAACAATGGAGCCGGCGCCCGCGTTGCCGACCTGCTTCCAGTCCGAGACTTCGCGCGAAAAGATGCGACGGACCGTTGCCGAGTCCAGCTCATGCAGCGGATTGCGCTCGTTGACAATGAGCAGCAGGCTGTCGCTGGCAAGCGTGAACGCATGCAGGGCCCGTGTCTCCTCGACGGTCAGGCTGCGCGCGATCAGTGCTGCGTCGGCGCGGCCGGCCCTGACGTCATCGATGGCGCTGTCGCTGCCTGCCGGCATCACGCGCACCGTTCCCGACCGCGACAGTTGCAGCGAGGCGACCAGTTCGCGTGCCATCGCGATCGTCGTCGGCGATGCTGCCAGCCGGGTCTCCGGGGGCGACTTTGCGGCAGGCGTCGATGCCGACGCGCCGGTGGCGGCGGCAGCGATGGAAAAGGACAGGATTATGGCGAACCGGCGGAGCAGGGGCATGGTCATCGCATCATGACGGATCGATGATTCTCGCGGTAGCCCGGCGCTTTCCCCTTGATGTGTGTCAACTTGGCGGTGAGCTTGGCCGGCGTCAACGAAAACGGCCGCCATCGAGGCGGCCGTTGGCGAGGCGAGGAGGGCTCGATCAGAGCTCCTTCGCGTTCTCGGCCAGGTATTTTGCAACGCCGTCCGGCGACGCCGTCATGCCCTTCTTGCCCTTCTGCCAGCCAGCCGGACAGACTTCACCATGTTCCTCGGTGAATTGCAGCGCATCGACCATGCGCAGCAGTTCGTCGACGTTGCGGCCGAGCGGCAGGTCATTGACGACCTGGTGGCGCACGACGCCGTTCTTGTCGATCAGGAAAGTGCCGCGGAAGGCGACACCGGCCGGCTCGAACTCGACATCGTAGGCGCGGCAGATCTCGTGCTTCACGTCGGCGACCAGCGGGTACTGGACCTGACCGATGCCACCCTTCTCGACCGGGGTGTTCTTCCAGGCGAGGTGGGTGAATTGCGAGTCGATCGACACGCCGATGACTTCGACGCCGCGCTTCTTGAACTCGTCAAGGCGGTGATCGAAGGCGATCAGCTCCGACGGGCAGACGAAGGTGAAGTCGAGCGGGTAGAAGAAGATCGCGACGTACTTGCCCTTGAGGTCGGAGAGCTTCAGGGGCTTCATTTCATTGTTGCCGAATACGGCAGTGGCGTTGAAATCCGGGGCTTGCTTGCCGACGAGAACGGCCATGGTTTTTCTCCTTTTGTGATTGAGCGGGTTTGGGGAATCCGGAATGAAGCGGAGAGAATACTTGGTTTATGCCAGCGACGAAAAGTTCCTGCTAGGCGGTCGGCAACTGCTCGAAGCCAGCAAGGGGGCCTTCCGTCTCGGCTACATGCATTTCGACTGCCGTGACACGGGCGCCCGGCGGGCCGCGGTGGGCCCAGTCGGCGAGCGCCGTGACGGCCCCCGCCGGGCCATGAATCAGCGCCTCGACGCTACCGTCGCGACGGTTGCGGACCCAGCCGGCAAGACCAAGGGCACGCGCCTGCTCGCACAGCGACCAACGGAATCCGACGCCCTGCACGTGGCCACGAATGCGCAGGGCGCGCGTGGTCAAGGCTTCATCTCCGGCACCTGTCGACCGACTCTCCATCCAACGCTCCCGGGCGATGCGCCCAAAATCGGGCGCTACTGGCATAATCCTCGTTCATGACAGGGATAATTTCAACGGGGAGAATCGGCACGATCGCGGACGCTGTCCGGGCCAGATTCGCAGCGCACCCCGCGGAGCCCCCCCGGTGCTGAAATTCCTGTTGCTGCTGCCCCTTTCCGGCGCTTTCCTCATTGCGCTCCTGCCGGCTCGCCGGCCCCTCCGGATTCGCGCCGTAGCGGCCGTGGTCGCCGCCCTCAATCTCGGCCTTTCGCTGGCGCTGGCCGCCAGCTTCGATGCAGGCGTCGCCGATCAGCAGTTCTTCGAGACCCGGCCGTGGAATCCGCGCGTCGGCTCCAGCTTTGCGCTCGGCGTAGACGGCATCTCGTTGCCGATGGTTTTGTTGTCCACGCTGCTCTGCCTCATCGCCGTGCTGGCTTCCGGCGGCATCCGTGTCGGCGCACGCCTCTATTTCTCGCTGCTGCTCGTGCTCGAGGCGTCCATGCTCGGCGTCTTCATGGCACGCGACTGGTCGCTGTTCTACGTCTTCTGGGAATTCACGCTGATCCCGCTGTTTTTCCTGATCGACCGCATGGGTGGTAGCAACCGCCACCGTGCAGCGCTCAACTTCGTGCTCTACACGCTCGGTGGCTCGGTGTTCATGCTCGTTGCGCTGCTGCTCCTCTACGATGCCGCGCCGGGGCACAGCTTCGCGATGGCCGACATGATCGCCGGCGGCCACAGCCTGCCGCTGGCAACGCAGCTGCTCGTCTTTGCCGGACTGTTCGTCGGCTTCGGCGTCAAGATGCCGGTCTTCCCGATGCATGGCTGGTTGCCGCTGGCACACGTCGAGGCCCCCAGCCCGATCTCCATCCTGCTCTCGGGCGTGCTGCTGAAGATGGGTGCCTACGGACTCATCCGCGCGGCCGAGACCCTGCCGCAGGCAGTGCTGACCCTGCAGTCTGCGCTGGCCGCCCTAGCCCTGGTTTCGCTGGTCTACGGCAGCGTGCTGGCCTGGCGACAGACCGACCTGAAGCGCATGGTGGCCTATTCGTCGGTGGCGCACATGGGAGTCGTGCTGCTCGGCATCGCGACACTGAACTTCACCGGCCTCTCCGGCGCAGTATTCCAGATGACCGCACACGGGCTTGCCGCAGCCCTGATGTTCCTGATCGTCGGCATCCTCTACCAGCGCACCCACAGCCGCGAACTCGGCGAGATCGGTTCGCTCCGCGAATCGGCGCCCCGGCTCGCCTTCTGCCTCGCACTCGCGCTGCTCTCTTCCGCCGGGTTGCCGGGCAGCGCCGGCTTCATCGCTGAACTGCACGTCCTGGTCGGCGGCTTCGCACGCTGGCAGGGCTGGATCGTCATCCTGTCGCTGGGCGTGCTGGTCAGTGCGGCCTACGCGTTGCGTGTCGTCGGGCGCCTGTGCATCGGCCCGCGCCAGCATCGGGCAGCGGTTGCCGATCTCGACCTGTCGGAACGCTTCGCTGCCGGTCTGCTTCTCGCCGGTATCGTCGTTGCGGGGCTCTGGCCGGCGCCGTTGCTGGGGCTGTCGGCAGCTTCCGTGCGTGTGCTGTCACAACTGTTCACGAGCTGACATGAGCCACCACGCCGCCGAACCCACCACCCTGCGCGAGCGACTCGCCGCCTGGGTGGCGCATCTCGAGCACGTGCTTCCGGCGCAGGCGCCGATCCGCAATTTTGTTCACCACAATACCCTGCACGGCCTGCAGCACCTGCCATTTCCGGAAGCGCTGGCCGAGGCGCAGCGCATCACCGGGGCGCGCCCCTGGCTTGAGGAGTCGCGCTGTCGCGAACTGCTGGCTGAAGGGCGCATTGCCCGTGCCGATCTCGAAGCAGCGCTCGACGAAAGTCTGGCCGGTGACGAAGTTGCCGATCTCGATACCGAAATCGTTCCCGGTGGACGCATCCGCGATGTCGTGCTGATCGGCCTGCTACATGATCTGTCGCCGGTCAGCGCGGCGCGCCTGCAATGGCTGCTGCACGAGAGTGACGCATTGACGCGCCCGGTATCAGGGGGCGTTCAGGTGGGCGACCTGCCGGCCTTGTGGCAGGCGTGTGGCGACGTGCTTGGCTTGCAGCCGGCCCCGCAGCCGGCGAGCGAACTGGAAGCGCTGTTCCGTACCCCCGCGGAGAGCATGGATGATGAGGGCGGCGCCGAGGACGACGCGGGCTGGCAGATCGGTGCCCGCGCGCTGTGGTCGATGCTGGTCGGTCGCCTCGGTCGCGAATGGACGCTCTCGGCCCTGCTCGAACGCCTCACCGGCGAAAACGTGCTGGAGGAGGTGCGGCCGACGTTGATCCGCCATCTGGCGGCACACCTTGATCTCGGCATGAGCAGTTGGCGCAACCCGAAGCGGGCGCAGGGCTTCTACGCTGCCTGGCGCGCGAGTGCTGCCGCCGACATCGGCTGGGAGCTCGACGAGTGGCTGGCGGCACGCGAAGAGATCGCCCGCCTGCCCGACGATCCGCTGGAAACGATAGAACGTGAACTGATGCACCTCGGCCCCGATGAGGCGCACTGGGGGGACTATCTCGAGCGCCTGGCCCTCGAACTTCCGGGCTGGTCCGGCATGTTCCTGTGGCGCGATCGACGCGGCGGCGCTCCCGGTGCCGGGAGCGGCGACGAAGCGCCGGTACCGGTCGCGATGGCCGACTATCTGGCGGTAAGGCTGGTGCTTGAACGCGTCTGTTGCGAGGAGCTTGTCCATCGCATCTGGGGCTTGCCGCTGTTCCTTTCCGAACTGGGCGACCACTTCCTGTTCCATCCGGCGGAACTCAAGGTCCGTCACGATTTCTTCGCCGGCCTGCTTGATGAAGCGGATGCGCATGAGGCGCGACGCCTGATCGCCGGCGACCCGGATACGGCGCACTGGGAGCGTTTGGCGGCGAAGATCGGTACCCGCCGTTATTCCCGGGAACCCCAGCGCTGGCCCCTGTTCCTGCTGTCCCAGCATCTCGGGCTCGATGCCGCGGCACTGCGCGCTGCGGGGCCGGCGACTGCCGACGCGCTGCTCGATGCACTCGGGCGGCTTGATGCGACTGCGCGTGGCTTCGTCTGGCTGCAGGCCTACGAGCGCCACTACCGCGAGCAGATCTTCGCGGCGCTGACCCGCAACCACGGCCGCAGAGTGCCGGCGGGTGATGTGTCGGCCGCGCCCGCTGCACAGTGCGTCTTCTGCATGGACGACCGCGAGGAAGGGACGCGCCGCCATCTTGAGGAAGTGAATCCGGCGATCGAAACCTTCGGTGCCGCTGGCTTCTTCGGGGTGCCGATGTATTGGGTCGGCCTCGATGACAGCGCGCCGACAGCGCTCTGCCCGGTCGTGGTTACACCTGCGAACGAAGTGCGCGAAGTGCCGGTGGCGGGCGCCGAGTCGATCGCCGCGTCGCGCCGAGTGCGTCGTGCGCTGCGCCTCGAATGGCAGAACCGGCTGCATCGCGCGACGCGTGACGGTACGCTTTCCGCACCGCTGCTGGCGATGTTGGCCGCACCCTTCGGTGCGCTGGCCATGGCCTTGCAGTCGCTTGCTCCCGCCTGGCTCGGCGAGCTGCTGCGTCGTCGGCGCGAAGCCTTCGATCGGCCGCTGGCGACGCAGGCAGCGATTGGCGGCGACCGCCAGGCGCCGCTTGCCGCCAATGCGCGCGCAGGTTTCAGCGACGATGAACAGGCCGAGCGCGTCGCCGGTTTCCTGCGTACGCTCGGGCTGACGCAGCGCTTTGCGCCGCTTGTCGTCGTCGTCGGCCATGGCTCGAACAGCCTCAATAACCCGCATGCCGCCGCCTACGACTGCGGCGCCTGCTCCGGTCGCCACGGCGGGCCGAATGCGCGCGTGCTCGCTGCGATGGCCAACCGCGCCGAAGTGCGGGCGCGACTCGCCGAACGCGGCATCGTCATACCGGATGCGACCTGGTTCCTCGGCTGTGAGCACAACACCGGTGACGAATCGATCGCCTGGTACGACCTTGCCGCCCTGCCTGCGGCGCGCCAGGCCGATTTCGATGCGCTGGTACGCGATCTCGGTGAGGCGACGCGGCGTCACGCCATCGAACGCTGTCGTCGTTTCGCCTCGGCGCCGTTCGCTGCCAGCGCACCGCCGGCAGCGGGGCGTGCCCTGCGCCATCTGCTCGCGCGCCGTCACGACTGGTCACAGGCGCGCCCCGAGCTCGGTCACGCGACCGTCGCCACCGCCTTCATCGGCCGCCGTACGATGAGTCGCGGCGCCTTCTTCGACCGCCGCGCCTTCCTCATCTCCTACGACCCGGGCGACGACGACGGCCGCATCCTCGAAGCCATCCTGCTTGCCGCGGGCCCGGTCGGCGCCGGCATCAGCCTCGAATACTACTTCTCGACCGTGGACAATCCGCGCTTCGGCTGTGGCAGCAAGATCACGCACAACCTCACCGGTCTCTTCGGTGTCATGGAAGGCGCCTCGTCCGACCTGCGCACCGGCCTGCCGCAGCAGATGATCGAGATCCACGAGCCGATGCGTCTCCTGGTCGTGCTCGAGCAGACGCGCGCGGTGGTGTCCGCCATCTATCATCGTCAGCCGCCGCTGCAGGAGCTGATCGGCAACGGCTGGATCGTCGTCGCCGCCAAGGAGCCGGAGAGCGGCGAGATCAGCCGCTTTGACCCGGTGCGCGGCTGGCTGCCATGGTCGCCGTCGGCGGCCGAAGTGCCGCACGCACGCGATTCCGCTGCCTGGCTGGGTACGCACCGTGAGCCCTTGCCCCCTGCGCTGCTGGTGCCGGAGGGGACGCCGTGCTGAATTGCATCGTCGAGGCTCTGGCGCTTGCCGGCACACTGCTGCCGCTGGTCGTTGCGCTGCCGCTGATGGGGGCGCTTGCGATCGGAGCGCGGCTGGTGGCCGGCGTGCACGGCGACGACAGCGAACCTGCGACTGCCGGCCTGGCGCGTGGTGCCGGACTTGCCTCGCTGCTCCTGCTGGCAGCACTGTCAGTCGGCAGTTTTGCCGCGACGGCGAAGGGCACGCAGGCCTTTGGCGAATGGTTCGCAGCGCCGGGCTTCGCGGTCAATCTATCCTTTGCCAGTGATACGCAGTCCCTGCTGCTGGCGCTGGTCGTCGCCTTCCTCGGCTGGGTGACGCTGGTCTTCTCGACCAACTACCTGCATCGCGAAGCCGGCTTCCATCGCTTCTTCCTGGCCATGTGCCTGTTCCTTGCCGGCATGCAGCTTATCGTCCTCTCTGGCAACGCCGTGCTGGGGTTCATCGGCTGGGAACTGTGCGGCCTGTCGTCGTGGCTGTTGATCGGCTTTTCCGACGAGCGGCCGCTGGCGACCGGCAACGCCTTGTTCGCCTTCCTTGCCAACCGCATCGGCGATGCCGGCTTCCTGCTCGCCATCGGCCTCGCCTACTGGTGGGTCGGCAGTGCCGAATGGTCGGCGATTGCCAGCGGCAGCCTGCCGGAAACGGTCAAGGCGCGCATGCTGGCGCTCGGCCTGGTCACAGCGGCGCTGGCAAAATCGGCGCAGTTGCCGTTCACGCCGTGGATCGCGCGCGCCCTCGAAGGTCCGACGCCATCGTCAGCCGTCTTCTACGGTGCCGTCATGGTCCATGCCGGTGTGATCCTGCTGATCCGCATCGAGCCGCTGCTGCTGCAGGTGCCGGACATGATGATCGCGCTCGCGTTTGCCGGCCTGGCGACGGCCGTATATGGCTGGCTCTGCGGTCGCGTGCAGAGCGACGTCAAGTCGGCCCTGGTCTATGCGACGGTAATGCAGGTCGGGCTGATGGTCGCGGCCTGCGGCTTCGGCTGGTTCGAATTCGCCGCCTGGCATCTGGCGCTGCATGCGCTGTGGCGCGGCTACCAGTTCCTGATGGCGCCTTCCTACCTGCTGCTGGCGCCGCGGCCGGCAAGCCTGCCGCCGTCGCTGACGCAGAATGTCCCGCTCTATACCGCCGTCCTGCAGGGCTTCTGGCTCGATCGTCTGGCGCGCGGCCTGCTGCTGCGGCCAACGCTCTCGCTCGGGCACGACATGCGCCGCCTCGACGATCGCGTCATCGATCGTCTGCTTGGCGTCCCGCAGGAATCGCACCGGGGCCTCGCGATGTCCGGCAATGGCGTCGCCGGCCGTGCACTGACGGTGCTGTCGGAATGGCTGCAACTCGTCGAGGATCGCCTCGTGCTGCAAAGCGGTGGCGGTGCGATGACACGCGGACTGCGCCGTGTCGGTGATGCGATCCGCGTACTCGAGGGTCTGCTGGAGGAGCCGCGTTACCTGATGCTGATGGTCATGGCGACCTTCGCGGTGATCCTGTGATGAACCTGCCCATGACTGCACTCAGCGAGCTTCATTGGTCCCGGCATGCTGCCCTGCCGCTGCTCTTCCTGCTGCAGTTGCTGCCCGTCTGCGGCGGCATCGTGCTGCTGGCACTGCGTGAGCGTCGTTGGGCCGCACAGCTCGGGCGTGTGATCTTCCTCGCCGAGCTGATGCTGGCGATCCTGCTCTATGCCGGTATCGACGCCAGCTCACCGGCGCTGCAGTTCGCCGAGCGTTTCGATCTGCTGCTCTACCACGTCGGTGCCGACGGCGTGACGGCGCTGTTCGTGCTGGTTGCGGCACTGATCGGCCTGCTGCTCTCGCTCTACGAGCCGGCGCGCGATCGCATGCGCCATACCGAACTGCTGGCGCTGATCCTGTTCGCGCAGGCGGCGCTGATGACGATGCTGGCGACCACCAACCTCGCCTGGTTCTCCGCAGCGTCGGCCGCGGAGCTGGGACTGGTGGCCTACCTGCTGCGCGTGTGGGCCTCCGGTGATGCCGGCGATCTAGCCTATTCGCGCTTCCTGCAATATCAGGGCTTCGGCCTGCTGCTCTTCGTCGCCGGCGCCGTCGTCCTCGCCTGGGGGCATTCGGATGCCACCGGCGGCAGCTGGAGCTTCGATCTCTTCGATCTCGTCCTGACGCCGCCGCTCGGCAAGTTCCAGTCGGCGGCCTTCTTCCTGCTTTTCTACGGCCTTGCCGTACGCACACCGCTGTTCCCGCTGCATGGCTGGCTGCCCAACATGGCGCAATACGGCACGATCGCCATCGCGCCGACGCTGTTGCTCGGCGTCAAGGTCGGCATCTACGGCATGGCGCGCTTCGTGCTGCCGCTGACGCCGGACG
>Ga0268298_10004832_pt1 | contig 12930 bp, 11 predicted proteins | sample WWTPWeurt_MetaG_FD_194462 | JGI IMG/M metagenome (GOLD analysis project Ga0268298, IMG submission 194462) | Activated sludge microbial communities from WWTP in Nijmegen, Gelderland, Netherland - WWTP Weurt | ecosystem: Engineered > WWTP > Aerobic digester > Activated sludge | place...
CCGCGAGCGCTCCGTGGCAGCCCGCGCAGCGCAGCGCGTACAGCCCGGGCCCGTCGGCCGGTGCCGGCGGCGGCACGACCCCGGACAGCATCTTGACGATCGACTGCAGTTCCTGAGGCGAGAGCTTCGCGAGCGAGGCCATGTTGCCGGTGTTCGCCGAGATCGCGGCGAGCACCTTCGCGAGCGTGGTCTGCCCCTTCGAGGACACGGCGAGCGCGCCGTGGCAGCTCGAGCACCACGTCGCGTACAGCGTCGCGCCGTCGGCGGGCGACGGCGCCGCCGGCGCGACCGACGCGAGCGCGGTGGCGATCGCGGCGAGCTCGCCCGCGGCGAGTCTCGACAGCGACCCCATGTTGCCGACGTTGCCCGAGACCGCCGCCTGGATCCGCGCGAGCGTCGCCTGGCCCTTGGTCGACGTCGCGAGCGGCCCGTGGCAGGCCGCGCACGACGTCGCGTACAGCTGCGCGCCGTCGGGCGACGTCGGCGTCGGCGCGGGGCCCGGGGCGGGCGAGACCGACGCGAGCGCGGCGACGATCGCCTGGACGTCGGACGCCGAGAGCCTGGAGAGCGTGCCCATCCCCCCCGCGTTCGACGTGATCGCCGCCTGCAGCGCCGCGAGCGTCGTCTTCGCCTTCGTGGAACCGGCCAGCGCGCCGTGGCAGCCGGCGCAGTTCGCCGCGTACAGCGCCGCCCCGTCGGCGGGCGCGGGGGGTTCCGTGGGGGTCGGCGTCGGGGTCGTCGGCGTCAGCGCGGTCACGATCGCCTGCACCTGCGTGACGCTCAGGCTCGACAGCGGGCCCATGCCGCCCGCGTTGGCGGTGATCGCGGCCTGCACGCGCGCGATGCTCGTGCCCAGCTTGGACGACTTCTCGATCGCGCCGTGGCAGGCGGCGCACTTCGCCGCGTACAGCGCGACGCCGTCGGTCGTCGTCGTGGTCGGCGGCGGCTCGACGACCGGCGGCAGCGTCGGCGGCGCGACCGCGAGCACGCCCGCGATCGCCTGGACCTCGGCGGACGAGAGCACCGCGAGCCCGCCCATCCCGCCGACGTCGCCCGCGATCGCGTTCTGGATCCGTACCGTGCTCGCGCCGATCTTGCGGCTCTGCGCGAGCGGGAGGTGACAACCGGCGCACCAGACGCCGTAGAGCGACGCGCCGTCCGGCGGCGTCGACGGCGGCGCCGACGGCGTCCCCGGGTCCGGGAACGTCGGTGCGGGCGGCGTCGTGGCGAGCGTCGCGACGATGGCCTGGAGATCCGCCGCCGGCAGTGCCGACAGGAATCCCATCGCCCCCCGGCCGTCCGCGATCGCGGCCTGCACCTGCCCGATGGACACCCCCTTGCGGGTGGAGTCGGCGAGGGCGCCGTGGCAGCCCGCGCAGTACAGCGTGTAGAGCGCCGCGCCGGTCGTCGGCGGGGTGGCGCCGACCTGCGCGAAGTTCGCGCTGAAGAACGTGCCGGCCGCCGGGTCCGACGGCGGCGAGGAAAAGAGCGGCACGCCGCCGTTGCGGCTCGCGATGGTCACGAGCGCGCCGGTGAATCGCACCGAGATCGCGTCGAGCAGCGCGTCGACGCCGGTGTGGTCGGCGGTGAACGCCCCGGTGATCAGGTCGCCCTGGAACGGGTAGCGCTGCAGGAGCGGCGCGATCGCCGCGCGCAGCGCTGCCGCCGCCTGCGCCATCCGGGCGCTCGCGGCCGCGATCTGCGCGGGCGACGCGTCGCGGAAGAACGCGGCGAGGTCGCCGCCGCCGATCGCCGCGCGCATCGCGATCGAGGTCAGCGGCGTGACGTTCGCGGTGCCCGCGCCGGCCGAGATCGAGTAGAGCACCGAGGGCGCGCCGGCGTCGCCGAAGGTGGCGCGAAGGACGAAGGGCGCGGTCAGCCCGGCGACGTCGAACGAGAACGAGCCGTCGCTCGCCGTCGACTTCGTCAGCGTGCGCGCGTCCGGCGACGAATCCTTCAGGACGATCGTGGCCGCGATCGGCCCGCCGCTGGCGACCGTTCCGGCCACGAACGACGGCGTCGAGCCGGGGGCGCTGCCGCCGGAGCGCCCGTCGGCCCCTCCGCCGCCGCCGCACCCGGCCACGACGAGTGCAAGGAACAGCGCGCATAGCCATGCGACCCGGCTCGTCGTCCGGCGGTCGGCAGCGGTCGGCATCGGAGACCCCAGCGAGACGTTGTTGTTCTTTGCTACTGAATGTAAGTCTTGCCCATTCAGCGTACACGAATCGCAGGCACCCGTCCACGCGTCGGCGGGCGCACGCGGTCGCCCGTGTCGACGTCCAGTCCGGCCGGCGGGCGGGAACGAAAAGGCCGCCCGCAGGCGGCCTTCACGCGCGCTGCCCGGCGGCCCGACGCCGCCGCGGCCGGCGATGCGCTCAGCGGTTGCCGATCGCCTTGACCTCGCGACGCGTCGCCCCGTTGAACAGCTGGCGCGGCCGGCCGATCTTCTGGTCGGGGTCGGAGATCATCTCGCCCCACTGGGCGATCCAGCCGACGGTGCGCGCGAGCGCGAAGATGCAGGTGAACATCTCGGTCGGGATGCCCAGCGCCTTCTGCACGATGCCCGAGTAGAAGTCGACGTTCGGGTAGAGCTTGCGCGACACGAAGTAGTCGTCTTCGAGGGCGATCTTCTCGAGCCCCATCGCCAGGCCGAACAGCGGGTCGTTCTCGAGGCCGAGCTCGCCGAGCACCTCGTAGCAGGTCTCGCGCATCAGCTTGGCGCGCGGGTCGTAGTTCTTGTACACGCGGTGGCCGAAGCCCATCAGCTTGGAACCGGAGTTCTTGTCCTTGACCTGCTGGATGAACTCGCCGATCTTGGGCAGCCCGCCCTGCTTCTGGATGTCGTTGAGCATCATCAGGCAGGCTTCGTTCGCGCCGCCGTGCGCCGGGCCCCACAGCGTGGCGATGCCGGCCGCGATGCACGCGAACGGGTTGGCGCCCGACGAGCCCGCCAGCCGCACGGTGGACGTGGACGCGTTCTGCTCGTGGTCGGCGTGCAGGATGAAGATGCGGTCCAGCGCGCGCACCAGCACGTCGTTGGGAACGAAGTCCTCGCACGGCGTGCCGAACATCATGCGCATGAAGTTCGCGGTGTACGAGAGGTCGTTGCGCGGGTACATGAACGGCTGGCCGGTCGAGTACTTGTACGCCATCGCGACCAGCGTGGGCATCTTCGCGATCAGGCGGATCGCGGAGATGAAGCGGTGCTCGGGGTTCTGGATGTCCAGCGAATCGTGGTAGAACGCGGCCAGCGCGCCCACGCAGCCGACCAGCACCGCCATCGGGTGCGCGTCGCGGCGGAAGCCCTGGAAGAAGCGGGTCATCTGCTCGTGCACCATCGTGTGGTGCGTGACGCGATACTCGAAGTCCTTCTTCTGCGCGACGTTGGGCAGGTCGCCGTTGAGCAGCAGGTAGCAGGTTTCCAGGTAGTCGCAGTTCACCGCCAGCTGCTCGATCGGGTAGCCGCGATACAGCAGCTCGCCCTTGTCACCGTCGATGTAGGTGATCTTCGATTCGCAGGAGGCGGTGGAGAGGAAGCCCGGGTCGAACGTGAACTTGCCGGTCGCTCCGTACATCTTCCGGATGTCGACGACGTCCGGGCCGATCGTCCCCTTGTAGATCGGAAAATCGACCGACGGCGTCCCGTCGCTGAAAGTGAGCGTGGCCTTCTGTTGCGTAGTCATGTTGTTCTTCCCTGTTATCGCCTTGAGGCTAGAGGTTTCGCCGCAGGTCAAACGCTCCGAAGCAACTGCAACACGCGCGCTGCGTGCGGCGTGGCCTGCGACGCCAGTTGCTTGCGGTTCAGAATCAGGTCGAGCAGCTCATTGTCGGGCAAGTCGAGGAGATGGTCGAGGCCGATGACGTCGTCGTCCGACAGCTCCTGCTCGTGCCGCTCGAAGAATCGTTTCAAGACCAGATCATTCTCCAGCAGCCCCCGCCGCGCGCGCCAGCGCAGGCGGCGCCGGCGGACCGGGTCCGCCTGGTGCCGGGAAGATTCGTCGCCCATGTTTGGTGCAACCTGGAGCGTTGGTCGGCTCCGACGTGCCCGCGTGGCGCCTGCCGAGGCGCGTCAGACCGCCCGTCGAACCATCAGTTCCTTGATCTTGCCGATCGCGCGCGTCGGGTTCAGCCCCTTCGGGCAGACGTCGACGCAGTTCATGATCGTGTGGCAGCGGAACAGCCGGTACGGATCCTCGAGGTTGTCCAGGCGCTCGCTGGTGGCCTGGTCGCGGCTGTCGGCGATGAACCGGTACGCCTGCAGCAGCCCGGCGGGCCCGACGAACTTGTCGGGGTTCCACCAGAACGACGGGCACGAAGTCGAGCAGCACGCGCACAGGATGCACTCGTAGAGCCCGTCGAGCTCCTCGCGGTCTTCGGGGCTCTGCAGCCGCTCCTTCTCGGGCGGCGGGGTGTCGTTGATCAGGAACGGCGACACCGAGTGGTACTGCTTGAAGAACTGCGTCATGTCGACGATCAGGTCGCGGATCACCGGCAGCCCGGGCAGCGGGCGCAGCACGATCGGCTCCTTCAGGTCCCGGAGGTTCGTGATGCACGCCAGCCCGTTCTTGCCGTTGATGTTCATCGCGTCCGAGCCGCACACGCCCTCGCGGCACGAGCGCCGGAACGCGAGGGAGTCGTCGGCCGACTGCTTGATGCGCATCAGCGCGTCGAGCAGCATCTTGTCGGTGGGCGCGAGCTCGACCTCGAGGCTCTGCATGGTCGGACGCTCGTCCTTGTCGGGGTCGTAGCGGTAGATCGAGAACTTGACGACCCGGCCCTTGGCGGACGCGGACGCCGGGGGGGCGATCGGGGATTCCACTGCTGCGCTCATCTTCGTCGGCTCCGGGTGCTGTGGTGCGCTGCGCTCAGAACGTGCGGGCCTTGGGCTCGAAGGTCTCGACGGTCAACGGCTTCATGTTGACCGGCTTGTAGTCGAGCCGGTTGCCCTGCGAGTACCACAGCGAGTGCTTGATCCAGTTGACGTCGTCGCGGTTCGGGTAGTCGCGGTGCGCGTGCGCGCCGCGGCTCTCCTTGCGCGCCTCGGCCGAGACGATCGTGGCCTTCGCGACCTCGATGAGGTTGTCGAGCTCGAGCGCCTCCACGCGCGCCGTGTTGAAGACCTTCGACTTGTCCTTCACGTGGACGCCCTTGCGGCGCTCGTCGAGCGCGAGGATCTGCTGGACGCCCTCCTTCAGCAGCTCGGACGTGCGGAACACGCCGCAGTGCGTCTGCATCGCGCGCCGGATGTCGTTGGCGACGTCCTGGGTGTTCTCGCCGGACGACGACCCGTCGAGCCGCGCGAGGCGCGCGAGCGTGGCGTCGCCGGCGTCGGCGGGCAGCGGCTTGTGCGCGCCGGCCTTCAGCCCCGACGACACGATGTGGTTGCCCGCGGCGCGCCCGAAGACGACCAGGTCGAGCAGCGAGTTCGTGCCCAGGCGGTTGGCGCCGTGAACCGACACGCACGCGCACTCGCCGATCGCGTACAGGCCGCCGACGACGTGGTTGGGGTTGCCGCCGCGCGGCTCGACCACCTGCCCGTGGTAGTTGGCGGGGATGCCGCCCATCTGGTAGTGGATCGTGGGCACGACCGGGATCGGGTCCTTGATCGGGTCGACGTTGGAGAACTTGATCGCGATCTCGCGGATCGAGGGCAGGCGCTTGAGGATGGTGTCCGCGCCGAGGTGGTCGAGCTTCAGCAGGACGTAGTCGGCGTCGGGGCCGCAGCCGCGCCCTTCCTTGATCTCCTGGTCCATCGAGCGCGAGACGAAGTCGCGCGGCGCGAGGTCCTTGAGCGTGGGCGCGTAGCGCTCCATGAAGCGCTCGCCGTGCTTGTTCAGCAGGATCCCGCCCTCGCCGCGAACGCCCTCGGTGATCAGCACGCCCGCGCCGGCCACGCCGGTGGGGTGGAACTGCCAGAACTCCATGTCTTCGAGCGGCACGCCGGCGCGCGCGGCCATTCCGAGGCCGTCGCCGGTGTTGATGAACGCGTTCGTCGACGCCGCGAAGATGCGCCCCGCGCCGCCGGTGGCGAACACGGTGACCTTCGACTCGAGGATCATGACCTCGCCGGTCTCCATCTCGAGCGCCACCACGCCGACGCAGTCGCCGTCGGCGTCGCGGATGATGTCCAGGGCCATCCACTCGACGAAGAACTGCGTGCGCGCACGCACGTTGCGCTGGTACAGCGTGTGCAGCAGCGCGTGCCCGGTGCGGTCGGCCGCGGCGCAGGCGCGCTGCACCGGCTTCTCGCCGAAGTTCGCGGTGTGGCCGCCGAACGGGCGCTGGTAGATGGTGCCGTCGGCGTTGCGGTCGAAGGGCATGCCGAAGTGCTCGAGCTCGTACACGACCTTGGGCGCCTCGCGGCACATGAACTCGATCGCGTCCTGGTCGCCGAGGTAGTCCGACCCCTTGACGGTGTCGAACATGTGCCAGTACCAGTTGTCCTCGCTCATGTTGCCGAGCGAGGCGCCGATGCCGCCCTGCGCGGCGACCGTGTGCGAGCGCGTCGGGAACACCTTCGAGAGCACGGCGACGCTCCAGCCGGCCTCGGCGAGCTGCAGCGAGCAGCGCATGCCGGAGCCGCCGGCGCCGACGATCACGGCGTCGAACTTGCGCCGCGGCAGGTTGTTGGCCAGGTGGTTGAGTACGTCGGCCATTTCAGACCCTCCAGAGGATGATCACGGCCCACCAGGCGTAGCCGGCGAGCGCGACGATGGAGGCCACCTGCAGGAACAGCCGCACTCCGGTCGGTTTGATGTAGTCCATGAAGATGTCGCGCACGCCGATCCAGGCGTGCCACATCAGCGCGGCGAGCGCCAGCAGCGTGAGCACCTTCATCCACGGCGACGCGAACAGCCCCGCCCAGGTGCCGTAGTTCAGTTCCGGCAGGAACATCAGCGAGACGAGCAGGACCACGGTGTACACGGCCATGACGACCGCGGTGATGCGCTGCGCGAGCCAGTCCTTCAGCCCGTAGTGGGCGCCGACGACGATTCTCTGCTGGGCCATGTCAGAAGGCTCCGAAGAGCTTGAGGGCGACCACGACGGTGAGCGCGAGGCTCACGCCGAAGACGACCGATGCCGACGTTCGCGCCTGCTCCTTCTCGATGCCGACGTGCAGGTCGAGCAGCAGGTAGCGGATCCCGGCGCAGAAGTGATGCAGGTACGCCCAGATCAGCGCCAGCAGCACCAGCCGCGGGAACACCCCGGAGACCGTGGCGCGGTACGACTCGAAGCTGACCTCGGACGTGATGCTCTGCTGGAACAGGTAGAGGAGGAACGGCAGCCCGACGAGGAAGAGCAGCGCCCCGCTCACGCGGTGAGCGATCGACACGAGACCCGCCAGGGGCAGCCGGTACTGGGCGATCTGTGAGACGGAGATGTTCCGGAACTGCGCTCGTGAGTTCGGCGCCGACTTGCCGGCCAATTCAGCCATGGCGTCCCCTGAGAGGAATTTTGATGGGATTTGATTAGGAACGATGACAAACCTTCGTATTTTGACCGATTTCGGGGCGCCGCACCAAGCCGCCCCGCGGGCGCACCTCGCGCGACGTTCCGATAACGGCACGCGCCGTGGCGCGGGCGCGCCTCAGATCAGCTCGTTGAAGTAGTGGTGGCGCCCGGTTGCGTACAGGCCGCGGCGCACTTCGACCGGGCGGTCCTCGTACGTGTACGTGACGCGCTCGACCTGCAGCACCGGCTCGCCCGGGGCGACGCCGAGGTCCGCGGCGGTCGCTCGCGTCGCCGCGACCGCGCGCAGGCGCTCCGCCGCGCGGATCATCCGGATGCCGAACTCGGATTCGAAGAGCGCGTACAGCGGCCCCGTGTAGGCCGCGAGGCGGTCGGCGGTGAGCCCGCGGAACAGCGCGCCGGGCAGCCAGATCTCGTCGAGCACCACCGGGCGGGCGTCGAAGGAGAGCAGGCGCCGCACCTGCACGACCGTCTCGCCGGTGCGCAACTGCAGCGCCCGGGCGATGTCGACCGGTGCGCGCGTGCGCCGGCACGCGAGCACTCGGCTGCTCATCGCGCCGGGGTCGCCGCCGTGGTCCGGGCGCAGCCTCAGGAAGCGGAACTGCGCCCTCGCCTCCTGGTGCGTCGCGACGAAGGTGCCGCGCCCCTGGCGGCGCACGAGGAGGTGGTCGGCGGCGAGCTCGTCGATGGCCTTGCGCACCGTGCCCTGGCTCACGCCGAAGCGCGCGGCGAGCTCGGTCTCGCTGGGGATCAGCTCGCCCGGCTTCCACTCGCCGGCCTGAAGGCCGCGCGTGAGCAGGACCTTGATCTGCCGGTACAGCGGGCTGAAGGTCGGGGAATCGGCGGCGACGGCGCCGGGGAGTCGGGCAAGCCGGGACATGCGCCGATTGGAACACGGCACCGGCGGATTTTCAATAATAGATATCTTATATAAGACATATGACCTGTTTGACAGCGGGCGGTCCGCGTCCTAGAATCCCCGCCTGACGCGCGCCGGCACGCCTGCCGCGGGCCGGCCACGCCGCTCAACCACCACTGCGCCCGAACTATCGAGGACCGACCCACCATGACCAAACCCGTCAAGCGCATCGCCGTCACCGGAGCCGCCGGCCAGATCGGCTACAGCATCCTGTTCCGGATCGCCAACGGCGACATGCTCGGCAAGGACCAGCCCGTCATCCTGCAGCTCCTGGACATCACGCCGGCGCTGCCCGCGGTGCGCGGCGTGGTCATGGAGCTCGACGACTGCGCCTTCCCGCTGCTGCAGGGCGTGGTCGTCACCGACGATCCCAAGGTCGCGTTCCGCGACGCCGACTGCGCCGTGCTGGTCGGCGCGCGCCCGCGCAGCAAGGGAATGGAGCGCAAGGACCTGCTCGAGGCCAACGGCGCGATCTTCACGGTGCAGGGCCGCGCGCTCGACGAGGCCGCCAAGCGCGACTGCAAGATCCTGGTCGTCGGCAACCCGGCCAACACGAACGCGTACATCGCGATGAAGTCCGCGCCCGGCCTGCCGAAGAAGAACTTCACCGCGATGCTGCGCCTGGACCACAATCGCGCGCTCTCGCAGCTCGCCGCCAAGTCCGGCAAGCCCGTCGAGTCCATCGAGAAGCTCGCCGTCTGGGGCAACCACTCGCCGACGATGTACCCCGACTACCGCTTCGCGACCGTCGGCGGGCAGTCGCTGAAGGCGCTGATCAACGACGACGCCTGGAACCGCGACGTGTTCATCCCCACCGTCGGCAAGCGCGGCGCCGCGATCATCGAGGCGCGCGGCCTGTCGTCGGCGGCGTCGGCGGCGAACGCCGCGATCGACCACATGCGCGACTGGGTCCTGGGCACCGGCGGGCGCTGGGTCACGATGGGCATCCCGTCCGACGGCTCCTACGGCATCCCCGAGGACACGATGTACGGCTTCCCGGTCACCTGCGCCAACGGCGAGTACACGATGATCAAGGGCCTGGAGATCGACGAGTTCAGCCGTGCGCGCATGGACAACACCCTGAAGGAGCTCAACGAGGAGCGCGACGGGGTCAAGCACCTGCTCGGCTGAGCAGCGCCCGCCCGCGCGCGTGATGCCTGCCGGAGGCCACCCGTCGGAGGTCCTCTTCGACAGCGGCGCGCAGCCGCTCGTGCTTCCGGTGTGCGACCACTACGCCGGGCGCGAGCCGCTGATCCGCAAGTCGCTCGCGCTGCAGGCCCGGCTCGGCCCGCTCTTCGACGTCACCGCAGACTGCGAGGACGGCGCCGAGGTCGGGCACGAGGCCGCGCACGCGCGCATGGTCGGCGCGCTGGTCGCGTCGCCCGAGAACCGCTTCGGGCGCATGGGCGTTCGCATCCACGACTCGCGCTCGCGCCACTGGCACGGCGACCTCGAGACGATCATCGGGGGCGCCGGCGAGCGGCTCGCCTACGTCGCGCTGCCCAAGGTCGAAGACTTCGCCGCCGTCGAGCGGGTCGCCTCCGCGATCGACGACCTCTCGCAACAGGCCGGCGTGCGCCGCCAGCTCCCGATCCACGTCTCGATCGAGACCCACGGCGGGCTGCGCGCCGTGCCCGAGATCGCCGCGCACCCGCGCGTCGAGTGCATCGCGTTCGGGCTCATGGACTACGTGAGCGGCTACCACGGCGCCCTGCCGGCGTCGGCCGCCCTCTCGCCCGGGCAGTTCGAGCACCCGCTCGTGCGCCGCGCGAAGGCCGAGATCGCGGTCGCGTCGCACGCGGCCGGCAAGGTCCCCGCGCACAACCCGTGCACCGACGTCCGCCGTCCCGGCACCGCCGGCGAGGACGCCCGGCGTGCGGCCCTCGAGTACGGGTTCACGCGGATGTGGAGCATCCACCCGTCCCAGATCGGCCCGATCGTCGCGGCGCTCACGCCCGAGCCGGCCTCGATCCGGGCCGCGGCCGAGATCCTGCTCGCGGCGCGCGCCGCGGGGTGGGGCGCGATCCTCCACGACGGCCTGCAGCTCGACCGCAGCGCCTACCGGTACTGGTGGGGCGTGCTGCGCCGCGCGCAGGCCGCCGGCGCCGAACTGCCCGCGGACGCCCGGGCCGCCTTCTTCGAACCGATTCACTGATTCCCTCCCCAGGAGAACGCATGTCGCAGGGACAGAAATTCAGGGACGCCGTCGCGCAGGAAAAACCCCTGCAGGTCGTCGGCACGATCAACGCGTACACGGCGCGCATGGCCGAGGCGAGCGGCTATCGCGCCATCTACCTGTCGGGCGGCGGCGTCGCGGCCAACTCGCTGGGCATGCCCGACCTGGGCATCAGCACGCTCGAGGACGTCCTCACCGACGTGCGCCGCATCACCGACGTCACCACGGTGCCGCTGATGGTCGACATCGACACCGGCTGGGGCAGCGCGTTCAACATCGCGCGCACCATCCGCTCGATGATCCGGGCCGGCGCCGGGGCGGTCCACATGGAGGACCAGGTCGGCGCCAAGCGCTGCGGTCACCGCCCCGGCAAGGAGGTCGTCAGCAAGGAGGAGATGGTCGACCGGGTCAAGGCCGCGGTCGACGCCCGCACCGATCCCGGCTTCGTGATCATGGCGCGCACCGACGCCGCCGCGGTCGAGGGCCTGGACGCCGCGATCGACCGCGCGTGCGCGTACGTCGAGGCCGGCGCCGACATGGTCTTCCCGGAGGCGATGACCGAGCTCGCCATGTACCGCAAGGTCAAGGACGCCGTGAAGGTGCCGATCCTCGCGAACATCACCGAGTTCGGGCAGACTCCGCTCTACGACACGCGCGAGCTCGAGTCGGTGGGCGTCGACATCGTGCTGTACTGCTGCGGCGCCTACCGCGCGATGAACGCCGCGGCGCTGAACGTCTACCAGACGATCCGCCGCGACGGCACCCAGAAGGCGGCGCTGCCGACGATGCAGACGCGTGCGGACCTGTACAAGTACCTCGATTACCACGCCTACGAACAGAAGCTCGACGCGCTGTTCGCGCAGGCGAAGACGAAGTGAGACTGGAGAAAGGGAGAAGGAGATGAGCGAAGCACAAGCCCCGCAGGCCCCCAAGGCGAAGAAGTCCGTCGCGCTGTCCGGCGTGACCGCCGGCAACACCGCGCTGTGCACCGTCGGGCGCAGCGGCAACGACCTGCACTACCGCGGCTACGACATCCTCGACATCGCCGACGTCTGCGAGTTCGAGGAGATCGCCCACCTGCTGGTTCACGGCAAGCTGCCCACGCGTGCCGAGCTCGAGGGCTACAAGGCCAAGCTCAAGAGCATGCGCGGCGTGCCCGCCAACGTGAAGGCGGTGCTCGAGTGGCTGCCCGCGTCGTCGCACCCGATGGACGTGATGCGCACCGCGGTCTCGGCGCTGGGCTGCCAGCTGCCCGAGAAGGACGACCACAACGTGCCCGGCGCGCGCGACATCGCCGACCGCCTCATGGCGTCGCTCGGCTCGATGCTGCTCTACTGGTACCACTACGCGTTCAACGGCCGGCGCATCGACGTCGAGACCGACGACGACTCCATCGGCGGGCACTTCCTGCACCTGCTGCACGGCAGGAAGCCGTCCGAGCTCTGGGTGCGCGCGATGCACACGTCGCTGATCCTGTACGCCGAGCACGAGTACAACGCGTCCACGTTCACGTGTCGCGTCATCGCCGGCACGGGCTCCGACATGTACTCGGCGATCACCGGCGGCATCGGCGCGCTGCGCGGCCCGAAGCACGGCGGCGCCAACGAGGTCGCGTTCGAGGTCCAGAAGCGCTACGACAGCGCCGACGAGGCCGAGGCCGACATCCGCCGGCGCGTCGAGGCCAAGGAAGTCGTGATCGGATTCGGGCACCCGGTCTACACGATCGGCGACCCGCGCAACAAGATCATCAAGGAGGTCGCCCGCCGGCTGTCGAAGGACCAGGGCAACATGAAGATGTTCGACATCGCCGTGCGCCTGGAGTCGGTGATGTGGGAGATCAAGAAGATGTTCCCGAACCTCGACTGGTTCAGCGCGGTGAGCTACCACATGCTCGGCGTGCCGACCGCGATGTTCACGCCGCTGTTCGTGATCTCGCGCACCTCCGGCTGGGCCGCGCACGTGATCGAGCAGCGCATCGACAACAAGATCATCCGCCCGAGCGCGAACTACGTCGGTCCGGAAGACCAGAAGTTCGTCCCGATCGAGAAGCGCAAGTGACGCCGGGAATGCGCGCGGCGACCGCGCGCGGCCGCCCCCTCGCCGGCTCGCCGGCGGGCATCGCGGCCGCCGTCGTGCTGGCGGCGCTCGCGGGCTGCGCGAGCGCACCCGAGGCGCCCGCGAGCCCGCCGCCGCCGCCGCAGCCGGTGGTGCTGGCGCCGGCGCCTCAGGCCCCCGCGCCCGCCGCGCCGGACCGCGTGCTCACGCCCGAGTCCGGCACGCCCCTGCCGCGGCCTGGCGCTGCGACGGGGTCCGCGACGGGCTCCGCGGCGGGCACTGCCTCGGTCAGCGCGACCGGCACCGCGAA
>Ga0268298_10004833_pt1 | contig 12926 bp, 13 predicted proteins | sample WWTPWeurt_MetaG_FD_194462 | JGI IMG/M metagenome (GOLD analysis project Ga0268298, IMG submission 194462) | Activated sludge microbial communities from WWTP in Nijmegen, Gelderland, Netherland - WWTP Weurt | ecosystem: Engineered > WWTP > Aerobic digester > Activated sludge | place...
GCTGTGGGCCCTCATCGACGTGATCCACAATGCCTACCGCGACTGACCCGCGCCCCCGGCTCTGGCGCCTGGCGCGGCTGGGGCACGACCGGGTCCGCGACCGGCCGGTGCTGCTGTGGCCCGAGGGAGCGATGTTCCTCAACGACTCGGGCCGCGCCATCCTCGAGTGCTGCGACGGCAGCCGCACCGTGGAGGCCATCGCCGCCGAGCTGGGTGCCCGCTACCACGCCGACGTGCTCGCCGACGTCCGCGCGTACCTCGGCGACCTGGCGCGGCGCGGGCTGGTCACGCCGGCGGCCCTCGCCACCGCAGCGCCGAGCGGCGACCGGGCCCCCTCGGGGAGCGCGTCCGCGCGACCCGGGGGTGAGGGAGTCCTCCAGGGCCGAGCCGCCGAGCCGCCGAGCCGCCCCGCGGTGGCGCCGCAGCTCGGCACGCCCACCACGCTCCTCGCCGAGCTCACCTACCGCTGCCCGCTGCACTGCCCCTACTGCTCCAATCCGCTCGAGATGTCCCGCGCCGATGCCGAGCTGGGCACCGACGACTGGAAGCGCGTCTTCACTCAGGCCCGCGAGCTCGGCGTGCTCCAGCTCGGGCTCTCCGGGGGCGAGCCGCTGGTCCGGAAGGACCTCGAGGAACTGGTGGCGCACGCGCGCGCGGAGGGGCTCTACACCACGCTGGTGACCAGCGGGCTCGGGCTCACCCGCGCGCGGGCCGAGCGGCTCAAGGCGGCCGGCATCGACCACGTGCAGGTCTCCTTCCAGGACACCGACCAGGCCAACGCCGATCGCATCGCCGGCATCACGCTGGGACGGCAGAAGCAGGAGGCCGCCCGGCTGGTCAAGGAACTCGACCTCGCCTTCTCGGTGAACGTGGTGCTCCATCGCGGCAACCTTGACCGGCTGCCCGAGATCATTGCCTTCGCGGCGGAGGCGGGCGCCGACCGCCTGGAGCTGGCCAACACGCAGTACTACGGCTGGGCGCTCCGGAACCGGGGCATGCTCATGCCCACCCGCGACCAGGTGGAGCGCTCGCGCCGGGTGGCGGAGGCGGCGCTGGAACAGCACCGCGGCGGGATGCAGATCATCTACGTGCTGCCCGACTATTACGAGACCTGGCCCAAGCCCTGCTACGGCGGCTGGGGCAACGTCTACATCCTGCTCACGCCGGATGGCCGCGCCCTGCCCTGTCATGGCGCCACCCAGATCCCCGGCCTGCCGTTCGTCAACGTGCGCGACCATCACCTGGGCTGGATCTGGCGGGAGGCCCCGATCTTCAACGCCTTCCGAGGCGATGCCTGGATGCAGGAGCCCTGCAGGAGCTGCCCCCGGAAGGCCCAGGACTTCGGCGGCTGCCGCTGCCAGGCCTTTGCCCTCACCGGGGACGCCACCGCCACCGATCCCGTCTGCAGCCTGGCCCCGCAGCATGCGCTGGTCGAGCAGGCGCTGACCGAGACCACCGCGCCGCTCGACTACATCTACCGGCAGGTGACACCGGTGTAGCACCCACAAGAAGGGCCGGCGCATCGGCCGGCCCCCGCTTCCCGCTTCCCGAACCTACCGACAGCTCGCCAGCGCCCCCGCCCGCTCGATCGTGACCAGCTGGGTGATGCGGGTCCGGAACGGCCGCTTCACCGGCCCGCCCACCGGCACTTCCACGTCGATCGTGATCGTCCGCTCCCAGCGCACCACCCCCACCTCGGGGGACCACTCGAAGGTCCCGACTTCGTGCTCGTGGCGCAGCGCCCGCACGGTGCTCGAGTCGGGCAGCAGTCGCTGCTCCTCGCGCTCGAGGGTGCGCGTCAGGCGGTAGCGCGCCACCCGGCGGCCCTCGCGGGTGCCATCGGGCAGCCGCAGGAGGACGGTTCCAAAGGCGTCACGGCTCCCGGCGCCGGGGGCCAGCGCGCCGCTCGGCAGCGGCGGCAGGAGTTCCTGCAGGGCGTCGCCCACGTCGGCCACCTGGGCCACGTCATCGGGCACGAACGGCTGATCGGTGGCGGTGAACCCGCCCTCCGCAGAGAGGAGCCCCCGGTAGCGCCCGCCGATGAGCGCATCGGTCTCGGGCACCAGGCGCTCCCCGGCGCCTTCCCGCGCCAGGAACAGGGTGTCGAACCAGGCCTCGAGGACGATCAGGGAGTCGCGGGCGGTGGCGCGCAGCGCCAGCACGCCGTCCCGATCGGTCACCTCGCGGGTGCGTTCGCCCCGGCTCTCGAGTTCGATGGTGGTGTGGATGGCCTGGCGGTAGCGGGCGCAGTCGAGCTGCAGCGGATGGTAGGCCGGCACCCCCTGTGCGCCGAGAGGCGCTGCCAGGAGGAGCGCGGCCGCGACGAGGGGCCTCACCTGGGCGGCCGGGCCCGCCCGGTGTCGGGGCGGGAACGGGTCCCGCCACTGGTCGGCGCGGAGGAATCCCCGGACACGCTGAGGCTGTCGCCCTGCGCCTGGGCGGCGCGCGGCGCCGGGGCGCGGCCCTGCCGCCGGGTCCGGACCACGTAGATTGCCCCCGCCACCACCGCGGCCAGCAGGAGCCAGAGCAGCCACCGCGGCACGCGCGAGCCCGCTCCCCGCCGCCGGGATGGCTTGCCATCCGGCATCAGAACGGGAATATCTCCGACGGAGCTCTTCCGCACGCGGTCCACGCAGGATCCTTCCACAGGGGTATCGGGAGTATGCCACGTTCAAACATGATGCGCCACGTCGCCGGTCTGGCCACCGTCCTGGCGCTCGGCCTCCCCGCGGCGGCCGCGGCCCAGGCGGCGCCCCAGCGGGTCCTGGTCCACGCCGGGCGCCTGATTGACGGCCTCGTCGACCAGCCCCGGGATAACCAGGGCATCCTGGTCGAGGGCCGGCGGATCGTCCGGGTGGGGCCCTGGGCCGAGCTCGTGGCGACGGCCGGGGACGCCCCCCAGGTGGACCTGAGCCGGATGACCGTCCTGCCCGGCCTGATCGATAATCACACCCACATCCTGCTCCAGGGCGACATCACCGCCGAGGACTACGACGTCCAGCTCCTCAAGGAATCGATTCCATACCGCACCATCCGGGCCACGGTCGCGGCCCGGACCGCCCTCGAGAACGGCTTCACCACCCTCCGGGACCTGGAGACCGAGGGGGCGATGTACGCGGACGTCGACGTGAAGACCGCCATCAACCGGGGCATCATCCCCGGGCCCCGGCTGTTCGTGGCCACCCGGGCCTTCAGCGCCACCGGGATGTACCCGCTGTCCGGGTACTCCTGGGAGCTCCGGGTGCCGGAAGGGGTGCAGATCGTGGACGGGGTGGACAACATCCGCCGCGCCGTGCGGGAGCAGGTCAAGTACGGCGCCGACTGGATCAAGGTCTACGTGGACCGCCGCTACTTCGTGGCGGAAGACGGCCGGCTGCACAGCTGGCTCAACTTCACCGACGAAGAGCTCAAGGCCTTCGCCGAAGAGGCCCATCGGCTGGGGCGGAAGGTGGCCGGCCACGCCATCGGCTGGGACGGCATCGATGCCGCCCTGCGCGCCGGGTTCAACACCATCGAGCATGGCGACGGGCTCACCCCCGACCTGATCGACCGGATGGTGCGGCAGAAGGTGTACTGGTGCCCGACGATCTTCGTCGGGGCCTACGTGGCGGAGGGGCGGGGCGGCATCTGGCCCGTGATGGTGGAGCTGGAGCGCCAGGCGTTCGGCGAGGCGGTGCGGCGCGGGCTCGCCCCCTACATCAGCTACGGCACCGACGCGGGGGGCTACGCCTGGACCGAGAACCAGGCAAAGGAACTCGACTACATGGTGCGCTACGGCATGACACCGATGCAGGCCATCAAGTCGGCCACCAGCACCGCGGCCCGGCTGCTCGACCAGTCGGCCAACCTCGGCGCGGTGGCCGCGGGACGCTTCGCCGACCTCGTGGCGGTGGCCGGCGACCCGCTGGCCGATATCACGGAACTGCAGCGGGTGCGCTTCGTGATGAAGGACGGGACCATCGTCAAGCAGTGAGCGCCGGCGGGGGCGGCGCCCGGCCGGGCCGCCCTACTCCGCCGCCATGAACGGATAGCGGTAGTCCTTGGGCGGGACGAAGTTCTCCTTGATGCTGCGGGGCGAGACCCAGCGCACCAGGTTGAGGATCGAGCCCGCCTTGTCGTTGGTGCCGCTGGCCCGCGCGCCGCCGAAGGGCTGCTGCCCCACCACCGCGCCGGTGGGCTTGTCGTTCACGTAGAAGTTCCCCGCCGCGTGCCGGAGGGCGGCATCCGCCTCGGCCACCGCCCGCCGGTCCTGGGCGAACACGGCGCCCGTCAGCGCGTACGGGCTGGTCTGGTCCACCAGCGTGAGCGTCTCGGCCCACCGGGCGTCGGGGTAGACGTACAGGGTGAGCACCGGACCGAACAGCTCCTCGCACATGGTCCGGTAGGCCGGATCGTCCACCTGGAGCAGCGTGGGCTCCACGAAGTAGCCGGTCTCCTTGCTCGCGTTCCCGCCCGCGAGCACCGTCACGCCCGGGTCCTTCCGGGCCTGCGCCAGGTAGCCGGTGAGCCGGTCCCAGGCCCGCTGATCGATGACGGCGCCCAGAAAGTTGCGGAAGTCCCGCACGTCGCCCATGCGGAGCTCGGCCATCATGGCCAGCACCCGCTCCCTGACCCGCGGCCACAGGCTGGCCGGCACGTACGCGCGCGAGGCGGCGCTGCACTTCTGGCCCTGGTATTCGAATGCGCCGCGCACCAGCGCCACCGCCAGCGCGTCCACGTCGGCGCTCGGGTGCGCCAGCACGAAGTCCTTGCCGCCGGTCTCGCCGACGATGCGCGGGTACCCGGCGTAGCTGCCCAGGTTCTGCCCCACCGTGCGCCACAGGCTCTGGAACACCGCGGTCGATCCGGTGAAGTGGATCCCCGCGAGCCCCCGGTCGGCGAGCAGCGCGTGGCTCACCGCCACCGGGTCGCCGGGGAGGAAGTTGATCACCCCCGGCGGCAGCCCCGCCTCCTCCAGCAGCTTCATCACGTAGTAGTTGCTGAGCAGCGCCGTCTGCGCCGGCTTCCAGATGGCCACGTTGCCCATGATGGCGGGCGCCGTGGGCAGGTTGCCGCCGATGGCGGTGAAGTTGAAGGGCGTGATGGCGTAGACGAAGCCCTCGAGCGGCCGGTGCTCCATGCGGTTCCAGGTGAGCGCCGACGAGGCCGGCTGCTCCCGCAGCAGCTGCTCCGCGAAGTACACGTTGAAGCGCCAGAAGTCGATCAGCTCGCAGGCGCTGTCGATCTCGGCCTGGAACGCCGTCTTGCTCTGGCCCAGCATGGTCGCGGCGTTGAGCCGGGCCCGCCACGGGCCCGCCAGCAGGTCGGCCGCCTTGAGGAAGACGGCCGCGCGGTCCGCGAACCGCATCGCCGACCAGCGGCGCCACCCCTCGCGCGCGGCGGCGAGGGCCGCCGCGATGGTGGCGGCGTCGGCGTGGTGGGCCCGGGCCAGGATGCGGCGATGATCGTGCGGGCTCACCACGGGGTGCAGGTCGCCGGTGCGCACCTCCTTCCCGCCGACGATCACCGGGATCTCGATCGTCTCGCCGGCCTGCCGCTCCAGCTCGGCCTTGAGCGTGGCGCGCTCGGGGCTGCCCGGCGCGTAGCCGAGGATCGGGTCGTTCGCGGGACGCGGGATGTTCGGGACGCCGTTCATCGATTCCACCGGAGCGAGGAGGCGGGAGTGTAGCGCCCCCGGCGCGAGCCGAGCAAGTCTGGCCCCCTGCCGCGTCTCCGGACGCCCATGCCCTTCCCCGAGCCGCCGGGAGCCGGTAACCTCGTCCCCACGGCAGCCTCACGTTCGGCCGGTCCCGGAGCCTCCGATGGCGTCGCGCCACAGCATGCCCCTTGTCCCCATTGCCCTCGTCGCGCTGCTCGCCGGCTGCGGCACCCGTCAGGGCGTGGCCACCCGCCCCGTCACGCCGGCCCCGGCGGCCGCGCCCTCCGGCGGCGCCCAGCTCTCGCTCGATGGCGGCACGCTCACCGTGGGGCAGCTGCAGACCCGGCTCATGGCCTACGCCGACCGCGCCCTGGGCGAGGTGGCCAGCGCCACCGCCGCGGCCCGGCAGCGCGACTCCTCCCCCGAGACCCGCCTCCTCACCCAGCTGGTGCAGACCGAGGTGGGGACCAGCGCGGTGACCCTCGCGGTGGCACCCGACCCGGAGGCCGCCCTGCTCGACCTCATGGTCTCCGCCGCCGCACAGCGCCAGGCGCTCCAGCCCCCGCCGGGCGCCAAGGGGCTCGCCCCCGCCGCCCGGGAGCCGCTGCAGCTGGCCCTCGGTCGCCTGGAGCGCGACATCTGGGCCCTCGGCGGGCGCGTCTACGGCCCGGCGGAGCTGCAGGCGCTGCGCGACCGCGTCGACCAGTGGACGGCCGCGCGTGAGGGAACGTCCTTCCCCGGCGTGGTCCGCGTCGCCGACCTCCCGGGCGCCGCGGCCGGCGCCCGGGCCAAGGGGCTGTTCGCGCCGATCGAGGATGCCACCCGCCAGATCGAGGAGACCCGCCTCCTCGGCGAACGCTTCCTCTTCCTGGCCCAGCGGCTCCCGGTGCTCTCCCGCTGGCAGGCGGAGGCGCTGAGCTGGGAGGCAATGAACACGCCCGAGGCCCGGCAGACCCTCGGCAGCGTGAGCCTCCTCTCCGGGAGCATGGCCCGCCTCACCGCGCAGGCCGAGAGCCTCCCGGCCCTCATCGGCAGCGAGCGCACCGCGCTGCTCGCCGCCTTCGACGCCCGGGAAGCCACCCTGCGCGGGCTGCTCCACGAGGCGGGGGCCGTCACCCGGGACGGACGCGCGCTCGCGGAGTCGGGGGAGCGCCTGATGACCCTCTCGCAGCAGACCGCGGCCACCCTGGGCGAGACCATCCGCGCCGCCGACCGGCTGGTCGCGAGCCTCCGGGATCCGGCGGCGCCAGGCGGTGCCGCCTCGTTCGACGTGGAGAAGTACACCGTGGCGCTCCGCGAGCTGCGCGCCGCCACCGAGGCGCTCAACAGCGCCGTCGGCGCCGGCCAGGGACTCACCACGGCCGGGCGCGGCATGGTGGACCACGCGGCCTGGCGGGCCGCACAGCTCCTCGTGCTCGTGTTCGGGCTGTTGCTGGTCTACCGGTGGGTGGCGCCGAGACTGGCGGGCGGCGCCCGGCCCTGACGGGGGTTCAGGCGGTGGGAAGCAGCTCGATGGCGCTCGGCTGGACCGAGACGGTCCACTGCCGGTCGTAGTGCAGGCAGAGCTTCTCGTGCACCAGCTTGGGCACCGCGATCTCGAGGTCGTACCCGCGGGCGGGCGGGGTGCCCTCCCCCTCGACCACGAACTGCAGCGAGTAGGCGGCGCCCATGTTCACCTCGCCGACGAGCGTGCCGCGGACCAGGTTCACCTGGCGGGCGTCGGCGGCGCCGTAGCGGTCCTTCCGCATGAGCCGTACATGCTCCGGCCGGATGAAGAAGGCCACCCGGTCCCCGGGCGACGGCTGGGCGCTCCCCGCCGCGCCATGCGCCGCCACGAGCAGGTGACCGCGCCACACCAGCTGCACACCATCCGGCCCTGCATTCAGCACCACCCCCTCGAGCACGTTGCGCACCCCGAGCGCGGCGGCCACGTCGGCGCTTGCCGGGCGGGAGAGCACCAGGTCCTTGGGGCCCACCTGCACCACGCGGCCGCGGTCGTAGACCACGATCCGGTCGGCCAGCTGGCAGGCCTCCGCCAGGTCATGGGTGACCACCACCGCCATCTTGCCGAAGCCGCGCAGCATGCCCGCCAGCTCGTCGCGCAGGCTGCGGCGCAGCGGGCTGTCCAGCGCGCCGAGCGGCTCGTCGAGCAACAGCAGGTCGGGGTCGGGCGCCAGCGCGCGGCCGAGCGCGGTGCGCTGCTGCTGGCCTCCCGACAGGGCGGCGGGACGGAGCCCGCGTACCTCGGTGAGCCGGAGCCGCTCCAGCAGCTCCTCGGTGCGCTGCTTCCGCGCGGCCCGCGCCAGCCGCTCCAGCCCGAAGGCGAGGTTCTCCGCCACCGTGAGGTGGGGGAAGAGCGCATACCCCTGGAACACCGCGCCGAGCCGGCGGTCCCGGGTGGGGCGGTGCACCCCGCGCACCGAGTCGTAGAGGGTCTGTCCCCGCAGCTCGATCCGGCCCCCATCCGGCCGGACCAGCCCCGCGAGGCATTCCAGGGTGAGGGTCTTGCCGGCGCCCGAGGGGCCGAACAGCGCCACCACGCCCTCGTCGGCCGTCCACTGGACGTCGAGGGTGAAGTCGGGGAAATGCTTGAGCAGTTCGACGGAGAGCATGGTGTCAGCTCACCGCGCGGGTGAGGCGGGCGGTCGAGAGGAGGAGCAGCACCGCGCAGGTGAGGGCCACCAGCCCCACCGTGCCGGCCTGCGACGGCGTGGGAGCCACCCGCGCCACCAGCAGGGTGAGCGCGACTTCGCCGACCGCCCTGGCAAATGCCAGCCCCACCCCGGCGGCCACCCCGCGCCACGCCAGCGGGAGCGTCACCGCCCAGAACAGGCTCCATTCCGAGCGGCCCAGGGTCCGGGCCGCCTGCTCCAGCCGCCGGTCCACCCGCGCGAACTCCGCCTGCGCCGAGCGCACGAACATCGCCAGCGCGCCGGTGGTGGCGATGAGGACCCCCATCCGCCAGTCAAAGGCGGGCACCAGCCCGACCAGCGCCAGGCCACGCGCCACCACCGGCTGCTGGCCCAGCAGCACCACGCAGTAGCCGAGCAGGGTGGCGGGGAGCACCAGCGGCAGCAGCAGCAGCGCCTGCAGCGGCGACTTGCCGCGGAAGGCGTGCCGCCCCAGCAGCCAGGCCAGCGGCAGCCCGATCAGGCAGGCGAGCCCGGTGGCCAGCCCGGCCACGGACAGCGCGAACGCGGAAGGCTCAGTCACGGCCGATCATGACCTCGGTGGACTTGATCACCGCCAGCACCTCGTCGCCGACCGTGAGCCGCAGCCGCTCCGCCGAGGAGCGGGTGATGATCGACACCAGCTCCTGGCCCCCGATCTCGAGCCGGACCTCGCACATGAGTCCCTCGATCGTGAGTCCGCGGATGCGGCCCCGCAGTTGGTTGCGGGCGCTCAGCTCCACGCTGCCGGCGGCCGCCGGCGCGCGCGGCGGCCCGCCGAGCAGTGCTTCCACCCGGTCGCGCGGGAAGAGCCACTTCCGGCCCACGCGCGTGGCGGGCAGCTTCCCCGCGCGCGCCAGGGCCTGCACCCGCTTCACGTTGAGGTGAAGCAGGCGGGCAGTCTCGGCGACGGTGAGCAGGTGCAGACGACCTTCCGGATGGGATTCGACGGAAGGGTAAGGTGGCGCGTCCGGGAGGCGGGCGGAAGGGGCGGGCGCAGCCGGTGGTTCAGGCGTATGCGGCCACGCTCGTGGCCTTGAACGAGGCGTAGGCCGGCTGGCCTACCGAGAGGCCGAGCCGCGCCGCCGCCTCGGCGGTCACCTCGGCCACGAACGACGGCGCCGGACCCAGGACCACGCGGACCCGCTCGCCGTGCGGCGGCTCCGGGAGGATCTCCTCCACCACGCCGGGGAAGACGTTGCGGGCGCTCGCGCCCGGCGGCTCCCGCGAGAGCGTCACCTGGTCGGGGCTCACCACCAGGAACAACTCCTCGCCCGCCTCGGCGGCCAGCACCGTGACTAGGCCGCGCGGCGTCTCGAGCGCCACCTCTTCGCCCGGACCCCGGTGCCGCACCCGCCCGGGCAGGAGGTTGAGCCCGAGCAGCGTGGCCACGTAGCGGGTGCGCGGCCGGCGGAGCAGCGCCGGCGCATCGCCACTCTGCGCCACCCGGCCGCGGTCGAGCACGGTGATCCGGTCGCCGAAGAGCATGGCCTCGAGCGGGGAGTGGGTCACGAACACGGTGACGCAGGGCAGCGCACGCAGGGTGCGCCGCAGCTCGGTCCGCACCGCGTGGCGGGTCTCCAGGTCCAGGGCCGAGAGCGGCTCGTCGAGCAGCAGCAGCGCGGGCTCGAGGATCAGGGCCCGCGCCAGCGCCACGCGCTGCTGCTGGCCGCCCGAGAGCTCGGCGGGCCGGCGGCCGGCGAAGTCCCCAAGCCCCAGCCGCTCGAGGGCCGCCCCCGCGCGCCGCCGCGCCTCCCGGCGCCCCACCCCCGAAGCCACCAGCCCGAAGCCGACGTTGTCGAGCACCGGGAGGTGGGGGAACAGCGCGTAGTCCTGCGAGAGGTAGCCCACCGGGCGGGCCTCGGGCGGCAGCCAGGAACCGTCGGCCATGTCGCACCAGGTCTCCGCGCCCACGCGGATCTGCCCGGCCTGCGGACGGAGCAGCCCCGCCAGCAGCCGCAGCACCGTGGTCTTGCCCGAGCCGCTCTCGCCGACCAGGACCAGCGTGCTGCCGGGTGCCGCCTCGAGTTCGCACTCGAGGCGGAACTCACCGAGCGCGTGGCGGAGCGAAGCGCGGAGCACGGGGCGGCGCGAAGAGGCCCAGTCCCGCCTGCCGCATCGCGGCGAGCAGGACGGCGGCCATGATGATGAGGAGCAGCGAGAGCGTGGCGGCGGCGGCCAGGTCCTCGTGCAGCAGCAGGTAGACGTCGAGCGGGACGGTGCGGGTGGTGCCGGCGAGGTTGCCGGCAAAGGTAATGGTGGCGCCAAACTCGCCGAGCGCCCGGGCCCAGGCCATGCCCACGCCGGCCACCAGGCTCGGCAGCGCCAGCGGCAGCCGCACCCGCCAGAAGGTGTGCATCTCGCCGGCCCGGAGCGTGGCCGCGGCGTCCAGGAACCGCGGATCCACGGCCGCGAAGCCGGCGCGGGCCGCCCCCACGAAGAACGGCACCGCCATGAAGACCTGGGCAACCACTACGCCCGCCGTGGTGAACGGGAGGGTGATACCGAAGGCCGAGAGCGTGCCACCGAGCAGCCCCGCGCGGCCGAAGGCCATCAGCAGGGCGAACCCGGCCACCGTCGGGGGGATGACCATGGGCAGGTCCATCAGCACCTCGAGCGCCCGTTTGCCGGGGAACTCGCGGGTGGCGAGCAGGTGCGCCATGGGAAGCCCGAGCAGCACGGACACCGCCGTGGCGGCCACGCTCGTGAGCAGGCTCAGCCGCAGCGCCTCCCGCACCCCGGACGAGCCGAGCTGCGCCATCAGGGTTGCGGGCGGTACCCGGAACAGCAGCGCCACCACCGGCAGCGCCACCAGCAGGGCGAGCAGCGCGGCCAGCCCGAACATGGCGACCTGCCCCGCCAGTTCCCGCCACGCCGGGCGTGGTTGGTTGGGCATCAGGGCGCCACGCGTCCGGGAGTCAGGAACCCGCGCGCCGCGAGCAGGCGCCGGCCTTCGGCCGAGAGCACCAGGGCGATGAACGACTCGGCCAGTGCGGCCTGGCCTCCGGCCACGGCCGCCACGGGGTATTCGGCGATCGGATTGTACGGATCGGGAATCTGGAGAAGGGTCAACGCCTCGCGGCTGCGGGCGGTCACGTCGGTGACGTACGCGATCCCGGCATCGGCCTCACGCAGCTGCACCTTGGCCACCACCGCCCGGACATTCTCCTCCTCGGACACCAGGTTGCCCAGCACCAGGCGGTCATAGCCCGCCGGAAAACCCGGCGCGCCGTTCAGGCGGCGCAGCGCCTCCCGGCTGTACGCCCCCACCGGCACCTGCGCCCCCGCGAGCACCAGCTTGAGGCCAGGCCGGGTCAGGTCCTGCAGCTTCTCCACGTAGCCGGGATTGGATCGTGGGAGGACGACCACAAGCCGGTTGCGCGCAAAGGTCGCCGGCTCGGTGGACAGCAGCCGGTGCTCCTTCGCGTAGCTCATCCAGCGCTGGTCCGCGGTGGCCAGCACGTCGGCCCGGGCCCCCTGCGCCAGCTGCGTGGCGAGCGCCTGGCTCCCGGCGAAGTTGAACCGCACCGTCACCCCGGGGTGGTCCCGCTCAAACGCGTTCCCGAGATCGGTGAACGCCTCGGTGAGCGAGGCGGCGGCGAAGACCGTGAGCGTCTGCTGCGCCGCCAGGGGCGCCGACAGCAGGGCGCCCAACAGGAAGAGACCGCTGGCCAGCCACCGGTGGGCTCGGTTGGGGGAACGGTTCACTCGCACCTCATATGGGATCATAAAATGGACAATGTAGGATATATAGGGACATATAGAGTCTATCAAGGGGCAAAAAACCGGGGCAGGCATCCGCCCGCCCCGCTGCACTCATCGGGAGACCCTGCTACTCAACCAGCGACTTCACCACCTCCACGAAATGGTCCGTGTCGATCGGCTTGTGCAGGACCCCTCGGGCACCCAGGGCCATCGCTTCTTCGGGGATCGCGGGGGAGCCATCGGCCGTCACCACCACGACGGGGATCCCGTGCGTCGCGGGATTATCCCTGAGTTTCCGCAGCAGCTGCGGCCCGCCGCCGGCGGGCATGTGCCAGTCCACCAGGATGAACTTCGGGTGCTGCCGCTGCGCCACCAGGAAACCCTGGATAGCGTCGTACGCAGCGACGGCGGTGAGGCCCCGGGTGGCGAGCATCGCGCCGATGAGGCGCGTCATGTCGGCGTCGTCGTCCACGACCAGCACGGTGTTGCCCGGCGGCGCCTGGGTCCCGGTGCCGGCAAGCTGGTACTTGAGCCGGATCGACGGCCGCCGTTCTTCACTCATGCGAGGCATGCTCCGGATCGAAAGGTGCTTCCCAAATTATCGCCATCCTCAGGTATGCGCTGGAGGTCGCGCCACGCCGCGATCGCCTTGGCGAGACGACAGTGCCCGATAATCGGCCATGCAACAACGGGGTATCTTCGGGTCGCTCCTCCGGGGCAACCGCATGGGCCCCATGACGATGCCACCCGAGAACCGGCCGCAAGCCCGAACGTCCATCTGATGAGGCCCCCCGGGGGGGGCTGGACAGATCCGGGACCGCGGGCAAGACTGGCGGTGCGGCCATCGTCTCAGACGGGCCGCGTTTGCATCCTCCGACCAACCGGAGGGTTCGATCTCGCGACTGACAGCACCC
>Ga0268298_10004834_pt1 | contig 12926 bp, 8 predicted proteins | sample WWTPWeurt_MetaG_FD_194462 | JGI IMG/M metagenome (GOLD analysis project Ga0268298, IMG submission 194462) | Activated sludge microbial communities from WWTP in Nijmegen, Gelderland, Netherland - WWTP Weurt | ecosystem: Engineered > WWTP > Aerobic digester > Activated sludge | place: Netherlands...
ACGCGCATCGTTTCGCGCCCCGATTCGCGGCGCGAGGTCGTGAGCATGTTGGAGCTCAGCGTACCGCTCGGCCGCGTGGAGTCCCCGCGCGCGTCGCTCCGGGAAAACCCGCGAGCGGCCGGCGCGCGAAGTGAGAGCTCCGTCGTGGTTCGGCTGACGCCAGAGCTCGCCCGCGCGACCTTGGCCGCTGCTCAGCGCGCGCAGGGCAGCGCGCGCGCCCGGGCGCGCTACGACAGCCTCTCGTCGCGTGCGCGGGCCTCGGCCGCGTTGCCGGAGCTTCGCCTCAAGGCGGCTCGCACCACCGACGAATCGCTTCGCCTCGCACCCACCAGCAACGACCCGTACCGCTACACCCAAGCCGGAGGCGTCAGTCTGGCGCTCGAGGCCCAGGCGACCTGGCGCCTCGACCGCGCAGTGTTCGCCGAGGAGGAGATCCAGATCGAGCACCTGCGGCGCCACCGTGCCCGGCGCGACGAACGCCTGGCCGAAGACGTGCTCCGCGCCCTGTTCGGGTGGCAGCGCGCGCTCGCCCGGAGCGCCGACGAGGCGCTGGCGCCGGACGAGCGGCAGCTCGCCGAGCTCCAGGTGATCGAAGCCGAAGTGCGCCTCGATGTCCTGACCGGAGGTTGGTTCTCACCGCGCGCCGCCCGCTTGCGAAAGAACGCCCTTCCCCCGAGGCAGCGCTCGGAGTAAACGTTCCCCCGCCATGGCCATCGTGGTTGCCGAAGTTCGCGGCGTGCTCCAGGACCTCCAAAGGCGTGTCGATGCGCTAAGGGGGTCTCTTTGACGTCCCTGCCCTGAAACGCGAAATCGACGAGCTCGACTCGCTCTCCGCGGCGCCCGAGTTCTGGAGCGACCAAGCCAAGGCTCAGGCACTCATGCGCAAGCGCGCCGTCGCCGCCGACAAGATCTCGCAGATCGAGAGTCTCAAGAAGGACGTCGACGACGGCGCTGATTTCCTGGAGCTCTGCGCGGCCGAGAACGACGAGAGCGCTCTCGCAGATGCCCACGCCCAGGCGCTCGAGCTCGCCGCGCGGGTGCGCAGGGCCGAGCTCCAGCGCATGTTGAGCGGCTCGGCCGATCACGCCAACGCCATCGTCAGCATCCACCCGGGGACGGGTGGCACCGACGCCAAGGACTGGGCGGAGATGCTGCTCCGGCTCTACCTCCGCTGGTGCGAGCGCCGTGGCTACAAGACCGACGTCATCGACTACCAGGTCAGCGACGACGCCGGCATCGACGGCGCTTCGTTCACCGTGAACGGCCCCAACGCCTACGGCTACCTCCGGGCGGAGGTGGGCGTGCACCGGCTGGTGCGCATCAGCCCGTTCGATGCCAACGCGCGCCGCCAGACCAGCTTCGCCGCGGTCGAAGTCACGCCCGACATCGAAGACGAGATCAACATCGAGGTGAAAGACACCGACCTCGAGGTCACGACCATGCGCGCCGGTGGCAAGGGCGGACAGAACGTCAACAAGGTCGAGACCGCGGTGCGCATGAAGCACTTGCCGAGCGGCATCGTGATCGTGTGCCGCGCCGAACGCAGTCAGCACCAGAACCGCGCCATGGCGCTCAAGATGCTCAAGGCCAAGCTCTACGAGATCGAGCTCGCCAAACGCGAGCGTGCCCAGGCGGAATACGAGGCCGCCAAGACCGACATCGCGTGGGGCAATCAGATCCGCAGCTACGTGCTCCAGCCCTACCAGCTCGTCAAAGACCTCCGCACCGAGCACGAGACCGGCGACGTGCAGCGAGTGCTCGACGGCGAGATCGACGACTTCATCGAGGCGTATCTGTTGCAGAACGCCGACAAGGCAGCGAAGGGCTCCGGAGGCGCCGCATGACCCACGTCGAAGTCCATTACTGCCACGCTTGAAACTACGAGCCTCGGGCCGCGCGTGTCGCGGCCGAGATCGAGCAACGGACGGGCATTCGGGCCAAGCTCGTCCGGGGCAAGCCCGGCCAATTCGACGTACTCGCCGACGGGCGTCTCGTGTTCTCGAAACACGCGGAAGGGCGCTTCCCCGACCCAGGTGAAGTGCTCGTCCGTTTGCGCTCTGTCGGATGGCCTGTGGACGCGTGAGCGGCGCCGCGCTACACGCCGCGGCCTCATGTCCGAAGCAGCGAAGCCCGACGCCGAAGGCGGCGAGGAGGGCCTGATCCGGGCCCGCCGCGACAAGGCGGCCCGCGTCCGCGCGCGCGGCGAAAACCCGTTCGCCAACGACGTGAAGAGCGACGAGCGAAAGCTCGTGAGCGCGATTCGCGAGCGCTTCCTGCCGGCGCTCCTCGAGCCAGTCAGCGAGCTTCGCTACGACCCCGAGAAGGTGAAGGCGCTGGCCGGGGACGACGAGTTCGTGGTGTTCGGTCGCCTGATGGCGCGACGCGGCTTCGGCAAGGCGACTTTCCTCCGTGTGCGCGACGGCGGCGGCGAGCTCCAGCTCTTCGCCAGACAGGACGGCATGGGCGCAGCCTTCGCGGCGCTCGACGACATCGACGTGGCGGACCACGTCGAAGCGCGGGGCCGGCCCATGGTGACGAAGACCGGGGAGCTGTCCCTCGAGCTCGGGACGATTCGGCTCGTGACCAAAGCCATGCGGGCCCTGCCCGACAAGTGGCACGGCCTCTCCGACGTCGACCTGCGCTACCGCCGTCGCTACGTCGACACCGTGGCGAACCCAGAAGCAGCTCTGGCGCTGTTCGCCCGTTCGGCGGTGACCCAAGGGCTCCGTAGCTTCCTCGATGCTCGGGGGTTCTTGGAGGTCGAGACCCCCACCTTGCACACGGTGATCGGCGGCGCCGCCGCGCGCCCCTTCACGACTCACCACAACACGCTGGATCTCGATCTGTTCCTGCGCATCGCGCCCGAGCTTTATCTGAAGCGCCTGCTCGTGGGCGGCTTCGAGCGCGTCTACGAGATCGGGCGCTGCTACCGCAACGAGGGCATCAGTACTCGGCACAACCCCGAGTTCACCATGCTCGAGTTCTACATGGCGTATGCCACCTACGCCACGCTGATGGATCTCACGGAAGAGCTCTTGCGCGCCGTCGACGCTTCGCTCGAGGCGCGGCTCGCGAGCGCGGGCCAGGCCGAGATCTACGCTCGCTGGAAGGCGGCTCGGCCCTTCACGTTCGACGAGCCGTTCGCGCGGGCACCCATGCGCACGGCGGTCGCGCGCGCCCTCGAGCGCGCCGACATCCCCCTCGAGCTGCTCGATCGGCTGGCAGAGATCGCCATGCCGAAAGACGCGGCCCCGGGGGCGGGCAGCCCGGGGGCAGCCCTGGTCGGTGACTGGGCCAAACGCAGCCCGCGCTCGAAGAAGATCGACTGGACGAATTTCCGCAAGGGTCTCGGCGTGTGTGAAAACGCCGGCGAGCGGCTGTTCTCCGCCTACGAATATCTGGTCGAGCCCTTCCTCTCGGAAGATTACCGGTGCCGCGACGGTTCGAAGAGCGTGCCCGTCTTCGTCACGGACTACCCGGCCGAGGTGTCGCCGCTCGCACGGCGCAAGGATTCGGACGGAGCCCTGGTCGATCGCTTCGAGCTCTTCGTGGACGGGCGCGAGCTCTGCAACGCTTTCAGCGAACTGAACGATCCCGAAGACCAGGCCGCGCGCTTCACCGAGCAAGTCGAGAAGAAGAGCCGGGGCGCTGAAGAGACCATGGACTACGACGCCGACTACATTCGGGCCCTCGAGCACGGCATGCCGCCGGCGGCAGGGTTCGGGCTCGGTGTCGACCGGCTCGTGATGATGCTCGCGTGCCAACCGTCGATCCGTGACGTGATCGCGTTTCCGCTGCTCCGACCCGAGTCCTGATGTTCGCGCCACCTCCTCCCAAACCCGACCAGCTCTCGTTGATGGCGAAGGTCTGGCTGCTGCTCGGCATGCCCGGGCGCGTGGCCGTGATCGGGCTGGTCGTCGGCGCGGTGATCTACCTGGTGTTCAAAGCCGTGCGGCGCCTCGGACAGAAGGGGCGCCGGAGCCTGCTCTTCGCGGTGACGGGTCTGTGTCTCTTGGGCGTGCTGGTGCTCGGCGGCTGGGCGGCGAGCCTGCCGGAGCACCGCGGGAGCTTCTTCGTCTTCTGGCACCAGATCGTGCGCGTCGGCGCAGCCCTATCCGGGACGGGCTTCGTCATCTTCTTCTTGATGTTGGCCTTGCCGCGCCTGCTCGATCGCGTCGAGGGTCGGGGCTTCGTCCCGTTCTTGGCCGTGCGTCACGTGCGCGCCAGCAAGAGCGGGTTTCTGACCGTCATCAGCGGTCTCAGCATCGCGGGCGTCGCGGTCAGCGCCTTCGCGCTGTGCGCCGTCGTGAGCATCATGGGCGGCTTCGGCGCGGATCTGAAACGCAAGATCCTGGGCAACAACGCCCACATGAAGATCGAAGCCGGCACCCACGGTGGCTTCGACGGCGCCGACGACCTCTTGACCGACGTGCGCCTGGTGAAGGGGGTCAAGGCCGCCACACCGGTGACGGCGGGTGAGGCCATGGCCTCGAGCAGCTCCAACACCGCCGGCACCATCGTGCGCGGAGTGGAGACCGGGAGCATCGGCTCGGTCATCGACCTCGTCTCGAACATCGAGGTGGGCAAGTTCGAGTACCTCGACGCTCCGCAGAAGCTCGCGGACCTACCCGCCGACGAAGTGATCGGCATCTCGACGGGCGGTGAGGTGTTCCTCAAGGGGCCCAAGGTGAAGTCGTGGCTGAAGCAGGGCCTCGACGACGACGTCGGCTCGGCCACCGAACCGGTCTACCCCGGCCTCATCCTCGGCCGAGAGTTGGCGAAGACGCTGCACGTCTACGTCGGCGACGAGATCACGCTGGTGGCCCCGCTGGGCGACCTCGGCCCCATGGGCGTCTTGCCCCGCAGCCGGAAGTTCCGCGTCGCAGCCATCTTCTACAGCGGGATGTACGAGTACGACGCGAGCCACGTCTACATGAAGCGCGACGACGCGCAGGAGTTCCTGGATCTGCGCGGGAAGACCACCGCCGTCGAAGTGAAGCTCGAGGACTCCGAGCTGGTGGAGCCCGTGCGCCCAGCCTTGGAACAGCTCGTGCGAAAACATGCCACGGGCACCGGTCGCGAAGACATGAAGGTGCGCGACTGGAAAGAGCTCAACAAGAACCTGTTCTCCGCGCTGAAGCTCGAGAAAATTGCCACGTTCATCATCCTCAGCATCGCCATCGCCGTCGCGAGCTTCTGCATCATCTGCACGCTGCTCTTGATGGTGACCGAGAAGAGCAAAGAGATCGCCATCCTCAAGGCCATCGGCGCCAGTGACGGCGCCATCCTGCGCGTGTTCATGAGCGAGGGCATCATCATCGGCGGCATCGGCACGGTCTTCGGTGTCGTGACCGGACTCTGCACCGTCCTCGGCTTGCTCTGGTTCGGCGTGCGTCTCGACCCGGACGTCTACTACGTCGATCGCTTGCCCATTTCCGTCGACCCGGTCGACTACACGGTGGTGGCCATCAGCGCCATGGTCATCACCACCATCGCCACCATCTACCCGGCCATCGCCGCCAGCCGCCTCCGGCCCGTCGACGGCATCCGCTACGAGTGAGAAGCGAACATGGCTGAGGCACTGGTCATCATCGAAGACCTCCACAAGAGCTTCCAGCACATGGGGCGGACGCTCGACGTCTTGAAGGGCATCGACCTCAGCATCCACCCCGGTCAGATCATGGCCGTCGTCGGACCTTCCGGCGCCGGAAAGAGCACGCTGCTCCACTGCATCGGCACGCTGGATCTACCCACGTCGGGGCGCATACGCCTGGCGGGTGAGGAGCTCACGACCATGTCGAGCTCGCGCCTCGCTTCCGTGCGGAATCGCGAGATCGGTTTCGTGTTCCAATTCCACCATCTCTTGCCTGAGTTCAACGCGCTGGAGAACGTGGCGCTCCCCGGCATGATCCAGGGTCGTAGCAAGAAGGAAATGGAGAAGCGCGCGAGCCAGCTGCTCGAAGAGGTCGGCCTCTCGCACCGTGCAACGCACCGTCCGGGTGAGCTCAGCGGTGGTGAGCAGCAGCGCGTGGCCATCGCCCGCGCGCTGGTGCTCGGACCGAAGCTTCTGCTCGCCGACGAACCCACGGGCAACCTCGACAGCACCACGAGCGGCTCGATTCACGATCTGTTCTTCCAGATCAACAAGGAGCACGGGACCACCATCGTGGTCGTCACGCACAACTCACGGTTCGCCGAGAGTATGCCGCGCGTCGTGCGCATGGTGGACGGCCGCGTGTTCAAGGACGACACGGGGCGAGCCGCCCGCGAGAGCGAGCCGCGCCTCGCGCCGGAAGAAGACGCTGCTCCGAGCGCGTGACCGCTGACGTTGGCCACTCCGAGCTCGATTCCCGAGGAAGCCAATCAAGAGAACCGCCAGGAACGCCGACGGCGCACAGTCCGAGGCCCGAGTCAGCGAGGGGAAACCGCCATGACGCCAAGGGCGCCAAGACGGAGGATTCTGGAGCTCGGACCGAGAGCTCGGACGGGAGGGAACAGCCGGGGCGTGCGGGGTTTCAAATGAACCGGGCTCCTCCCGGTAATGGACCCGCTGGAGGTTCGAAAAATGAACGCGAAATGGTGCTGGTTGGTTCTGCTGCCCGTCTCGGTCGGGTGCGGCGCTTCTCCCGAAGACTTCGGCGAGTCGGGCTCGGAGGACCTGGCAGCCGTCGGACAGAACGTCATCGCCAACGACTTTTGCTCCGTCCGCGCATATGCGCCCACGGTCGTCGACGGCGACTCGGCCGTTCACATGATGATGTACGGCGAATGCGACCCGAACCGCAGCGCCAACGTCACCCTGCGGCTCCAGAAATACACCGGGGGGAAGTGGCAGACGCTCATGTCGACCACCGAGACCATCCGAGGTCCGGGCCAGTACTACCGGATCGGGTTCCAGCTCGGCAGCCCCGTGGGCGGAACCTATCGCGCCCAAGTGCTGGCCTTTGGCCAGACCGACAGCAGCAAAGCAGTGCAGCTCTGAACGGCGCGTGCCGGCTCAGCCGAGGGCGTTCTTCGCCTGCTTCACCAGGTTCGTCACCTGAGTCTTGGGGATGCCGGCCGCGCTGCCGATCTTCTCGAGCATGCCGGCCTCTTTCTTGTCGAGCCCGGCGGTGGCCAGGGCGGTGTAGGCGCCGATCAGCAGACCCGTCTCGGCGTGCCCGAGCTCCTTCAGCTTCTTGCCCACGCTGTCGCACCGCCCTGCGTGACCCTCGGAACCGATGGCCTCGTTGCACTCGTCCATCATGGCGTCGACCTCCCACTCGACCACCAGTCCACTCGAAAGGTCGTGGAGCGCTTCGACGATGGCCTTCTTCTCGTCGTCGTCGGCCTCGCCATCCGCGAGCGCGCACAGGTAGCCCGCTTCCATCGCGTACCGGTAGACCTGGTTCAATGCTGGCCCCGTCATCGCCTTCCTCATCTCGGCGGCGATCTTCTTCAGGTCGACTTCGGTGCGTTTCGATCGGCTCATGGTCCCTCCGGGCGGGGGAGCATGCGACGCCCGGCGCTCGGGGCTCAAGAGCTTCGGTCGAGACCTCGATTTCGTGGCCGGAATCGGGGCCGCGGCGCGGCTCACCAGCACGCCTTGGACGGAGCCCGCGCCCTCGTCCATAATCCGCGCATGCGTCGCGGACACGTGGGGGCAATCGCCCTGGGGCTCTTCTCTTCTCTTCTCTCGATTGCAGCCTGCTCTTCCACGGGCGGCGGCGCCGGCAGCGGCGCCAGCTCGGGTTTTGGCGGGGTGGGCGGCGGCGGCGGCTCGGGAAACTCCGGCGGCATCGTCGTGGGCGGCGGCGGCAGCATCAACATCGACGGCGGCGGCGCCGGTGGCAGCGGCGGGCAGTTCATCGGTGATCCGAAGACCTGCGCGCAAGCCGCGCAAGCCAAGACGTACATCGGCTGCGACTTCTGGCCGACGGTCGTCGCCAACAACGTCTGGTCGATCTTCGACTTCGCGGTGGTGGTGGCCAACGCCGGTGATCAACCGGCCGACGTGGTAGTGGAGCGCAACGGGCAGCAGGTCGCGACCGGTAGCGTACCGCCCAACGGTCTCGAGAAGTTCTATCTGCCTTGGGTTCCCGAGCTGAAGGGGCCCGACGCCGACGCCGTCGGCTCAGCCACGCCGCTCGCGCAGAGCGTGCGCTCGCCCGGTGGCGCCTATCACCTCACGAGCTCGGTGCCGGTCACCGTCTACCAGTTCAACGCGCTCGAATACAAAGGCGCCGGCGGCCCGCCCGGGAAGAACTGGTCGAGTTGCCCGGGGAACAGCAGCGGCATTGGCTGCTTCTCGTTCTCCAACGACGCGTCGCTCCTGCTGCCCACCACGGCGCTCACCGGGAACTACCGCGTCACCGGACAGAAGGGTTGGGTGACCGTCGGCCTCGAGATGGGGCCGTACATCGCCATCACCGGCACCCAAGACAACACCGAGGTGAGCTTGCTCACCGGGCTTTCGGCCACCATCCGCGCCGGCGGCGGCATCCAGCAGACGGGGCCGGGCCAGGTGCTCAAACTCACGGTGGGCAAAGGCGAGGTCGTCGAGCTCATCGGCGCTGCCGCGGGCGATCTGAGCGGCACGTTGGTCCAGGCGACCGCACCGATCCAGGTGATCCACGGGATCCCGTGCATCCAGGCGCCCATCGGCGTGCAGGCCTGCGATCACATCGAAGAGAGCGTGTTCCCCGCCGAGACGCTCGGGAAGCGCTACTTCGTCGTTCCGCCGACGGGACCCCTGGGCAACGCACCCGGACACATCGTGCGCATCTACGGCAACGTCGACGGAACCACGCTGCAATACCCGAGCGGTGCTCCTGCGGGCGCGCCGACGACCATCGGCGCAGGTCAGGTGGTCGATCTCGGAGTCGTCTCGCAGCCCTTCGAGGTTTCGAGCCCGGATCACGAGTTCGCCGTCGGGATGTTCCAGCTCGGCGCCGAGGTGGTCGATCCGAACTCGCCCATCGCGAGCCAGAAGGGTGACCCCGCTCAGAGTCTCGCGACGGCGGTCGAGCAGTTCCGTACCAAGTACGTGTTCCTCGCGCCCGATGACTACGACGTGTCTTACGTGGACATCGTCATGCCGGACGGCGCCAACGTGGTGCTCGACGGTTCGGCGGCCTCCGGTTCTCCGGCGTCGCTCGGCAGCGGCTACTCGATCCTGCGGGCCAAGCTCTCCGCGGGTGCCAACGGTGCGCACCTGCTGACCAGCGACAAGCCCGTGGGTATCCAGGTCGTCGGCTACGGTAGCTACACGAGCTACCAGTACCCGGGTGGGCTGAACCTCACCCTCATCGCTCCGCCGCCGCCGCCCATCAAGTGACGACCTGGCCGATGTCAGGGCAAATCAGCGGGTGGGCCTTGCAACGCGAGGCCTGCCTGCGATGCTAGGCGCATGACTCGGTCGGCGGGGTTCTTCGTCTGCGGTCTGCTCGGGGTGTCGCTCTTGCTCCACGCCTGCTCCTCTGCGGGAGGTGGGAGCGGTGGTCTGGGCGGAGGCGGCTTCGGGGGCACCAGCACCGGCGCCACCGGCGGGATCAACGTGGGCGGCTCGGGCGGGATCCAGCTCGACGGCGGCGGTGGAACGGGCGGCAAGTTCGTGGGCGATCCGAAGACCTGCGCGCAGGCTGCCGAGGCCAAGACCTACATCGGCTGCGACTTCTGGCCGACGCCCGTGACCAACCACGTCTGGTCGTTGTTCGACTTCGCGGTCGTGGTGGCCAACGCCGGGGATCAAACCGCCGACGTCAGCGTCGAGCGCGGCGGAGCCCCCGTGACGAGTGGCAGCGTGCCGCCCAACTCGCTCACCAAGCTCTACTTGCCGTGGGTGCCCGCGCTCAAAGGGCAGGACTTCTCTTCATGCGGCGAGTGGACCGCCGGCACGAGCACCATTCGAGCGGCGGATGGCGCATACCACCTGACGAGCTCGGTTCCTGTCACCGTGTATCAGTTCAACGCGCTCGAGTATCAAGGCGCCGGCGGTCCACCGGGAAAGAACTGGGCAGCATGTCCGGGGAACCAGACCTGTTCGCTCACGCTCAGCCCCATCGGTTGCTACTCGTTCTCGAACGACGCCTCGCTCCTGCTCCCGTCCACCGCGCTCACCGGCAACTACCGCATCACCACCATGAGCGGCTGGTCCGACGCCGGCGGCATCCCGGTGAACACGCCGGCCTACTTCGCGGTCACGGGTACGGCGGACAACACCAACGTGACGGTGAAGGTGTCGAGCACCGGAGCGGTGGCGGCCGGGGGCGGAGTGCAAGCCACGAGCGCCGGCGGTGTGCTGACGTTCCCGCTGAACAAGGGCGAGGTGGTCGAGGTCGTCGGCACGGCGACCACGGATCTCTCGGGGTCGCTGGTGCAAGCGTCGGCGCCGGTGCAGGTGCTGAGCGGCATGCCCTGCGTGTACCTGCCGTTCGACAAGAACGCCTGCGACCACATCGAAGAGAGCGTGTTCCCCGCGGAAACCTGGGGCAAGCGCTACTTCGTGGTGCCGCCCACCGGGCCCAAGGGCGACGTGCCGGGGCACCTCGTGAAGATCTACGGCAACGTGGACGGGACGGTGCTGAGCTACCCGTCGGGTGCGCCGGCGTCGGCTCCGACCCAGATCAACGCCGGGCAGGTGGTCGATCTCGGCGTGGTGAAGCAGGCATTCGAGGTCGTGAGCAACGATCACGAGTTCGCCGTCGCCACCTTCCAGATGGGCGCGAGCGTGGTCGATCCTGGTACGGCTCCGCCGAACCAGAAGGGCGACCCGGCGCAGAGTCAGGCGACCGCGGTGGAGCAGTACCGAACGAAATACGTTTTCCTGACGCCCGACGACTACGACGTTTCTTATGCCGACATCGTGATGCCAGATGGGACCAACGTGGTGCTCGACGGAGCCGCGCTGTCCGCGTCGACTACCTCTCTGGGCAACGGTTACTCGGTGGCGCGAGCCCAGCTGGGCGCCGGTCAAGGCGGGGCCCACCTCCTCACCAGCGACAAGCCGGTGGGGCTCCAGGTGCAAGGTTACGGGAGCTACACGAGCTACCAATACCCCGGTGGGTTGAACCTCACGCTCATCGCTCCGCCGCCGCCGCCCATCAAATGACGCACTTGCCCGGGGGCGGCAGGCTCGGCGCGACCTGAACGTCGGGCAAGAGCTGACGCAGGCGCCAAGCCTGCGCGAAGTTCTGGCGTTCCGCGCGCACCAGCGCCTCGATGGAGCGTCCGAGGATCAGCGCGGGCAGGATCAGTTGACCCACCGTGAACGCCACGAGCAGGATTTCCGCGGGCAGGGGCCGGAACTCGAGCATCCAAGGAAACACCTTGAGCATGCCATCCTCGAACACGTAGGAGCGGGGCAAGAGCCCCAGCCAGCCGAGCGCTGCGGGCACGAAGATCGCTGCGAACGACAGGCTGAACGTGAGCCAGCGGGTTTGGCGGTTCGCACGGATGCCCACGACATAGGCCGCGGCGCTGGCCATGGCGAGACCCGGCGTGAAGACGAACGGCCCGAAAATCGTGCTCATCAGCGCCACGATCACGAAGTTCAGGACCAGCGTTCGTCGCATGTGGTTCGAGCCGGCCTTGCCCGTGATGGCCATCCAGCCCGTGTGCGCCACGAGCAGCACCAACCCCGCGGTGTGCGTGGCTGCGAGTGGCAGATTGCGAATGCCCGCCCAGATCGCCACAGGGAATCCCAGAAACCAGGACACGTAGCTGAGCGCGGCGCGTTGTGCGACCGCGGCGCGGTCCGTGAGCTCCACGGCCTTGAGCTCGGCCTCGGCTTCGGCGGGGAGATCTTCCGACTCCCCGAGCACGTAGTCGCTGATCATGCCGAGCGCCGCCGGGTCGCTGGGATCCAGGGCCAGAGCGCGGCTCAGCTCCCGCATGCCTTCGGCTCGCGCTGCGCGATCGGAGGCGCCGGAGAGGGCGGCGCGGGCACGCTCGAGGTGAGCGCGCGCGAGCTCGCTCCGCTTCTCGGCGTCGCGTTCGCCATCGAGGAAACGCTCGATGGTCTCGTGCAGCGCGCGCGCCGAGGGAAAGCGCGCCTCGGGTTCGAGCGCGGTCGCGCGTACGCAGATTGCGTCGAGCTCGGGCGCGATGGCGCGATCGCGCGCCCAGCTGCTCGGCGCGATGGGCGCCTGGGTCAGGGTCGAGGCGAGGAGTGCGTTCACGCTCTTGCCGCGATGCAGCGGTTCCAGTGACAAGAGCTCGAACAAGATCGCCCCCAGCGAATAGATGTCGCTCGCGGGGGTGAGTCCGCGGGTTTCGCCTCTCGCCTGTTCCGGTGACATGTACCCGGGCGTTCCGACCAAGGCTCCGACCTGGGTTTCGGGGATCTCCACGGCATCGGGGACCACGCGCTCCTCGCTGGCGAGCTCTTCGGAGCCGTGGATGCGCGCGATGCCCCAGTCGAGCACGTAGACCTCGCCGAAATCGCCGAGCATGATGTTCGCTGGCTTCAGGTCGCGGTGCAGGACGCCTCGGCTGTGGGCGTATGCCACCGCCAAGCACACCTGACTCATGGCGGAGAGCAACTTGCGCCGGCCGTATTTCGCCGCCATTTCGCCGTCCCCGGCGCGCTGGGCCTGCACGATCTCTTCCAGCGTGTGGCCCTTCACCCGCTTCATCGTGAAAAATTCGCTGCCCGCTTCGTCCCTCCCGAGATCGTACACGGGCACCACGCTCGGATGTTCGAGCTGGCCTTGGACTCGCGCTTCGCGCACGAAGCGGGCGCGAGCGCCATCGTGAGAGCCAGCCCCGCTCCGCATCACTTTCATGGCCACCTCACGCCCGACCCAGCCGTCGGCGCACAGGCGAACCTCGCCCATTCCGCCCGCGCCGAGCACGCGACGCGTGGCGTAACGGCTGCCGGGCTCGAACGAGACTGGGCTCGGATCCACCGCGGCGGGTTCCGAGTCCGAGCTCATGGCCATCACGGT
>Ga0268298_10004835_pt1 | contig 12924 bp, 11 predicted proteins | sample WWTPWeurt_MetaG_FD_194462 | JGI IMG/M metagenome (GOLD analysis project Ga0268298, IMG submission 194462) | Activated sludge microbial communities from WWTP in Nijmegen, Gelderland, Netherland - WWTP Weurt | ecosystem: Engineered > WWTP > Aerobic digester > Activated sludge | place...
CATGGAGAAAGAGAGCATCACGGATGTTCGTCTGGGAGATCATATTCAGAAGGAGATGACCGTTGTCTTTGCGGATATTCGAGATTTCACTGCGATGTCGGAGAAAATGACACCAGCAGAAACGTTTGAATTCTTGAACGGATACCTTTCGCGTGTGGGACACATCATTCGTGACCATGAGGGCTGGATTGATAAGTACATCGGCGACGGCATCATGGCTCTATTTCCAAGGAGCGCAGACGACGCGGTCAAAAGCGCCATTGAAATGCAACATGAAATTCTTCGCTACAACAAGGAACGAGCGACCAAGGGCAGGTCCCCCATTCATGTGGGAATTGGCATCCACACAGGCACCTTGATCATGGGAATCATTGGGGAAAACGAAAGAATGGAAGGCACTGTGATCTCTGATGTGGTCAACGTTGCATCTCGCATAGAGCATTTAACCAAGGTGTATGCATCTTCGATTCTAATCAGCGGAGAAACCCTCGTAAATTTGGAAGATTCTCTTGCGTATCACTTTCGCCTCCTCGGTCGAGTTCCAGTGAAGGGAAAAAGCAGACCGGTATCCGTGGTGGAAATCCTCGACGGCCGACCGGAGCTTGAGGTGATGCTTGCAACCAAAGTCGAATTTGAAAAAGGCTTCAACGCACTCATGATTGGACACGATCAGGATGCGATTCGCTGCTTTGAATACGTTCTTTCCCAGAATCCCGCAGACGGTGCGGCCGCGCTCTATCTGTCTCGCCTTCGCGGTACTGAGGATCCTTCCAAAGCAATCTTCATCCCAAGTCTATAGCTTGTGTTTGATCGCATAACGGTTCTGAAAGTGATTCATCAGATCCGACTCTACAGGAACCGGCATTCCGCAGGCAAGAGATGCAATCACCTCGGCCGCAAGTGGTGCACTTACAATTCCCCTGGAGCCGTGAGCGGTGGATAGAAACGCATGATCGCCTAACTGCCCGAAGATGGCAAATCTGTCTTTCGCAGATATGCGATATCCAACTCTTCCATCCAGTAGAGTTTCAAAATGAGGCACATCCGGGATGGCGTTTCGCAATTTCTCGAGGATTTCATTCTGGCCTTCTATGTGAGGCGATGATGTGGTGTCTGTCCTGCTGTAGGTAGACCCGGCAGTCCAGAAATCGTTACCAGGAATCAAGTATCCGTCCGCGCAAATCACTGTTCGTAGAGTTTCGTTCCAGGGCGGAATGTAGTGTATTTGTCCGCGGGTGGCGCTTACCGGTGCGTCTACGAATTGCGGGGTGCCCGTTCCGGCGCAGTAGAAGAGGCAGTCTGCGTCGACTGTGGTTTGTGCGGTTGTGATGCGAAAACCGGAATCCATTTTTTCTACGCGAGCTACCGATTGGCCGTATAACGTCTGTGCATTGGATTGTAGGATCAATCTCTGAGTTAAGTCGGAAGGGGAAAGGAATCCGGCTCCGGGAAACAGAACTCCAGGAAATGGAATGTCAACCCCTGTAACTCTGGATGCTTCCGGCCTCGAAAGGATTCGTCCCAGTTCCGCAGGCCAGACAGAGATAGCTCTTTGCATTCGCTGCAATTCCTTTTCATCTGCCGCCGCCTGGAAGACTCCGCAAAAATTTGTGGGAAAATTCAATGAGCGCAGAAGAGAGCATAGATACTCAAATCCAGCCAGAGTCCATCTGCTCCATGGCGTAGGCGAAGCGGCCAGAACCGGCTGGAAGACTCCTCTTCTGTTTCCAGAACCTTCCCGCGCAGGCTTGTCCTGTCTGTCTATGATCGTGCAGGGCACTCCTCTTTTGGCCAGGGAAAAAGCAGTGCTCGCGCCCGCAATCCCCGCTCCGATTACAACTGCATGCGAAGGGGTCTGCCGGCGTGGCGTTCCAGGCATGGACCCTCTGATCATCTCTCTCTTTGTTCCAAAGCCTGGAGTCTTCTCTACTGCGAACCCGGCTTCTATGAGCGCGCGGCGTACATGTCCCGCAGACGTAAAGGAGGCGAGTGTGGTTCCAGGACCAGAAATCCGCGCAAGCTCCAGAGCAATTTCGCGTGACCACATATCTTCATTCTGTCTGGGCGCAAAGCCATCCAGGAAGAGCGCATCGAATCTTCCGCGGACCAGCGGCAGGATTTCCGACACATCTCCAATCATCAGAGTCAGAATCACGCGAGGGGAAAGAACGATGTGATGAAATCCATGAGTCCATGGCGCATAACGTTCGATGAGCGTTTCGCATGGAAGCCCGGGATAGGTGCGAAGTGCTCGGATTAGATCCTCTTTTTTGAGAGGATGTTTTTCCACGGAAAAAAAGTGAAGAAGGCCGGAGGGAGAAGTTCTCTCAAATAGATCAGAAGCGATCAGAAAATTGAGGCCAGTGCCGAATCCGGTCTCCAGGATGGAAAAGTTGCCTGGCTGTTTGAAGCGAGTTTCTAGATCATTTCCGCGGATGAATACTGCAGTGCTTTCTTCGATTCCTGCTTTTTTAGAGAAATAAACGTCCTGATAGACAGTAGACCAGGGTTCATCGTCGCGCCATTCTATGATCGCTGGAACGACCGGGGCGCTGAAGAGCGGTTTCACCCCTGAACAACCAGGTATTTTTTCTTTCCGATTTTGAAAGAGTAAGTACCTGGCAGTTTCAGCACATAGTCTCTGGACGTAATGGTTTCGAGATCGTCTCCCATTTTTACAGCGCCCTGCTCAATGAGTTTTCGCGCTGCCGTAAGACTGGCCTCCACTCCGCCGTCCACCATTGCCTGAACCAGGCTGATTTCTGATTTTCCTTTCAAGTCGAGCACTTTTGCGTCTGGCGGCAAAACCAGTCCCTTTCGTTCGCTCTTTTCTTTTTCCCAGAGCAATCGCGCTTCTTTGCCGCTGCCAGCAGGATGGTAGTCATCTACGATGGTAGCCGCCAGGATTTTTTTTGCCTCGAACGGATCTGCAATCCAGCCTTCAATTTGTGCAACCGTATAATCCGTAAGTAGTACGAAATAGTTTCTCAAAATAGAATCTGGAATCGACATGATTTTCGCAAACATGCTGTAGGGTGCTTCTGTAATCCCAACGTAGTTTCCGTAGGACTTGGACATTTTCTTTTCGCCGTCGAGGCCGACGAGTAGAGGTACTGTGAGGATGGACTGACCCTCTTTTCCAAATCGTTCCTGCAAGTCGCGTCCAACGAGTAGATTGAACTTTTGATCCGTTCCTCCGAGCTCCACATCTGATTCGAGCGCAACCGAGTCATAGCCCTGAACAAGTGGATACATGAACTCGATGAGGCTGATGGAATCGCCTGCCTTGAGCCTTTTTGTGAAGTCGTCGCGCTCAATCATTCGAGCCACTGTCATTTGTGCGGTCAGACCCAGAACATCTGCGAAAGTCATTTTGTCGCACCATTCTGAATTGAAGCGAATGGTTGTTTTGGATTTGTCCAGAATGCGAAATACCTGATCTGAGTAAGTCTTTGCGTTTTGTTCAATTTCAGCGCGAGTCATCTGCTTTCGCGTCGCCGATCTTCCCGTTGGATCACCGATCATTCCCGTGAAGTCGCCTATGAGAAACAGTACCTCATGACCCAGTTCCTGGAAATGTTTCATCTTTCGCAGAAGCACAGTGTGACCCAGGTGCAGATCCGGTGCGGTTGGATCAAAACCAGCCTTGATCCGAAGCGGTTTGCCGGTCTTGCTGCTCTTGATCAGCTTGTCTATGAGAGCCCCTTCAGGCAGGATTTCGTCTGCGCCCCGGCGGATTTTTTCGAAGGCAGCCTGAATGGCGGGAGGAATCTTTTTCTCTGTCATGGGTCCTTTCACCGGGCCGATCTGAGGGCAGTTGTCAAACCAAATCCGCTGTGACCTGCCGATAATCGAATATGACCGCCGAGGAAGCATTGCAACTGTTCAAAGACTACCTCATCGTGGAGCGCGATCGGTCACAGCATACAGTTCGAGCGTATACTTCGGATGTGCGAGAATTCATGGAGTTTGTTTCCCGGTCAGGAATCGATCTGTTTGAGGTAGAGCACACGGACCTCCGCGCCTTTTTTGCTGAAATCACGGGTGCCGGAATGCACAACGGCCATGCCAGAAAACGGAAACTGGACGCAAGATCGCAAAGACGCAAACTTGCAAGCGTGCGTACATTTTATTCGTTTCTGGTTCTGCGCGACATCATAAGCAACAATCCGGCAAAAGAAATACGATCTCCTCGCATGAAAAAGAATCTACCAGGCTTCATTCCTTACGAAGAAATGCGCACTCTATTGGAAGATGGTCCGGATCGTCAGGGCAATCTGGCGGCGGAAAGAAAAATTCGAGACACAGCACTTATGGAGATTCTTTATTCGAGTGGAATGCGAATTTCCGAAGCACTCTCTCTGAACGTGATGAATGAATCGGAAGATCTCACTCAGCTTAAGATTCTGGGAAAGGGTAGAAGAGAGAGAATTATTTTTCTGGGCGACTCTGCCAGGGCTGCTCTCGTGCATTACCTCAAAGTGCGCGATCAGTTTCGTCCGGCAACGCAGAAGTTGTTTGTGAATCGCGACGGCGGCCCACTGAGCGATCGCGGCGTGCGAAAGATCATGGTAGAATTGCAGAGAGCTTCAGGACTGCAGAGGCGAGTTCATCCTCATCGGTTTCGTCATAGCATGGCTACTGATTTGCTCAACGAAGGCGCGGACATTCGCGCAGTGCAGGAGTTGCTTGGACACCGCAGCCTGGCAAGCACTCAGGTATATACAGGAGTTTCAAAGGATCGTCTCAAAGAAGTGTATCGACGGTCTCATCCACACGGCCGGTCTCTGGACTGAACCTAAAACGGTTTGCCCGCCGGAGAGACTCTGTGAAAAAGGACTATGTCCGATTTTCATTCGACTACAATTCTATGTGTGCGCCGCGACAATCGCACTGTGATTGGCGGAGATGGTCAGGTCAGTCTTGGCCCCACGATCATGAAAAGTGGAGCGCGCAAAATTAGAAAACTCGCCGGCAGAGAGATACTTTCTGGATTCGCCGGTGCGTCTGCGGATGCTTTTACTCTCTTTGAATTGTTTGAGAAAAAAGTAGAACAGTATCAGAACAATGTGGGTCGCGCTGCTGTGGAACTGGCGCGGGAATGGCGCACGGACAGAATGCTGCGAAGACTCGAGGCAATGCTCGTCGTCGCGGACAACAAAGAAATGTATCTGATCAGCGGAACAGGGGACGTCATTGCTCCAGATGACGGAGTGCTCGCAGTGGGCTCCGGTGGGAACTATGCTCTTGCTTCCGCGCGTGCTCTAGTTGCGAATACTCAAATGTCTGCCAGAGAAATCGTGGAGAAATCGTTACAGATTGCGGCGGATATCTGCATTTATACAAATCACAACATTGCAATTGAGGAACTATGAACGATCTCGATCATTTGACTCCCGCGCAGATCGTAAGCGAACTCGATAAGTACATCGTCGGGCAAAACGCAGCGAAGAAGGCCGTGGCCATTGCGATTCGCAATAGAATCAGAAGACGCAAACTGCCTCCGGAGATTCAGGAAGAGATCTATCCCAAAAACATTCTGATGATCGGTCCTACCGGATGCGGAAAAACTGAAATTGCGCGAAGAATGTCACGCCTGCTCAATGCTCCCTTTTTAAAAGTGGAAGCAACCAAGTACACGGAAGTGGGCTACGTGGGTCGGGACGTTGAGTCCATGGTGCGCGATTTGCTCAACACTGCTATCTCTCTGGTAAAGAAGGAATACCGCGAGAAGGTGGAGGTGGACGCAAAGAACGCAGCAGAGGAAAGACTGCTCGATCTTCTACTTCCATCTTCCTCTCACCATAAGGAACCCGCCGCAGGATCTAATTTTTCGGACCTGGTGGCCAATATCTCTAACATTGGTGCGCGCATTCAAACTGGAATGAACGTGGAAGAAAAACAGAAAGATCCAGAAGAAGAATCCAGGCACGCCCGTGCTCGCGAACTGATGAAGCAGAAACTGGCAGATGGTTCTATGGAAGACAGAGAAGTGGAATTTGATGTGCAGGCTCAGGCATCTCCCATGGTCCAGGTTCTGTCCGGCCACAACATGGAAGAGATAGACATGCAGGTGCAAAACATGCTGGGAGATTTTCTTCCAAAGAAAAATCGCAAGCGAAAGCTACCCATTTCAGAAGCGCGCAAGATTCTACTCAACGAAGAAATTGAAAGACTTGTGGATCAGGACCGCGTGATCGTGGAAGCCATTCGCAGGACAGAACAGACTGGAATCATTTTCATCGATGAAATGGACAAGATCTGCGGAAAATCAGCGGGAAGTGGTCCTGACGTTTCGCGCGAAGGTGTGCAGAGAGATTTGCTTCCGATTGTAGAGGGAGCCACCATCACTACCAGACACGGCCCCGTAAAGACGGATCACGTTTTGTTCATTGCTGCGGGTGCATTCCATCAATCCAGGCCCTCTGACTTAATTCCTGAAATTCAGGGTAGATTTCCAATTCGAGTGGAGCTGGAAAAACTCACTGAAAAGGATTTCAGGCAAATCCTGGTTGGTCCGCGCAATTCGCTCACAGAGCAGGCCCGCCAGCTTCTGGCAACAGAACAGGTGGAAGTAGTATTTATGGAAGATGGCCTCGATGAGCTGGCTCAGTTTGCGCATCGAGTCAACGAAGAAACAGAAAACATTGGCGCGCGTCGCCTGCACACGATTCTGGATCGTCTTCTTGAGGATTTATCCTTTCGCGCCCCGGATCTGGCGGCGGATCAGAGGAGAGTTGTGATTGATCGTGCTTTTGTTCTTGAGAGGCTAAAGCCTGTGATGGAAGATCGTGATCTTTCTCGCTACATCCTTTAAACAGGGCTAAATGCCATCTCCATGATGGCGTCTGCTCTGGTCCAGGTGCCCGCGGATTCTTCCGAGTATGGATTGTGGAATTCCGATCCCGAGCTGAGAGAGTCTATCCTGATATTTCATAAGCGAATAGTTGTGTTTCGAGCTTTTGACCAGCTCGTCGAATAACGTCCACAAATATGGCTTCATCTTCTCTACCAGCTCCTGGTTTTCGAGAAGGGCTTTGTGGTATGGTCTGAGCAATCTGGCGTTCACTCCGCGGCATACACTGCGATAGAATGCGAATCTCAAAAGGCAGCTGGATTCAGGATCTCCTTTCTCCAGATCTCTCTTCAGTAAATTCAGATTAATACAGTCCACTACCTGCACCGGGTAAGGCGAATCGCTGATTCCGCGAATCCACGTGTGGATCAGTAAATTTTCCACATATTGCTGAGTGCGGCAGTGAGGAGAGGGGCATTCGCCTTCGTATCCATCTTCGCAGACTACGTAGAGAACCAGATCCACGTCTGAGTTCTCTGTTGCCAGACCAAAGTTCACGCTTCCCATGACGTCAAAACCTACGGGAAGACCTGCCTCTGCAATCACGCGTGCGAAGGAGCGAAACTGTTTGATTCTGCGACGAGAAGCTTCTGTTTCGTGCTGCCTGAAATACTTCTTGAGTTCGTTGAACTCTTCTACCAGAGGGTGATCCTGAAACGGAGGAATCATTGTGCGATTGGCCTCCCGCTTGCGTCACGAACGAATGCAGTGAGGTCCAGGTGAGAAAGCTCTTTGGAATGCGGCATCATCACTGCGTGGAGTCCATTTTCATCCACATTGATGTCCATCAGCGGAATGCTTTCTTCTCCCTTTAGAATCATCAAACGCACCCGATGCACGTTCTTGTTTTCAATGTATATCTCCGCGTACGTTCCACCTGGCTGGTATCCTTCAATGGAATCCACTCCGCCAAAGTTAGACGGATTCAGGAGTATCGTTCCGTTCTTTTTCGCTATGCCGTAATCTTCGTGCACATGCCCGGAAACGGCAAGAAGCGGGGAATGATCGTCCAGGTAATTGCGCAGTCCCTGAGATCCTACGTGCCCCATGGATGGGATGCGGTCAAAAAAACCGTAGGCCGGGTTGTGAATCACACAGATATCCGGGACAATGTCATCAAAGAAATTCTCCGGTTCAGAATAGAGTACTCCGTCTATGATTCGTTCGTGAAATACAACAGAGAGTTTTTCCGGTATTCCAGATGTGGCCACGGGAGCTCCGCCATACCCTGCAATCGTAAGGCGATCAAATTCACGCGTGGCATGATGGATGCTTCTGGCACTCAGTGCAGTGTAGCGCAGGTCAATGTCGTAGTTGCCTGGTAAAACGAGAGTCTCCGCATTGCTGTATTTTTCAATGAGGCCTTCTATGAGCTCGTACTTCTCTTTCATGGTTTTGGCCGCGATCTGAAACAATCGTCTGTAGTCGGCCGCCTTTCTCACGAGGTCTGCTTCATGATTTGCAGAATACTTTTCCGGGAAGCGAAGTATCTCAGTGGCGAGATCATACGGATACATCTTCTCCGGCATTTCTTTGAGGATTCCGTAGAACTCGTCCTGGATACAGACAAAGTCGTATATATTGTTTTCGTCGTAGAAGGCTTTGTAGAGGATATCGCCAGAAAGCAAATACAGATCCGCTTCTGTATTCGAAAGCAGGATGCGAAGCTCTTTGAGGGCGTCGTGTATGTCTGTGGCGTAAATGATTTTCATGCGCGAAGGAGTTTTTTGATCTCTGCACTCATTTTCGATAGGAAGATGTCATTTGTAAACCTGCCGACGTTTTTTCGGAAGTTCTCCGGTAAAAAACGCCGCTTTTCGCATTCCAGAACGGCCGCTTTCAGTGATTCAGGGGATTGCTCGTGGAAGAACACACCTGTTTTTTCAGTGACAGTCTCAAGAGCACCTCCGCGTCCGTAGGCGATGACGGGGCAGCCCTTTGCCTGCGCTTCTACCGGCACAATGCCAAAGTCCTCGATGCCTGGAAATACAAGTGCTCGCGCCTGCGAATAGAGGCGATCAATTTCTTCTCTCGAGACTTTGCCGTGAAACTCGATTTCCGGACCTGCCATGGATTTGAGTCTTTTTAGATCCGGGCCGTCTCCTACAATGATCAGCTTCCTGTTTAGATTTCGAAATGCATCAATGGCCAGATCTACTCTTTTGTAAGGAACGAGTGCACTTACGATCAGATAGAAGTCGGACCTTTCTTTTGGCAGTGATCGCGGGATTTCTTCAATGCATGGCGGGTGAACGACTCCAGCAGATCTTCCGTAGTACTTACGAATTCTTTCTGCGACAAAGCTGCTGTTTGCGATGTATCTGTCCACGCGATGCGCACTTGCTGAATCCCACATTCTCAGGTAGTTCGCAAAGAACGGAAACACAAATCGATTGAACAGACTTCCAGGAGAGCCATCTTCGAACTCGTAGGGGAAGTAGTCCTGGGTCATGTCCCAGACGTAGCGCATGGGACTGTGTACGAAGCAGATGTGAGGAGTCCCAGGTGGAACAATCACTCCTTTCGCAACGCAGTGAGAGCTGGATATGACCAGGTCGTAGCCGCGAAAGCTAAACGTCTCAATGGCTGTTGGAAAAAAAGGCAGATAATTGCGATACTTTCTGGATTTGAATGGGAGGCGGTCTATGAAACTGGTGCGAATCTTTCTTTCTTCTACGAATTTACTGACAGAACCTTGGTTGTGAAGCAGAGTAAAAAGATCTGCGTGCGGATAAAGTGCAAGCAGCGATTCGAGCACTGCTTCCCCCCCGCGCATTCCTGTCAGCCAGTCATGTACTACTGCGACGCGAAGTTTGCTTGTCATTCAGGAAGATGATTTCATTCGGACGTATGGCGGAAACCACATTTCATATCCGTGCGCAGGATGGCACCCGGCTGGCTGGCAGCGCGTGGGTCCCACGCAGACCCAAACAGGTGATCGCCTGGATCCATGGCTTTGCGGAGCATCGCAAGCGATATGCTCACTTGGCCAACTGGATGAACGAAGAGCGAGTTGCCCTGGTGGCGATCGACGTGCGCGGGCATGGGGAATCAGACGGAAAGCGCGGTTATGTGCATCTGTTTTCAGATTACTTCTGGGACGTATCTGCTCTACTGCACTACGTTCGAGAAAACTTTCAAAAAGTTCCTGTATCCATTGGATGTCATTCGCACGGAGGTTTGATTGTATCCAGGTATTTGGAGGAAAACCCACCTCCTGTGGATTTGAAGTGTGCAGTGTTCAGCGCTCCGTTCCTTGGACTTCCTCCCGATTTCCCGCCCTGGAAAAGAAAGCTAGGAGATGCAGTGGCCGGTCTTGTTCCAGGGCTATCCGTTCCAACCGGAATTGATGCTAAATACATTTCGCATGATACAAAGATCCAGGCTCTCTATGCAGGAGATCCAACGATTTTCAAAACAGCCACCGTTCGATGGTTCAGTGAAGTGTTGAATGCACAGGCAGCCGCTCTTTCTAGATCACCGCGCATTCGCCTGCCGGCCATTGTGCTTCAGGGCATGGCTGACAGGATTGTATCTGTGGACGCATCCAGACGCTTCTATGAAGATCTTCCTTCTGATAAAAAGAAATGGGTTCCCTATCGCGGGCTCTATCACGAAATTCTGAACGAAACTAATCGTCTTGAAGTATATAAGGAAATTTATAAATATATTAAAAAATTTGGAAGATGAAATCAGGGCACAATCCGAATGCCAATGTGATTTGCCACCGGTCTTTCTGTGCCTGGCCAGTGGTGCTGGATCATTTTGATTTTAATTGGACGATGGACGGAAGATACATCTCCGGTTTCTGAAATCCAAGCAGCGTGAGTACTGTGGCCGCCAGATTCGCGAGACCCGGTTTTCCAGCAGCAATTTCATAATTCTCTGACGCAGTCCCGGTCAGAATAAAGGGAACCGGATTGAGAGTGTGGCTTGTCTTGGGAACGTAAGCGCCTTTTTCATCTTTCACAGCGTTTCCTTTCTTATCCAGCATGATCATCTCATCGCAGTTGCCGTGATCCGCCGTAATGAGCACGGTTGCTCCTGCTGCTTTTGCACCTTCGAGCAGTCGTGCGATGGCCTCATCCACATACTCCACTGCGCGAATGCTGGCAGGAAGATTTCCAGTGTGGCCTACCATATCTCCATTTGCGTAGTTCACTCTCAAGAATCCAAATTCTTTCGTGGAGAGAGCCTTGAGCGCCGCGTCCGTGATTTCTTTGGCTTTCATTTCTGGCTTAAAATCAAACGAAATTCGATCCGATGGGATTTCTTCCCAGACTTCGAGTGTCTCGGAAAATTTCTGAGAATTGTTTCCGTTCCAGAAGTAGGTTACATGGCCAAATTTCTGAGTTTCAGAGCAGGCATACTGCTTCACTCCCGCATCCACCAGGTACTGTGAAATGGTGTGATCGATGGCCGGCGGGGAAACCAGATAATCTTCTGGTAGATTTAGATCCCCATCGTACTGCATCAGGCCGGCGTAGTGTACAGAAACTTCAGGATCGCGCTTGAAAGGCTTGAAATCTTTTTCTGTGAAGGCGCGCGAAATTTCAATGGCACGGTCTCCGCGAAAGTTGAAGTAGATGACCACATCTCCGGACTTGATTGGACCAACCGGCTTTCCGTTTTCAAAAATTACAAACGGTGGTAGATCCTGGTCAATGGCATCCGGCAATTCCTTTCGCATGGTTGCAATTGCTTCCTGGGCGGAGCTGAATGGTCTGCCTTCTCCTTTGACATGAGTCTTCCATCCAAGTTCCACCATGCTCCAGTTCGCTTCGTATCGATCCATGGTGATCACCTGACGTCCGCCCCCCGATGCGATCCTCCATTTTCCGTTTTCAGGAGCCAGAGAAGAGAGTGCTTCAGTGAGTTTGTCTATGTAGATTCCGGCACTCGCTTTGGCAACATCGCGTCCGTCTAGAAGAGGATGAACATAAACTTCCTTAACTTTCTGCGCGGAGCATTCTTGTAGTAAGCTGATCAACTGATCTATATGACTGTGTACGTTTCCGTCTGACAAAAGGCCAATGAAATGGACCGCGCTTCCTTTGAGCGCAGCTCCGGGTTCGCTTGCATTTCCGATCAATTTCTTCCAGACTTTTCCGGCAAACAGGCTCTTGTTTGCGATTGCCTGATTTACAAGGCTTGCTCCCTGGCTAAAGATTCTACCGGCACCCATGGCGTTGTGACCCACTTCGCTGTTTCCCATGTCTTCATCCGAAGGCATTCCTACTGCAGTTCCGTGAGCCTGAAGAGTGGTTTGCACGGGCGCGCTGGCGAGTAGTCCCTTGATGCACGGTGCGTTGCTCAAATCGAGTGCGTTTCCGGGGTAACCTTGCGCCTGGCCTTTTGCCAGAGCCACTCCGTCCATGATTACAAATACCAGCGGGCCCGGGATGGATTTTTCGAGGCGTTTGAGTGGTTCAAGTTTGCTTTCGCCGGATTTCATTCTTGATTTCTGGAGACAGTGAAGTACGCGTCAAGGAAAAACGACCCGGCGGGAGAGTGCAGATGGACCAGTATAAAGAAGAGAAAAAAAGAATCCGTTTGGTCCGAGCGGACATCACAAAGCTTTCTGTGGATGCAATTGTAAATGCAGCCAACGAATCTTTGCTGGGTGGAGGTGGTGTGGACGGTGCGATCCACAGTGCTGCCGGGCCAGATCTGCTGCGGGCCTGTGCTGCACTCAAAGGATGCAAGACCGGCCAGGCAAAGATCACTCCCGGCTTCCAGCTTCCGGCAAAATATGTGATCCACACAGTAGGACCAGTGTACAGGGGAGGGATGAACAAAGAAAGCGAGCTGCTTGCATCCTGTTACCAATCTTCTCTTGCGGTTGCATCGCATAACAACGTGAATACGATTGCATTTCCCTCTATCAGCACCGGAGTTTATGGATATCCAATCGAGGAGGCATGCAGAATCGCCATTGTGGAGACTTTGCGCTACTTGTCCGGCCACTCTGAGATTACGGAAGTTACCTTTGTTTGTTTCTCCGACAGGGATTTGAAGATCTACGAACGAGCGATGACTGAGTTTTAGTCCACACCCCATTCAAATAT
>Ga0268298_10004836_pt1 | contig 12923 bp, 12 predicted proteins | sample WWTPWeurt_MetaG_FD_194462 | JGI IMG/M metagenome (GOLD analysis project Ga0268298, IMG submission 194462) | Activated sludge microbial communities from WWTP in Nijmegen, Gelderland, Netherland - WWTP Weurt | ecosystem: Engineered > WWTP > Aerobic digester > Activated sludge | place...
GGGTTCGGTGACCTGCCAGACGGTGCCGTTGGGGCTGGACAATTGCGCGAGCTGAATGCGCTTGAGGTCGTCGCGCACGTTGCGCCAAGTATCCTGGCAGGCGTGCTCGATCACGCGTTCCAGTAGCAGCGACAGCACGGTGATCGCGATGTGGGCGTGGATGCGGTGGGGCGCCCAGTGGAACACCGGACGCATGCGCAGGCCGCCCTTCATCGTGCGCCAAGCCTCTTCGACGCGCTGCTGCTGCTTGTAGCCGAGCGCCATGTCCTCGGCGGTGAGGGTGTCATCGTTGCTGTGGACGACGAACTTGCCGTCGAAGCGTTCGAGTTCGGCGATGGCCTGCCGGTCGATGGCCAGGCCCCGCTTGGTCTCCTTCAGCAAGCGCCCGTAGCGGGCACTGCTGCGCAGCGCGCACACGCGCTTGCTGTGTCCGCCCTCGTCCTGATCGGCCAGGCATGCAAGCTCGGCTTCGAGTTCGCGGATGCGCTCGTCGCGATGGGCACGCTGACGGCGGGCCTCCTGCGGGTTGAAGCACACCGCGTAGCGGCGGCGGCGCTCGCCGTCGCCGACGACGACCTCCTTGACCTCGAGGTTGTCGGCGATCTTGCGGTACCGACCCGGGCGCGAGAGCACCGCTTCGGTCACCTCGTCGCCACGGCGCATCGGCATCGCCATCAGATACTTGCCGCCGCCCTTGGCGAGCGCCTGGAAGTTGGCCTGCGAGACCATGCCGGCGTCCCCGACGAACAGACAGCGGGTGAGTTGCCAGCCCTTGAGGTCTTCCTTGACCTGGGCCACCGTGGTGACATCGACGGTGTTGCCCGGAAACACCCAGTGGCGCACCGGGAAGCCGTCGCGGGTGACTGCCAGGCCGACCACGATCTGCGGTGCATCGCCCCGGCCGTTCTTGCTGTAGCCGCGCTTTCTGGGCGCCACGTAGCGCTTGGCCCCGGCCGCATCGCTGCCACGCATCTGGCCGGCGTCATCGCCTTTGTCCTCGTCGTCGATCTCGAAGTGCAGCGAGGTGGTGTCGTAGAAGACGATCTCCACGTCCAGACTCAGCAGGTCGGCGACCTGGAAGAAGATCGCCTGCTCGATCGCCGCCTTGTTCGCCTCGAGAAAGTCCATCGCGCGGTAGAGCTGATGCAGCGCCAGGCCTTGCGTGCCTTCGATGTGCACATCCTCCTTGAGCCACTGTTCATGACAGTACAGTTTGGAGGCAGGCGCGCAGGCGCGATTGGCCACCAGTGCGAACAGCGCCCGCTCCATCTCGAAGCCAAAGCGCCGGCCGTGCGCCTGCGCACGCACGATGACATCGATCCCGAGCCGCTGCCACACCGCCTGAAGTGCGTGCACATCGCCGTAGGGCCACGCGCACACCAGCCGCCAGCCCGGATCGTCGGCCACGATGGCCTCGGGCGAGCAGCGGCGCAGGATGCTCTTGGCCAGACGGCGCAGCCGCTCGATGACCTCCGGATCGTCGGCACGACCGCAGTTGAACACGATCTGCGCCTGCGAGCGCCCCTTCGTCGCATCCCACACGTTCTCGGCCAGTTGCAGGTAGGTGATCTCCCGCCCATCGGCCCGCTTCTGTTTGCTCTGTCTCAAGTACATGCACAGCACGGTAGCGGGATTAAGGGCGAAAAATCAACAACCCGTGTATCTAGGTTTTTGGCGCCCCATCGCCCTGAAACCCGCGCCGTTGCTGGGGGTGGGGCGGAAATGTGCCTTGGAACTGTCAAACTCGGGTCTGCAGAGGTGAGCCTGCCTTCATTCGCGGGCAAGCCCGCTCCCACGGAGGGCGAGCGGGCCGATCGTGATCTCGCGCTGGCCGAGGCGGTCTGGCGCGCAGCGCTGATCCCCGCGGAGCGCATCGCGGCGCTCGACGCCACGATCCGCGACGCCGACCATCGCCGCGCCGCCGCCCATGAACGCGCCGAGCGCGTCACGCGCGCCATCGCAGGCCTCGCGCGCCCCGATCTTGCCGCCCTCGAAGCCCGTGCCGCCACCGCCCGCGCCGCGGTCGAAGACGTGCTGGCCCGACTCGCCCGCGCCCGCAGCGCGCTCACTACGCTCGCCGAAACCCTCGCCCGCCTCGACGCCATCGCCCGCCAATCAGGCGCCATCGAGGCCGAATACCGCGTCGTCGGCCACCTCGCCGACATCGCCAACGGCAGCAACGGCCGCAACCTCACCTTCCAGCGCTACGTGCTCGCCGCTCTGCTCGACGACGTGCTGCGCGCCGCCTCGCTGCGCCTGGCCGCGATGAGCCGCGGCCGCTACCAGCTCCAGCGCCGCGAGGACCTCGCCGACGCCCGCCGCGCCGGCGGGCTGGATCTGGAAGTCTTCGACGAATACACCGGCCGCAGCCGCCCGGCGAGCACGCTGTCTGGCGGCGAGGGCTTCATGGCCTCGCTGTCGCTCGCGCTCGGCCTGTCCGACGTCGTCCAGGCCTACGCCGGCGGCGTGCAGCTCGACACGCTGTTCATCGACGAAGGCTTCGGCAGCCTCGACCCGGAGTCGCTCGACATGGCGATGAAGGCGCTCATCGACCTGCAGCAGCGCGGCCGCACGGTCGGGGTGATCTCGCACGTCGAGGAGATGAAGCAGCAGATCGACGTGGCGATCGAGGTGGTGCAGGGGGTGCGGGGGAGCACGGTGCGGGTGCGGGGTAACGGGGCCCTCGGGTAGCTTGCGAACTACCGCAATTGCGTGGGGACCGAAGGGCGACCGCCGCTTTCGGCGAGTGTCGCGCATATGGCTACGACGGCGCGGCGGAGGTCGAGCACATGCGCAATTGCCCGCCAGCTTCGGTATGGGGGTCACAATTGAAATGGAAGGCGGGTCCAGACGATGAGAAGGCAGATGACCCCGCACATGACGGCATTGCCGCAGTTGGTCAGTCCAGCCTGGTTGAAACGTCTTCCCGCCTCCTCGTATAGCCAGCAACACATGGTGACGTTGGCGCCAAAGAAGATCAGCCAGGTCACCAGGGAATGCTGGTCGGATTCGCCGGTCACCAGGATCGCTTCGATGGTCGGTAGATAGGCAAGGATCCGCAGGAAGTTGAAGATCGTGAAGGTCCAGATGAGAAGGCTGGTCCCCCGATTGCCGGAGGCCGGCGGCGTCGCAGGCGGGGCGGTGGTCGATGTCTTGTTCAGCATGTCGATCTCCCGGAGGGGCAACCGCCTGCGGTGCCTTACGAACTCAGCGCCACCAGCGCCGGAGCGTCTCGAAGATCGGAGCGGTGATGCGCACGGCCAGGTTCTCGGTACCCGCTCCAGCCACGTGAACGCCAACCGTGATCGCGCGGCCGGCAGCATCGATCGCGTAGACCGGGCTGCCGCTCTGGCCGGGCATCGTGTCCAGTCTGTAGGAGAGCAACTGCGGCTTCGGCTCATCGATCTGGCCGTCTGCAAACCATTGAGAGCCAAAGGGTCGCAAGTCATCTGGGTAGCCGGCGCAATGCACGTTCAGCCCTTGCAGAACCTTGTCCGGTTGCACCGAGAACCCGAACCAGCCGAAGCGTTCGTCAACGGGTCGCGGCAACCACACGACACCGATGTCCACCTCCGTGCGAGCATGAGTGCGCCACAGTGGATGGACATCAAAGGCGGTCGTCAGCCACTGCCCGTTGGGGGCCTGCGAAGCCTTTCGCCCGGGAAAAACCGCGATACGTGACGCAGCATGGCCCCTCGATCCGTTGAACAGGTTGTGACCGGCGGTGAAAACCGTGGACGGTCCGGCAAGCCAGCCGGTGCCCGTATGCATCACCCCGCGGGTGTCCTGGATCAGCAGATGGCACACCATCCGCCATGGCGCCTTCCGCGTGTCGGTCACCGCCAATCGTTCGTCGCGTCCAATGATGCCCTTCGGCAGGACCTCGGGTGTAAACGCCATCATGTCAAGCGCAAGCTCATCGGCATGGGTCGTCATGTCCGTGATCGCTCCCCCGGCATTGAACGGGGAGGTGGGCGCACACGGGTCGAGAGTGGCGGCGGAGTCGTGCGTCGTCATTTTGGTTGCCCCGGCAGGATGTCCGGCGTTGGCGGCGTGCCTGCTGCTCCGTCGCTCGGCAGCAAAGTCGACAGCACCGGTCGCTTGCCGAGTTCGACCGCGAGCAGCGCGTCGCCACGCTGGGGTCCGCCAAGAATAATTTCTCCTGCTCCCCCGCCGGTGCCGCTCTCGCGTTTCCGTTTCGCCCACTCTTGGCGGATGCTTTCCAGCTCCTTGGCGGTTGTGAGTTCGCTCTGTGCCAGCTCCACCTCTTTCGTATTGGCGCCGATACGAAGCTGGATCAGCGTCGCGGTGGCCTGCAGGACTGCCTGGTAAACCTCCAGCGGCCACTTCACAAGTGCGAGTGCCGAGCTAGGCCGTTCGGTGGTCAACTGCTTCAATTGGCCGTTGTTGAAGTCGACGGTGTGTTCCGTCTGAACGAATGCGGCACGATCCAGTGGTAAGGCGATGGGCGCGCCGCCGTTGGGTAGTTGCACGACGGTGCTCTGCGCCGATACTTCGGTGATCCCCAGGTCGATGACGAACGGTTGAAGTGCGCGGTAGCAGACGCCGATTCCGCAATCGGTTGGCCGTGCTGGCGCGCGCTCTACTGATCCCGGAGTGGCGACCTCTCGCATCGACGGTCCGGTGTCGAGTCGCGTTGCCTTGACAACGACGACCGGGTCTACAGAGCCGACACCGGCTGTAAGCGCCTGTTGCAGGCGCTGGCCGAGCCGGCACTTCTCGGGCTCGGTGGGCTGGCTGCAAGCCTTGGCATCGCCATCGACCCATTGGAGCAGGGTCCGTTGCAGACCTTCGAGCAGACGCCCGTTGGGCGTGCCGGGACCCGTCTCGCCGTCAGGGTCGTACAGCCCGACAAAGAGGATCCTCTCTCCCGGAGGGGTGCCGCTTTCGGTGCGCAGTCCTCTGCCCAGCTTTGCCACCTCGGAGAGGATGGCAAGCGATTCATCCTTGGTCGTTACCGTGATCTTGTCGAGCAGGCCTGTCGTTTCATCGACACTCACGTCTATCGTGTCGCTGGCGAAAGCACTGCGCGAGTGCGACAGGAAGTAGCGCTGCGACGGGTCGCCGATCAGCACTGCAGGCTGCATCCGCAGCATCACCACGCCGTCGGCCTCTACCAGTTCCACCGGCAGAAGCGCCTTGGGCAGCATGTAGGCTATGCCCTGACGCGTGCTGTCGGCTGTTTCGGCGGTGCTGCTGAGAACGGCGCATGCATTCTGGGTCAGAAGTAGCGCCGCGGCGACCATTGCGCGTGCAGCATTACGCGATTGCATCGTGGCTTTCATGTTGGTCACTCCTGGGGTGCGATGGCCAATCCAGCGCCCACGTCGGCCGGATCGATACCCGGCTGCAAATGCTGGAATACGGCTTGTCCAACCAGCTTGCCGGTCAGATTGGTCAGGTTCAGGTTGCCTTGTTTGCGCAGGCGCTCGGCCCACAGCGCGGCGACGCCGGCGATGTGAGGGGTCGCCATGCTGGTGCCGCTCATCGAGCGCAGACCGTTGTTCAGTCCGGCAGAAACGATGTCCTTGCCGGGGCCGCTGATCGTGGCGCCCGTGTTCGAGAACGACGCCACACCCAGGGTGCCGTCCTGGCGACGGCCGAGGGCGGCGACGGACACGATGCCCGCCGAGGCTGCCGGTGGTGCGACGCCGATTTCGATCGCGTTTCCGTTGTCCTCCCGCCGGCTTTCGTTCCCAGCTGCAGCGACGACCAGTACCGGATGTGGCTGAACATGGAGGAATGCGACCAGGCGCTCGAAGAGCACCACATTCGCCCGATAGCCCTCCAGCGCCAGCGAGACGGCCTGCTCCTCGGCCAAGCCGGACTCGCGCAGCTTTCGTGCGTAGCCCGGGAAATCCATGCCGAGCGACATGGAAATGATGTGCGCGCCTTGCTTGACGGCCCAATGCATGGCGTCGGCGATCAGCTCGCTCGAGCCGCCGCCGGCGCCCAGGACTTTTCCGATCAGCGCCTTGGTGACACCTGGCGCCACGCCGATGCGCGTACCGCTGACCCTCCGCCCGAAAATCGTGCCGGCACAATGGGTGCCATGACCGTGTAGGTCGTCGTCGGATTCGGCGGTGAAGTTGCGGCGCACAAGCTCCACCCCGGCAAAGGCCGGGTGGTTGGGCGCGATGCCCGTGTCCAGCACGGCCACGACGACGCCGGCACCCGTTGCGGGACTGGTGTCGGCGCGCACGGCCTGCACGCCCCAGGCGATGTCACCCGTCTCTTCAGGGGTTGCGTCACGCACGTCGCGTGGGGTCACCAATTGCATCGGCATGGCGGGGGCCATGACGACAATGTCATTGCTGCGCTGGAGCCGCGCGGCATCGTGAAGATCGAGCTCGTCGATCTCAAGGCGAATATCGGCATTGGCAGCCAGATCCAGGTCGACTTCCGCCCGGAGTTCGGCGTTGGGGCGAATCCCGCGCGCAACGATTGGAGGATGTGGAGCCCGGGTGCTGCGCAGGATGATGTGCTTGGTCTTCATGGAATTCTCCTGGGGTTGGGCAACACCGGTCTCAGCGTTTGGGCGCGGCGGCGTCGGTGAGGAGTGGATGCGCTGCCGGTGTTCTTAACTATTGGCGGTGGCCAGCCGAATTCCAAGCGATTGTTAGTAATGACTGGCATTAGCGCAGACCGTCGTCAATACTTAGCCTGATGTCTCATCTCGCGCAGGGGCTGACGAGCATGGAACGGATATGGGAAGACGATTTCTGCGGTCCGGATCTGGACCCGAGATGGGTGGGTGGGTACTTCAATCGCAGCAACGAAGTGGATATGTCCGTCCGTGATGGCCTGCGGTTTTCGTTCGTGGAGGGCATCGAGTATGCGTCGGCCGGTGTGGTGACCCGGGAGACGCTGGTCGGTGACTTCGAGGTCGAGGTGCACTTCTCGGTGAGCAATCCCGCGCAGGGATGCACATTCGAATTGGCGGCCATTCAGGTAACGCCACCCGCGACGCGCACGCTTCGGCCCGGGGCGCTCGATGACGCATATCGGGTGTTCAACGTTCACGGGGCCCCGCCTTACGTCAGTAGCGAGTTCGACGAGAACGATGGCTGGCGTATCGGATGGAGCCTGGGCGATCGCCAGGGCGGCAGGAACGCCCGGGGTGACTGGGTGGCCGACAACACCGACAACCGCTATGGAAGATCGACGGGCGGTCCGTTTGTCGGCAGCGCACAGGGCTGGTTGCGGCTGTCGCGCACCGGGGTCGATCTCTGGATGGCGAGCGGCCGGGTACTGGAAACGGATCCCTGGAGCCCGACCGGCAAGAAGCTTATGGATCGACTGGCAGGACCCGTTTACTTGCGCCTGGTCGCCAAGCATTGGGTAAAGCGACGTATCGGGGCGCGTGTGGCGCCTGCCAATGAGGTCGTGCTGACACATTTCCGGTTGAGCGCCTGAGATGCAGGGAGACTCAAATGCGTTGGACTGCCAGCGACTTCGAACGCCTTGACCCGCGTCTCTTTCGTGCCTTCCTTGCGGTCGTGCGGACCCAGAGTTTTTCTCAGGCGGCGACTGAAGCAGCGCTGACGCAAGGTGCGATCAGCCAGCAGATCGCCAAGCTCGAAGACAGGCTGAGATCTCAGTTGTTCGTGCGGGCCGGTAATCGTGTCGTTACCACGCCCGCCGGCAGGTTGTTGGCCGAGCATGCGCAGGCCTATATGGACCATACCTCGCGATTTCTCGAGCAGTTGAATGAGGAGTTCGAGTCCATGCGGGGATTGGTGAGCTATGCAATGCCGGAGAGCTGCATCCATGCTCCACATTTCGGGTGGTTGCTCGAGCGCTGCCGGGCTTACCCTGAACTCATACTCAGCATCGAACTGAAGCCTTCAGCCGCGGTGATGCTCGACCTGATGGCGGGAAACATCGACTTCGGATTCGTCAACCGGGCGGTCGAGGCGACGAGTGTCCAGGCTTACCCTTTTTGCCAGGAGGAGTACGTTCTGGTAAGCGCGACCGGGTCGAACGTCGTGGGGCCGACTTCGCTCGATGAGTTGTTGGCGCTTCCGATGATCTCCTACCCGGGGATGATCGAATGCTTGAACCGCTGGACGGCCCGCCATTTCGGCGAGTCCGATCCAATTGGCGCCGTCGCGCTGGCCACACACGGTCAGTTCAATGACATCCGTGGTGCCTTGGCCATGGTGGCAGGACACCTCGGTGTGACGGTCCTTCCCCGCCATGTTGCGATGGCGCAGATGGACAGCGGAACGATTCAGGTGCTCGAAGTCGCGTCTGCCGATGACGCCGTCTCCAAGGCGCGCGCAATGCAGCAAATTTGGATCGTGCGCCTGAAGGAGCGGCGGATGCCTGCGCGTGTCAAGCGCGTCATCCGCTGGTTCCTGGAAATGCACACCGAACTGCAACCGCTTCCCGAGGAGTTTCTGGAATGAGCGCCGAGGAACAGGTCCGTCTGTGGCTGGGCTGGCGTGCGCGCCACCTGACCGGGGCATCGTCTGGTTGGCAGAGCTTCACCAAGAGCCTCGCATCGACCTTCATCCCCGTCACATGGGAGATCATGACGCGCTTCGGGTTGCGGACCTATGTCCCGAGTGTCTTTTCAGCCGCCGACGGCGCGGGGCAGCCCGAGGAGATTGCTTTGCTGTGCTACAGGACTCGAGCGGATTACGAGGCGAGCAGGGCCACTGTTCTGGGTCGTGCCTACGGCGCAATGCACCGGGCAGTATTCGAGTTCGAGATTGCAGGGCGGAAGTCCAAGGCGGACTGGGCGGACGCGCACGGCGTAAGAGGCCCGGTGCTGCGCAGTGCCACCGATGGCGGCGTGCGCTTCGACGATGCCGCCGCGGTCGTACACGTGATGCTTCTGTCCTCGCCCGGGAGCCGTCTCGCGGCGCCGGCGCTGCTGGCGGCCCTGACGACTCAGACCGGTAGCGTGGCGGTCTGGTGCGACTCCGGGTTTGCCGCGGTCTGGATTGCAGCGCCGAGCGAGCAGGATATGAGTGTGTTCAGCGATCCAGTGCTGCAGGAATTTCCGCAGGCGACCGTGGCCGCCTTTCATCGCGCGCAGCGCGCTCCCCCGATCGATCAGAGGCTGGGGTTGCCGGTGGTCGGCCAGCACAGTTGGCATTTCCATGCCTGATACCTGGCAGGTATTGCCATGACTGAACTGCGCACCGCCCTGCGTGAATTCTTGAACAACTGGCAGGACGACGTTCCGGATGCATGGAGGGCGGTATTGGCCGGTGCTGCCCCCAACTTCGATGCGGTGGCCGAGCATCTGACCCTTGAACCGCAGGAAAGGATCTACCCCCTGCGACGAGGGCATGGCGATTCTCACGCGCCGGCGGGCAGCCACGTATTCCGAGCGCTCGATGGTCTGGGTCCGGATGCGGTGCGTGCGGTGCTTCTCGGGCAGGATCCGTATCCGAGGATCAGCCGTGCGACGGGGCGATCATTTGAACAGGGCGACCTCGTCGCATGGGATGGTCGGGTGGCGGAGAGCTTGCGGCGAATGGTGCAGGGGCTCGCTCAATACCGCGCGCCGGACCCTGCCTACGTCGCCCACGACGATGCGTGGACTAGCGTTCGCGCACGCGTGCTCGCAGGGAATCCGGCGATCGAAGCGCCCGGCGCACTCTTCGACCGCTGGCAGGCGGCAGGCGTGCTCTGTCTGAATCTCGGATTGACCCTGTCCCGCTTCGACCCCGCGCGAACGGCCGCCAGCGATCGTGTGCAGCCGGCACACATGGAGATGTGGAAGCCCCTGGTGCGCGCCATCCTGGTTCACCTCGCCTGCCGTCCGAATGGCGAACTGCTGGTAGTTCTCTGGGGTGACAAGGCGAGGAAAGCCTTCGAGGACATGGACGTGGAGCGGGAAGCCGAGTCCGCCGGCAGCCGCGCGCGACTGGTCGTGGTCAATCGGGTGCATCCCGCCGCCGACGGTCCGCGCGGAAATCGTGGGGCGTCGCCGTTCCTGCGTCTCGACGACCCCTTCACCCAAGCCAATGAGGCGCTGGAGCGCATCGGCGCTCTGCCGATCGATTGGTGACCGAAACGGAGGTGCGAGATGGCGAAGGAAATGAGGATGGTCCTCGAGGGCAAGATCGTCACCATGGCCGGCGAGGTCATTGATCGTGGTCGCGTGTTCGTCGAGGGCGACCGGATTGCTGCGGTCCGCGCGCAGGGCTCACCTGCGCCAGCCGGTTGGGATGACGCGAAAGTCATCGACACCGGGGGTGTGATTTACCCTGGCCTGATCGATCTGCATGGACATCTGGCTTACAACGTCCTCCCGCTCTGGGAGGTGCCCCGGCGATACGAGAACCGTTCCGACTGGATGCGGGCCGGCGCCTACAAACGGGACATTACGGTGCCGATGGACCACCTTACGAGCCAGGGTGGCCCCGCGTTCGCTCGCGCGCTGGTCCGCTATGTGGAAGTCAAGCTGCTGATGGGCGGCACCACCGTGGCGCAAGGACTGCGCTCTAAGAGCGGCCCGGGTGGCACCTTGTATCGCGGGCTCGTTCGTAACGCCGAGGCTCCTGACGAAGCCGGAATGCTGCGGGCGGGCACGCGGGTCCCGGACCTGCAACTGGATCAGGTGGGCCAGATGCGCGCATCGCTGGATTCGGGCGACCCCTATTTCTTTCACCTTGCGGAGGGCGTCGACGAGAAGGCCCGGAACCAGTTCAGGCTTCTGCAAGACGAGAATCTGTTGCGCGACAACCTGATCTGCATCCACTGCGTGGGCCTTGGCGCCGCCGATCACCAAACCTTGCGTCAATCCGCGACGCACACGGTCTGGTCACCCTTCTCGAATCTGTTGCTGTATGGGGCGACGCTGGATAAAGAGGCTCTGGCGGGGGACTTCGCCCTGGGTTGTGACTGGTCTCCCTCCGGCAGCCGCAATCTGCTGCACGAGATGAAGGTCGCGAGCCTGCATGCGCAAGCCGCCGGCTGGAATCTGAGCCACGAAATGCTGGCGCGCAGCGTGACCGTCAATGCGGCGGCGGCCTTGCAGTGGGACGAGCACGTCGGGCGTATCGCCGAAGGCATGCTGGCTGATCTGCTCGTGCTGGACTCGAACCAAGTCGATCCGTTCGAGAATCTCGTCCGCGCCACAGAGCGCGACGTCCGTTTGGTGATTATCGATGGCCATCCGCGGTACGGTGACCGGGGGGTGATGGATACGGCGGCGAGTGTCCAGAACCTCGAATTCCTGGGCGTGGGCCTGCGCCCGAAGGCGTTGGATCTGCATCAGCCGGAGTCGCCGCTCCAGGGGATCGGTCTGCAAGCAGCCATGGATTTTCTGCGCTCCGCGATGTCCGATCTCACCAAGCCGCCGCCGCCGCCCCTCTTCCCGATGATGAATGCTCTCGCAGATGAGGAATTCAGCGTTGAACTCGACATGCAGGGTGAGGTGGAAGACTTTCCGCTCGCGATGGCGGCTGCGGAGCCGCGGCGATCGATCCCCCTTGACCCGCTGACCGTGGTTGATGATCCGGACTACTTTGACCGGCTCGACGAGCAGCCGAATCTGCCGCAAGACTTCAAGGGTCCCGAAGGACTGCGCGCGTTCTATCACTGACTCTTTACCTTCGGCAGGCAGCGCAGACGGGCGCATCGCACACGCGACACCCGAAAGGTGGCTCCTCGCACTCAAACGCCCCTTTTGAGTCGATATGGGGCGACACCCGGGGATAAAGTCGGCGCGCCGAAGCGGGCATTGCCGATTTCATGCTGATGAATCGACAGGGCGGCATTTTCACGAGCGCGGCAATGGCGCCGCGCAGGGCTGCGCGCTAGAATGCTGCCTTCTATCTTTTTGGCATAATCCGGAGCCCCACGACATGCCCTCCAAACCCGCCTTCCGTAAAGTCGCTGCCGCTGTCGTGCTGCTCGGCGGCGTCGCCCTCATGTCCGGCTGCGCCACCGAACAATCGCGCACGCTCGAAGTCGCCAAGGTCGCCTCCGCCGGCACCACGTACAACGGCCCGCGCAGCCTCATCGCGGTGGGCAAGTTCGACAACCGCTCGAGCTTCATGCGCGGCATCTTCACCGACGGCGTCGATCGCCTCGGCAGCCAGGCCAAGACCATCCTGATCACCCACCTGCAGCAGACCGGCCGCTTCAACGTGCTCGACCGCGACAACATGCCGGAGATCAAGCAGGAGGCGGCGCTCGCCAAGTCGGCGCAGAACATCAAGGGCGCCACCTTCGTCATCACCGGCGACGTCACCGAGTTCGGCCGCAAGGAAACCGGCGACCGCCAGCTGTTCGGCATCCTCGGCCGCGGCAAGTCGCAGGTCGCCTATGCCAAGGTCAATCTCAACGTGGTCAATGTCGAGACCTCGGAAGTCGTCTACTCGACCCAGGGCGCCGGCGAATACAGCCTCGACAACCGCGAGGTCATCGGCTTCGGTGGCACGGCGAGCTACGACTCTACGCTCAACGGCAAGGTGCTCGACCTCGCCATGCGCGAAGCGGTCAATCGCCTGGTCGAGGGCATCGAGTCGGGCGCCTGGCAGCCGGGCCGCTGATTCCTCGGACGCGGACCACGACGATGAAGGGTTCCTCACTTGCACGGCTGGCGGCCGGAGTGCCGCTCGCCGCCACGCTGCTGCTCACCGGCTGCGCCACCGGGCCGGGGCCGCTCTACTACTGGGGCGACTACCAGCCGGCGCTCTACGGGCACTTCACCAAGGAGACCGGGCCGCAGGAGCAGATCGCCAGCCTGGAAGCCGGCCTGGAGAAGGCGCGCGCCGCCGGCAAGCCGGTGCCGCCCGGATACAACGCGGTAACCGGTCACTGAGCGGCGTTCTTTGCCCGCCCGCGCCCACGCGGAACAATCCCTCCCACATTCATCAGGGAGGAGCCGGCAGTGACCAGGGCGACAGCGACCAACAACAAGTGGCGGCGGCGTA
>Ga0268298_10004837_pt1 | contig 12923 bp, 10 predicted proteins | sample WWTPWeurt_MetaG_FD_194462 | JGI IMG/M metagenome (GOLD analysis project Ga0268298, IMG submission 194462) | Activated sludge microbial communities from WWTP in Nijmegen, Gelderland, Netherland - WWTP Weurt | ecosystem: Engineered > WWTP > Aerobic digester > Activated sludge | place...
GATAAATAATTGATTTAAAATGTACACATGAAAAAGATCTTTATTTTATTATCACTTTGGTTTTTAAGTATTGTCTTACACGCACAGGGATTTAGTTTTGATTTTTTAAATCCGGTGGAATTTAGGTCTCAGGAAAGTATTATTTTTAAATTAACTGGATGGTTTTGATATCATTTGAATTGTAAGTAATAAAGGATGCAAATAATATCTGTGCTGATAACCCTAAGTAGGTAAAAATATAAAAGAATTTTAGGGAAATTTATTGACGATGAAAAATTGAAAGAAGTATGTTAGAAGATTTGAAAAAATTTACGGAGATATTCTCGTGGGAAGTTGTGGTGCTAATTCTTGCAGTAAGCTTTAGGAAGCAATTTGCAGGGGTCATTGAAATTTTAAAGACCAGGATGAGCACAGCAGATAACATTGAAATCACAAAAGATGGAATCAAGATCAAGCAAAAATTGCAACAACTGGAAGATGCGGTGGCAGGGGCCATCAATTCAGGGCAATTGGGTTTGCCTTCCAGGGAGACTCGTCAAAGCCTTGTGGAGCAAATTCACTCAGATGCAGATTTGGATCCTTTGAAGAGCAGTTGGCAAGGAAGTTTAAAAGATAGAAACAGGAGTATTTTTGCACAGGTTCATCCGCTGGAAGGAACCAACTATTACCAATTGAGAATAGTAGTCCATAGTACGGATCCGATCAGAGAACCACTAAAAGGTAGCGTGCAGTTTCATCTTCATCCCAGCTTTCCGAATCCAAATCCCATCATTGAAGTTAAGAATGGTGAAGCAATTTTAAACCTGTTGTCTTATGGATCATTTACGCTGGGCGCGGAAACCGAAGATGGGGCTAAATTAAAAATTGACCTGGCACAAGATGTGCCCGGTGTTTCAGAACAATTTAAAAACTCATAGTTATGGATTTGAATATGGTCATTTGTCCGACGACACTTTTTTGGTATGTATTTTTTTCAATTTTGTCTACCTTGATTGGAGCCTGGGGAGCACTCTATATAAAAATTTCAACTGAAACTAATGAAGTAGCATGTCAAAAACTCAATGATCATTTAATGAGTGAATGGCGCAAAAGATTTGTTTTAGCATTAATAGCATCTCTGGCAACCCCTTTGTTTTTGTTTATATCTGAAGAGAAGGATGTTCTGGATAGTTTATCCACATTGAAGATTGGGATGTTGGTTTATTTTGGTTATTCTTTATTGCTGGCCACCTTTGCGGAGCAGATACTCAAGCTGCTTTTTGAGATAATTAAGAAGACGGGTACTGCGGTCGAGAGTCTGATGGGAAAACCTAACTAAAGTTATAAGGTGGGTTTGGAAAAGATGAATGAATTTTGTTAAAAAAATATTATGAAGTATTATTTTATTTTATTGATTTTATTGTTCGAAGTAATCAGTGGATTTTCTCAAAGCACCTATTCTTTGAATGCCATAAATATCGGAATGATCAGGAATTCAGACAGCGGTGATATCAGAACTGATGGACAAGTATATTTTAGATTAAAGCGAGGAACCAATTACAAGTATTTTGTGGAAGGAGTGGATTTCACAAAATATTCTTTGATAGTGAATAATAAAGATACAGTACTGCTGGGAAAAAATTCAAATAATTTTACTTTTCCTGCTTTGCCAGGATTTACTGCACAGGATCTTGCGACTTTGATTAAGGAATTTGGCTTGAAAATTGTTAGTCCTGTGGATAATAGAGAATCATCAACAAGGGAATCCCTAGCTCTAATTGAAAAAGAGGTACCTAATCCCTGTAAACCCAGTAAATGTGATGATAAAGTTGGGAGGAAGATAGATACATTTTTAAGTCTTTATGGAAGAGTCAGAGGTAGTACATTAGAAGACTTGGCAGAATTAAATATGAAAATGATCAGTTGGATGGAGCAGGTTACGAAGGCTAAATATTTGTTAAATTCAAGTAGTGAGCTGAGTTCCAGAGTAGATAGTATTTTCTATAATTTTATAACTAAAGTACGACAAAGAAGGCTGGATTTATATGGTCTATTAGATTCGGTAAATTTATACAAATGTCAACCTTGTATTGTGTCGGAATGTGTTAAGGGTAAGGACACACTCTTGAGATCCAATATAAATGTACTCGCGAAGCAATTGGACGAATTGGGTAAATTTGTGAATTTAGATAGTTTGGCCAAGTATATGGACATGGAACAATTGGCCAGAAATAGCCGACCGGAATCTTATTACAGCCTACCTCAATATTTTAATGGAGAAGCTAAAGAGATTCATATTGACTTGGTGCCGAGAGAACCCTTCTATGGTCCAAAATATTCTACGTTGATTAGGATTGAAGAAAAGGGTAAACCCTATTTTGGCTACAGTTCGGGGTTATTTAAGTCACTTTTGGAGAATCATAATTTCACTTCTATTCAAGACACGATACAAAAGATGACCTACTTAACCCAGGAAGGAAATTCATCTTTATTCGGTATTAATGCATTGGTTCATATCGGGTGGTATATTAACCAATCGGATGTAAGTTTTCATTTGGGTTTGGGTCCTACACTCAGCTTGGCCAAACCCATTAATCCCGGACTTTTTATTGGTGGAGGTTTGGGTATTGGTCGCAAAGATAAATTAATGATTAATTTAGGTTTACATACCTCCATTATTCGACAAAAATCCAATATATTTGAATTTGATCCTGTTATAAACAAATATAAATTTGACGGGATTACAGAGGAGGTATATGTTAGTAAGGTTCGGACGAATCTAGCTTTTAGTATAGGGTATTTATTTTATTAATCTAATTTTAAATATTTAAAAATCAAACGAATGGAACAATTTCAATTTTATGGCAAACCAGCTTTAGAGATAAGGTACTTTGATCTTTATCCAAGTGATTGTACCCAATATCAGACTGGGACATATGATCCAGCACATTTTATGGAGATGCAAAGTCAAGGTGCAGTGTCCACTAAAAGTGTGTTGGCTAAATATAAACAAAATGGAATATGTACACATATTTATATTGGTGTGGACCAATCTGGTGCTGATATGACAAACTCTACCAATAAAGTTGCAGCACCTTGTCCGCCCTACTGCCCTCCTGGTGAAGTTATCGAAACGACTAATTAGTTTTCTTAAAAGTATGGAAAAATGATTGCAATTAGTATTAATGAACTCAAAAGTGAATTACCATATTTTGAAATTGATTCTAGCAACTTTCCTTCGTATCAGAATGGTAATGTTTACTTTAATGTGCTAAGATTTATAGAAGAAAATGAATATCTATTTCTAGAAGATGGAAAACTTAACTATAACTATTTCATTTTTCTTTCCTTGATGTTCGGTCTATTGGAAAATTTTGAGGCAGCAAAAATATTTTTAAGGATTGCAAAAAAGGGAATTAGCGCTTCAGAATTTATTCATCCTTTCAATTATTTTATGGAAGAGTTAAGTTATTATCAAGATTTAACAAGGGAGAATTATTTGATTGGCAGTAAAAGAAATTGTAGAGTATTTTATTATTCTGCTTCAGATCTTCAAGTAGACAAGTTATGGTTATATACCAATTATATTAATTATTCTAATGAAAAAGTGAGTATTAATTTTGAATTTATTTCAGCAATTGGAGTTTTTAAAAATATACCTATTTCTCGTTTCAGTGAAGTATTTGTTATCTTATATGCGCATTCAGCTTCTAAAGTGGATGGTGAATTGTTATACTTAAAAGTTAATGGAAAGAATATCCCAATTGATGAGGTGGTATCTGAGTTAACTGTAAACGTAAATGGAAAATACAAATGTGTTATGCTTTACAATTGTGGATCGAATGAAAGTAAGATCTATAATTTATTTAAAAATCATTTTGAATATGTAGTTACTTCAGCAGATCTATTTGAAGTTGAAAATCTAATGCTTTATAATTATTTGTTTTTTTCCTATTATCGATTGAATGGATGTGTAAAAAAATCTAATGAGATAGCTATGTTCTATACTAATTCACTCTTTTCAGTAAAGTCGATTTTTGACATGAAGATCTCATATAAAAATGGGATTGTTTCAACTAGTGAGAACAAAGGACTTTTGAGATTAATTTTAAAATGATTTTATCTTATGTTGTAGTTTGAAGTTCATTTAATAAGTTAATGAGATCTATTCCAATTTTATTAATGGTATTGAGCTTTAATGTGATAATATTTTGTCAAATCCCTGTGCAGTCTACAAATTTATTCATTTATAAATGCGAGAGTAGTAGGATATTCGTTTCTTCATTGAATGGAATATTTATTAAGCTTGGAAATTTAGATTTGACTTCTGATCATAAGAATTTTAATCTTCTAGGATCGAATATACAATCTACATTTTTTCCGGATGAATTGCATCGCGTCTGGTTCTCGACCTATCAGGCTCTGCATGTGTACATTCCGGAGCTTGATGATTTTGAATATGAGCAGGTCACATCATGGAACGGAGATACCATTAAAAGTGATTACAAAGTAATTGCACTGGAGGGAGTGGATTTATATTTCAAAGCAGGTGATGAATTTTTCTTGTACGATGTTTGTTTGAGGCAGGTGATTAGGAGGTGGTCAGCTTCTGTAAGGGATGGTCATGATGCCATTTTGCAAAATGTAGAGCAGGGTAAACGATTGTATTATTCTATTGCTGACACCTTGTATTGGATGGATTTAAATTCGGGTGATGGTCAAATTAAGTATGCACCCCTTGAAAGCAGGGTTGGATTTATTTTAGGAAGTAGTGATTCGACGGTTTATTTGGGGATGAATGATGGAAAACTTATTCAGTGGAATACAACATTGAATCGAAAGGTGGCGGAACGAAAAATAACCGATCAGAATATAGGAGGGATGTGTAAGTGGGGAGATCACCAGATCATTATTTCAGACAGAGTTCAATTGATTTATTATGATGTTTTATTGGACAGCATCATGAACAAGCATTATGTGTATGGTTCATTGAACAAGGAGAAGGCTTTGGAAAATTTGCTCTTACCTTATGTTGACCCAGATTCCATTCTTTGGATTGGTTCCGATGGGTATGGGGTGATTTCTCATAGTCTTAAACCACCGAAGTTTAAATGGATCAATCGGGGAAATGAACGATTTAATGTAGTTGGAATTTTTGATCATGGTAGGGATGAAATTTTATCTGTAAGCAGAAATGCAGAGGTAGGCATTTATTCTCTTCAAACTGAATCATGGAAATCTTATTATAAACCAAAGGATCCTGCGTTGACATCCAGCTTTATTAAAGCTTCGCTGGCCTTATCAAAAGATCGGATACTTATGGCCGATTGGGATTATTTAATTTCGTTTGATGTTGAGACAAAAAAATATCTTAGACTGACCTGTTCTTCCGATCAAAGCTTGAATGGATTTATTGTATTAAAATACGGTCCTGACCATAGAATATTTACCCTTGCATCCAATGTTGGTTTAGTCGAATTATTTATTAATGGCTCCAAATATTCCTGGAAGCCTGTGGATGGTATAACAATGGGTTCTAAGCCATTTACCTATTTTGATCTAGACAGTTTCGGAAATATTTATCTGGGCCATAACGATGAATCCATTTTATTTTATAAATACAACGGAGGGGGTAAGTACCACTTGCAGCATGAGTTTCCCATTCCCGGAGGGGTTAAAGATGTAGTGGAATCTACTCAGAACGGACACATTTGGCTTGTGAATGACCAGGGACTTTATGATTTGGATGTCAGAAATAATTTATTTGCGGCCATGCAAGATCAAAGTAAATCCTTGCATCAGGTACTTTATTGTGTGATGCCGGATACTGCAGGTTATCTGTGGATGAGCAGCAATTCCGGAATTTTAAGATTTTCACTTTTGGATAGCAGTTTGCATTATTTTAAAGAAAAGGATGGGATCCAAAATTTTGAATACAATTCTTTCTCTTATCTGAAATCCGGTTCCGGTAAATATTTTATGGGTGGCATTAGTGGAATAAATTTTTTTGATCCATATGCAGTTAGGCTTTCTACAAAAAAGGCAGTTGTTGATATTTACAGTTTTAAGATTAATGACGAGGAAACAAAGAAGTACGGAGCTTCCAATGTATTGCAGAAGCTGAAATTGCCGTATTCAGAGAATACGATTTCCTTTGAGTTTTTGGCCATTGATTACGATGATCCTCAAGCCACTCGTGTCAAGTACAAAATGGATGGTGTGGACGATGATTTTATTTTGGCAACCGACGTGAAGGGTTTTGCCAGGTATGCGAATTTGAAGCCGGGACCATACAAGTTTCAAATTATAGGCAGTAATGCAGATCAGGTTTGGAATAACGAAGCCAGGGTGATAGAACTTGAAATAGTTCCTCCTTTTTGGATGACCTGGTGGTTTAGGTATGGAATGATTTTTAGTATTTTGGGGATCAGCTTTTTGTTGATCCGGTTTTACTATCAAAGGCAAATTGAGAAGAGAGATCAGATATTACGCGAGCAAAGACTGATTATAGAAAAGCAGGAGGCTGTCGAAAATGAGCGCAACCGAATTGCCTCCGAGATGCATGATGATTTGGGATCAGGGTTGACGACCATCAGGTATCTTTCTGACCGTGCTTTGCGCAATGTGTCCAATGTAGAGGAGCGTTCACACATCAAAAAAATTGCCGACCAAAGCAATTCCCTGGTTCGCAACATGAGTGAAATCATCTGGGCCATGAACAGTAGATTTGATACTTTAGAAAATCTCATGGCTTATATAAGAAGATATGCTTCAGAGTATCTGGAAGAATACAAAATCAAACTAGCTTGGCAGCAGGAGATGGATGAAGTCGCTGTGCGTATAAGTGGTGAAAAAAGAAGGAATGTGTTTTTGGTCATTAAGGAAGCCTTGCATAATGTTGTAAAGCATGCTTCTGCTAACCATGTGCATATTTCAATAACTGCCTACACAGATAAGGTGGAGATAGTCATCCAGGATGATGGCATTGGATTTAATACTGACCTAGTGAATGATCATGGAAATGGTCTGCACAACATGCAAAAGAGAATGAATCAGATTGGTGGAGATTGCAGGTTCTTAAAGGAAGAAAAAGGAACAGGTATTGTTTTTACTTTTTATCCTGACCAGGCCATATCGTAAGCATTCGTTTTTAGCTAACAAAGGTTATATAATTTTAGTCTCGGAAATGGTGGACTTTTGTGGTCATCAATAAATTTGGTCACATGAAATTTACAACCATTTATCTTGACGGAAATTGTATAGAGGTTTACAATACACTCTTGGGGAAAGAGATCATAAAAGTAAATCAAAAGGTAGTAAGTGCCAGGTATAGTATCTTTGGTGGCTTACATAAATTTGAAGTGGATGGAGTTTCCTATGAAATGAGTTTTCATTTTACCGTTCATGGAATTGCTTTTGATTTGATAAGGAACGGTAAAGCGATTGTAGAATCAAATAAAGGAGGTTGTTTTGTAATTATAGGTTTGATTGTAATCAGTGTGCTGGTATTTAAACTTATCTTTGGTTAGAAAAAGTGCAGTTAATAATACCATGACAAAATGAAGATAGCCATTTTAGAAGATTTGCGGGAAGTAGCAGAAATGTTGAAAGAGGTATTTTCTGAGCAGGAAGATATGTCTTGCAAGCAGGTCTATTTTAATGCCGAAGATGCCATGCAGTTTTTGACAAAGAATCCGGTGGACATCCTCATCGTGGATATTGGATTGCCGAAGGCCAGTGGAATTGACGCCATCAATTATTTAAGTCAGTATTGTCCCGGGATGCAGTTTTGCATGTTTACCGTTTATGAAGATGACGAGAAAATATTTCGTTCCCTTCAGGCAGGGGCGAAGGGTTACATTTTGAAGGGTTCAGCTCCGGAGAAAATAATAGATGCCGTGAGGGAATTATACAAAGGTGGTTCTCCCATGAGTCCGAGTATCGCGAGGAGAATTCTGGATGTATTTCAGAAGCTGCCCATTACTCCAGTCCCTCAGAATTTACCGATCACAACCCGTGAAAAAGAATTGTTAGAGCATCTGGCCAAGGGATTGTTGTATAAGGAGATTGCCGATATTATGGGTATTACCACCGGCACAGTCAAGCAGCATATTCACAAGATCTATGAAAAGTTGCAGGTAAGCAACCGGACAGAGGCCATAAATAAATTGAATCAGCGATAATATTTATTTTATGAAATATATGATTAGAAAGTTCATTAGTGTTGTAAGCATTGGGTTTATTTTTTTGTTTTCCCATTCCATCCAGAGTCAGGAAATATTTTGGCAGAAAAGATACGGTGGCTCGGGCTTAGATAATGTAAATAAAATTATTCCAACAAAGGACAAAGGATATCTGGTCTTATCTTATTCTAATTCTGGAATATCCGGCGATAAGACTGAACCTTGTTTTGGAGATTATGACATTTGGTTGTTAAAATTTAATCAGCAAGATACACTGGAGTGGCAGAAGACAATTGGCGGGAACAAATCTGATAGTCCCGTTGGCGCATTTCAAATGGCGGATGAAGGATATTTGATATTGGCAAATTCTTCCTCCGGAATTTCCGGAAATAAGACAGTTGCAAGTAAAGGGGGAGATGATTTTTGGTTGATCAGAATAGACCGGACCGGAAATATAAGCTGGCAAAAATCAATTGGTGCAGACAGCACGGACAGTCCTAATATTTTTGTACGAACTAAAGATGGAAATTTTATTGCTTGTGGTACAAGTGCTTCCGGAATCTCGGGAGACAAAACAGAAAAATCAAGAGGAAGGTATGATTATTGGGTGGTAAAAATAGATCAGAACGCCAAAATTATATGGGAGAAGACTTTGGGAGGGAATCATGATGATACGGTAGATGGCGCGCTGGCATTATCTGATGGGTCATTCACCATTTCCGGAACTTCACTGTCACAAGTCAATGGTGATAAGACTGTACCACTCATTGGTAATGATGACATCTGGGTTTTGAATATAAGTTCTGGGGGCAAAATAAATTATCAGTTGGCCCTGGGGACTTCTATTGCGGACAGAGCCTCACGCGCTATGTTTGAAATTGGCGATGAACATTGGGTCTCCGGAAATATTGGCGTGAATTCAGGATCCAAACCTCAATTTGATGCATCAATTTACTTAGTGGATCAGAATGGTAAGGGAAAAGATACGATCATTTTTCGAGCAAACAGGGACGATGCAATATCGTGGATGTCTTCCACTTATAATGGTGGAACAATGTCCGCAATTGTGAGTCTCTCCGATAAAGGTGGAATGAAAACAGACACCTCAAGAGGAGGTCGAGATGTTTGGTTAGTGCGATTAGATAAAAATGGGAAGTTGGTTTGGGATAAAACATTTGGAGGAAATTTAGATGAATCTGCTGCATCATTTATTGAATACGAACCCGGACATTATTTAATAGCCTGCACTAGTTCTTCGCGCATTTCCGGAGATATTACGGTTGCCGGAAAAGGAGCAAATGATATATTGATTATTAAAATCAAGGATCACACCGTTCCCAAATGTTGCTTATTAAGATGGTGGAACAAGATCTTTAATGGTTAAAATATTTTAGAGAACATTTTTATAGAAGCCCAGGAGGCCGGTATATCCGGCCTTTTTTATTTTATCTGGTTTATTGTTATGTTCAAGACTAACTAAAGTTATATTTTTTTGGTAATGATGGTGGATAATTTTGTGTGGTTATCAGTTATTAACCGTTAAAAAATTTATTCATGAAACATTTTTTACTTTTCGTTTTATTTTTATTAAATAGTTTAATTACTTCCTTTTTAGTTGCACAGGTAAGTCCTGAAGTGAATTGGGTGAAAGCTCTATATGGTTCAAAACGAGATAATGTATTTCAAGTTTTGCCGGCAACTGATGGAGGGAGTTACATATTAGGAAATTCAGATTCCTATGATGGAGATTTTAATTTTTGTACAAGTTGTAAAAAGGATGTACAAGGAATTGTAATAAAATTGGATGAAGAAGGAAAAATAAAATGGTCAAAATCTCCCATTATTTCTGATCTCTATGATGGATTTTGGTCTGCCGCAGTGGAGGTTAATGATGGACTTATAATAGCTGGATACAGTCGTGAACATTTTCCAGGAGTGGGTTCAACTGATTATTCGGTAGTTAAGTTAAACAAATTTGATGGTTCTTTGATTTGGCGAAAAAGTATTAAGGATTTTCCAAGTGACAATTTAAATGGAGCTGCTATTGTTAATACATCAGAGGGTTTTATACTTTTAGGATACAAATGGAGTGAATTGTTTCTCATCAGGTTGAGTCAGCAAGGTGATGAAATTGCACGCAGGGTTATTTCAAATTCTTATATGAATGATAACTTCACCGGGCGGCCTAATGTGCATAATTTTATACAGAAGGCAAGTGATAATAATTTCCTCATACTGGGTTGCACACCCATGGACGAAAAGGGTTGCTTTTGGGGTGAAGGAACAGACAAGTTCAATGTTAAGTTGACAAAAATTGGTCTGAATCTGAACACCATTTGGGAAAAAAATTATGGAGGCCCCACATCTGATTCTCCAAGAGATATGGTTTTAACTCCAAATGGGGAAATTATTATTTTAGGTTCATCCTGTGGTGAGGATGGAGAGCAAAAAGGTCCCTTTGGAGTAAATCATTATAAATGGTTACTCAAATTGAATTCCAGTGGAAATTTTATTGCAGTTGAAAAAATAGATAAATATTCATTTACAGGAGCCACCACCACTTTTGGAATTGGATTGAGTTGTGATAATAAGCTGCTATTATCTGGAAATGCCTGGTCGTCTATTGTCTTTTATCCATTTGTAGAGAAAAGAGAGCTGGACATGAAAAGTTTTCTTTGGTTTAGTACTGTTGATCTTGATTTTAGTGATTTTCCAATGAATGATGTGACCAGTGATTTTGCCGGAAATACGATTGCGTGGGGAAGTGGTTCAAGTCTTTATGAAGAGGATAACGATATTCATGTTGTCAAGTTAAAAAGTGAATGTGGATCCAGCGGTAGATGTCAAAATGCCATTCCTATCCAATGTGGTCAAACATTGTCCGGAACAACAGTAGGCGTGGCTTCTACTTTCAGTAAAACTGATTATACTTCTTGTCATAATACTAATTCTCCATTCGATGGAGGAGATGTCGTGTATGAATTTGAAATGAATAATGGAACGGGAAATCTGGATATCAGTTTGATCAGCAACACTGACCTTGATGTGTTTCTATATAACCGATGTGATGCCACAGGATTGAATTGCATTGCCAAGAGTATTTATCCAACCAGACCTTCAGGTGGAAATGCAGAATTAATCAGGTATTATGATTTACCCAATGGCACTTACTACATAGTCGTGGATGGAGCCAGAACAAGTAATAATGGAATTTTTGAAATTACACTGACCTGTGGCGTATTAAATTGCCTGGATGCTAAAGCATTGACTTGTAATCAAGCGCTGAATGAAAGTAATTCTGATGGAATTAATAATGCAAGCTCTTACTGTGGTATAAAAAATACCGACGGATCTTTGAATGGTTTTGCAGGAAGAGGCAAAGAAAAAGTTTATCAATTCACCATCAATCAGGCACAAACTGTAAAGGTAGATTTGACCGGAATGTCCTCCGGTTCTGATTTTGATTTGTATGTACTTTCAGATTGCGATCCGGATAAATGTGTGGCCTCCAGTTTCAATTCAGGTACCCAAAATGAAACAGTCAGTCCTATGCTGGGTCCGGGAGTATATTATGCAGTGGTTGAATCGTATTATGATAAGGTAGGTAGTTATACCATCAAGGCCAGTTGCACGACGGGTGGTGGTACCATTCCGCGTCCGCGAATTGTTTTACCAATGGGTTTGGTGGGAGAGACTGGTCAGGAATTAAAATATCCGATTACTGCAAGTAATTTTAGAAATATGGCGGCAATGGAATTTTCAGTATTGGTGGACGACCCCAGTATTTTAAATATAATTGGTGTCGAAGGCAAGGCCATTACACCGGCTTATAATTTAGTATCCAGTTCAAACATTGGTTTAAGTTGGTTTTCTTCCAATATGCCCACTGTCACTGTGCCGGATGGAGAAGTATTATTTAATTTAATTTTAAAAATCAAAGCTACTTCCGGCAGCACTGTGATTTCCATTACCGATAAGCCAACGGTCCCATATGGGCTGGCGAATAATAATGGGGTCTTACAAACGGTTAGCCTGGAAATAGGAGATGGACTTGTGACAGTGAATGAAAGCTTGGTACAATTATGCGGAGAGGTAACCAAAGAAGATGGCAGTGCAATTACCGGTGTTACTCTGGACTTGTCAGGATCAAAAATTGAAAGTGGGGTAAATCAAGTTTCCGGAAATTATTGTTTTGCCAGTTTGCCAAAAGGAGGTTCGTTTTCTATCAAACCTAAGAAGAATACCAATTATAGAAATGGATTGAATGGCAGGGATCTTTACTTAATGCAGAGACATATTTTGGGTGAAAAAATAATTTCTCCTTATCGTATTATCGCAGGAGATTATAACGGTGACAATCTGATCAACGGTCGTGATTTGTATCTGACGCAAAGATTAATATTAGGTGATTCCACCACTTTGCCAATCGGTTCCTGGAGATTTATTCCGAAGTCCTATAAATTTACGGATTACACCAATCCATTTCTTGGAAATCTGAGTGAAAAGATTGATTTAAACAACCTTGGGCAATCGGCCATAGGGCAAGACTTTATTGGGGTTAAAGTAGGTGATGTGGACAATACATCTACGTTCAGTCAAGATGAATTAAACAGTCGCAGTGGAGCTCCTTTAAAATTAAGTCTTTCAAAGCACAAGGCCCAGCCAAATTCGTTGGTCACTTTAAGTCTGAGCGCATCCGGCTTTCAAAATATTACATCGATGGATTATTCCTTGCAATGGGATACCACTGTAATCAAGTTT
>Ga0268298_10004838_pt1 | contig 12920 bp, 23 predicted proteins | sample WWTPWeurt_MetaG_FD_194462 | JGI IMG/M metagenome (GOLD analysis project Ga0268298, IMG submission 194462) | Activated sludge microbial communities from WWTP in Nijmegen, Gelderland, Netherland - WWTP Weurt | ecosystem: Engineered > WWTP > Aerobic digester > Activated sludge | place...
TATTCAGGACGAAAACTAAACCCCTAAACCATGCAAGGAATAACCCGGCAAGGCAACCTGATAACTATTGATTTTTCTATTTGGAAAACACAAGAACAATACGCAAGGGAGAAGGGGGAAAACCCTTCAACCGTCCGTCAGTGGGTAAGCAGGAATAAGCGGGGCAAATATGACAAGATACAAACCGTATTAGTTCCTGAATTAAATAATATATACCTTATCCGGGATAATTAAGGGTTTTTTAGGGGTAAACACCTATTGTTTATTTATACTATTGTTCTTTACTTTACGTTATTAAATTACAAACAAATGAAAAAAAATATTACAGTAATAAACCATGTTATTGATTTTGGGGGTTATTCTTATTATATAGGGATAAACGGAAACGGCAAATGGTTTTATAATATAGTTCCACAGGATCAACCAGCACCAAAGGGAGGATATTACAGTAAAGAGCATATTCTTAAAATTAAGCAATTACCTGACTTGTTCCCGACTATTGTAATAGGTTAACTGATGAAGGTTTAATACCCGAAACAAGGGGGAATAAATACCCCTTTGTATTAACCACAAAAACAAAGTTTTATGCAAACCACAAAAACAAGCAAAAGATTAACCCCTGAGCAAAAACAAGCTAACAAGTTAGCAAGACAGGAAGCCCGTAAGCAAGAAAAAGAATTAGCCCGTATTGAACGAGAGAAAAACCAAAAGGAAGTACGGGAAATTACTATTAATATTGAATGGGTTAAATCCCGTATGTGGGGCTACAATCCTAAATGTGAGGCAACAATCAGGCACAAAGACGGTTCAATAAGTTACGGGACGGCCACTGCATCCGGCTGCGGATATGACAAAGAAAGTACGGTAATCGCTGATATTTTTAACAATTTCCTGAAATATAAACTTTACCGGGAACTGAAACAAACCAGCCAAGACAGGGGAGACGGCAAGCCATACGGAATCTATTTAGATAGTAATTGGCGGCATTTTTCCGGGGGCATTGGGACTGATTGTTACTATTCAATAAGTGAGGCAATAGGGGGAAAATTTGAGAAAATCGCATCCGGTAAATCATTTGATGCCTTTAAATATACTGACCTTTCTTAAACTCTTTTTGTGGTTCCGGGGCATAGCGGGGGGCATTGTTACCCCTGCTTTTCCCTCCCCGGTTTAAAATACCATTTAATACATTAAAAAAAATGTTATGAATCCGATAAAAATAAAAGTAGCTGCAAATATTACTTATTCAGGATTTACATATAATACAAAGTTAATAGTAGAATATGAACATACCGGGAAGCAATGGTTTTATAAGCCCAAAGGGACAAAGATAGAACACTATACACAATGTATTGAAATAGTAAAGGACAGGATAAAACAGGGATTAAAGGTAACAGAAAAGCCGGGATATTATTTTATCAAACGTTTGGCAATACCAACAATAAACGCAAATGGCGAAAATGACATTTGGTATATAAATAATCCGGGGGATGATTATAGTATAAATAGGGCAAGTAAATACTGGAAAAAGATACATGAACAATTAAGTAATAATATAAACCCGTTTAATTCACTTAATTAATTTTAAAATAAAGCATTATGATGTTTATAAGCGTAAAAGACAAGTTACCCAAATTAACGGGAATTAAGGAAGAACAAAAGTTTGGTTTTTCTGATCGTGTTATTGTTTGGGAAAATGAATCATATTGGTTCGCCAAATACCACCCCGGATTAAATGTGTGGAATGTAGAAGGTAGAAGGGGCAATATAAATGTAGAATATTGGTCTCCCCTTCCCGGTAAAGAATACTTTGAACTTTTTAAACACTGCTAATGAAACAAGTCTTTTATTTACTCTTAGCCCTTATTATAGCCCTCTTAGTTGTTGGGTTAGTGGGGGATAAATACAGTTATTAACCGATTAAAAAAACAGAATAAACTAAACACTATGGCACACAAAAAATTAACCAAAAGAGGTAAAAAGATGCTTGAAAATAAAAAAGCATTAGTAGAGCAAATCGTTGATGATTTACAAGCTAATGAATACGACTCAAGGGAGTATATATTTGACCTTGTACGGGAAGCGTTAATGACAAGAACACAGGCGTATTTAAAACTATCTATTCAACCAGAATAAACCCAACAATACTAAACACCATGAAACTAAAAGGTATTACCGAGCTGGAAGCCCTGAAAAATGCGGCAAATAGTATTAAATTACCCGGATTAGAAGTGTATCAAAAGTATTCAGAAGATAGAAGGAAAACAACCGGAAAGTATTTTTTGCAGTTAGGGAAATGTACACTTTCCCCTGTATTAGATTATGAACAACTAAACCATTTTATACATGGGTTTTTAGTGGCAATAAAATTGAAAATTACAGAGCAGTAACCCCCAAAAAATTAAACACCATGAAAAGTTTAAACCAATTAGCAAGCGAAGGCATTAAATATGCCGTTGTAAAAGTTGACAATACTCAATATTGGCATGATGATATAAAGGTAAAGGCTAAAAAAATATGGACTGTTTCACTTGTTGACTTAACTCAGCCCACAAACCTTTGCGAAATATCAGTATCTTATCCTTTTGAGGAATTACGCCACTTCTTTGAAGATATTACGGAAGGGGTAAGTATTGACGAGATTTATGAACACGAATATGCCGAATTAAGTTCGGGGTATTTTTCAGGAGGCGGGGTTTACAATGTTGTAAAAACGTATGATGATAACGAAATGGATTTTGACCAATGTTTTGAATATGAAAACGGGAATCCATCAGTCTGCTAAAAATACACACGCATGAAAAATAACATAATTGAGGCTAAAACGTGCCTTTTACCTACCGTTATTGCGCAGGGGGCTATTTGGGACGTATTAGAAGCCGATTATCCCGGATTAACCCCTGAACAGTGCCACAAAATAGAGGCAACCTATACCCCTTTCCTGACCTGTAAAGCGGATAGAATATACCGCAATAACCTGCAATTCAGGCGGGGGATAACAAGCAACGAGAAAGGCCGGAATCTTTTGTGGGCTTATATGGCACACTGGTTTAAGGCTGAGTATTTGAGGGATAAAAAGAAAATCCGCCTAACCCCTATTATTTAACCCCCTAAAATATTAAAAATGAAAGTATTATTTCAAAATGGTGAGATTGTTTGGGATGCCGGTAACAACTCTTACGGGGTTGTCCTGAACAACTACGCCCCCAATGATTACGGAGAAATCCGATTAGACAGTGACGGGAATCAACCCACCGAAAACCTGCACAAATTAGGCAGCGAAGGGGACAAAGGGACAAAGAAAAAGTTAATTGCCGCCCTTTTAGCCCACAAACATTTGGTAACAAATTGGCCTGAACACAACTACGAAAGAGTATTTTATTAACCCACTAAAATAAATCTATATGCACCCCCTTTTAATCATTTTACTTTTTTGGGTTGGCCTTGCCTTATTAGTGGCTACCGGGAATTACTTCTATTGGAGAATGTACCCTGATAAAGAGGATAACACACAATATTAATTAAAACCCCGTAAAAATGGCAAAAGTTCTATCCCATGCAGAATACTGCAAAAACAAAGAAGCCCGTTTAAATGCTTCCGCTTGGATTCGTGGGGGTAAGATGATAACCTTCTATAAGGGGGTTTATTACTCCGAAAAGGAATTTCAAGAAACATTCCCAATAGAGGGGGAACTTGTACCCCTTAAAAGAAAAAAGCATTGGAAAGGGGATAACCCAAACGGGAAAACAGAATCCCTTAAATAACCCAAAAAACAACAACCAAATGAAAGTATTCAAAACAACCTACCCGGATAACCCCCTCCCCTTTAATGAGTGGATGAAATATATTTATTCCCTTTTGGGTAAACCACACAATAATTAACCACATGAAAACGTTAACCTTTGTATTAAGTGTTATCTTTATTGTGGGCTGGTTCTTGTGGGTATTGGGGGAAGTAATTCTATTTTTAACCGATTAAATATTCAAAACATGGAACAAATTTTTAAAAGCACAAAAGAGTACCGTATCAAACTGTTTTCCGGGGCTGATAAATTAGCGCAGGATATTGCGCTTTTAGCCGCTAAATCAAACGGGGGTCAGTGGGTATCACTTACCCAATTTCAGGGAATTATAGAGGCTGAAAAACTCCTGTACCCCACACTTTACAACGGCTACACCGGGGAAGTTATCGGGGATCGGGTATTTCATTTAGACGTACCGGCAGGAGGGGGAGAATACAAAACCGTTTTAGCAATCGAAGAACGGGAACTGTTTGAAGTGGAAGAAACCATGACAGAAGAAGAAGCCCGCAATATCCTTGATGAACTGGATGGTTTTGGGGGATTGGCCGATTAACCCCCTGAAAAACCCTAAGCATTAAAAAAAGCCCCGCATAATAGCAGGGCTTTTTAATTAAATTTCGGGAATACGTTCCCTGATTATTATAAGAATTTGGGATTATATGCCGAGTGCTTTCATAATCGCCACAACTCCGGGTTGTTTGCTAACTGCGGTACTGTCGTACTTCCCATCGGCAACGTATTTACCAGCGGTGTAAAATTGAGTGTAAGACCATAAATATGGACTTGGTACACCCTTTTTCTTGTACCCCAATCCATTGTACCTCTCAAAAAGGTTCAGGCAGTTTTCAAGTGACCAATCAGTGATTTTATCGTACTTCATGTACCGCATGGCATCAATAGCGGATTCCTCCCAACTGAAAGGCGGTTGGCCTAAAACCGGACGGCCTTTAGGCACATTAACCGTCCTTCCTGTCAGGGGGTCGCCATTGTGCAGATGACGGGTAAATTTACCCGCACCCTCCATATAATGGGTGATGGCCACGAACCACCACGGCATCCCGTTTGCGAGAGTTAGCGTTACAGCCTCATAACGGGCTTTATTTTGGCTTATCTTTGTCGCTGCGGCTGATACCTCCACCATCTTTCCGGGGCGAATTACAGCCTGTTTATAGCGTTCTGAATGGGTCATAAATTATTAATTTCGTAAACACATTCTTCCAATTCAGCAATCCTATTAATTACAGGGGTTCTAAATTTTAAATCGGCATCGTGAAGTATTAGCATTTCTAAAAATGCCTGACTTTCTTTTATCTTTTCATCTAAACAAATTAATGTTAGTTTTTTCGCCTTGTAACCAAAAATCTTCCATATCAACTCCTCTTTTGTAATTTTGTCCAAAGGAGATTGAATAACATTTCCTTTTGATAAATCTGCTAAAAATCTATTTAAGATATATAGCGATTCCTTTTTTAGTTGTTCTTTTGTTATTAGCATTAACTTGCAATCTTTATCATCAGCACCACCCACATCATAAAATAAACCGTTTGGTAAATTTCAGAGTGTATGCCGAATAGTTTAAAATGAATCCGGTCAATAATGGAAGTCGTTTCGTGACTTACGAAGAACAACCCACGACCGTTGTACAGGTTTAAAGCCGTGTCAAACAGGAATTTTCTGAGCAGTATGGTAGACAGAAAAAACCACCACCCGAAACACAATGACAAACCACCGGCAACGGCTAAGTAAAGACCGCCCCAAAGACCGTGTTTTATCTTCCGGTCACGTTTCAGAAGTCTGGAATGGTAACGAGCCATCCAAATATTGAACGCAATCAGTAAAACTTGTGACAGGTAGGCGGCTATCATACGCCTAATATTTTGTTTCTTTTGTTCTTCATTACTGCCTTAAATCCATTTTTCATTACTTTGGCAAGTCGTGAGAAACTACCACGAAACTCATATCGTTCCCAAAATTTACCTTTTTTAGCGGCTATCATTGCACAGAAGAACCCCCACCGGGATTTGAGTTTTTAGCGACTTGAACAAGGCAGTAAACGGCTGCAAGGCCAAATACAATACCTAATCCAGTCCACCCAAAGAACCCGTTAAAATTGTGGTCGTCTGCCCATGCAGAATTAATCTGAAAGAAGGAGATAATAGAGGCAAATGCAAAGCCTGCCATTATCCCGAACCAAGTTTTAGTTCTGAAATTTTGCATTATAGTATAATTTGAATGATTGAAATGATACTAACTATCGTTTTAGTTTGAATTGTTGAATAATATCCGGGACATTACTCCCCCTCAAATCCGGCATTTTCTTTCCGCAGGAAGGACACTTACCGCCCTTTGGTTTTAGCTTGTATTTTTTATGACTGCACATATCTTTTGGGTTTACGTTGTTGACACCTGCGATCTGACCGCCTTTCGGCAATCTTTAGGAATAAATGCACTGCGGATGCACCCAAACAAAAGCCGGTTGCAATGCCGAGGATGGATGATATAGTTATGGCTACCATAGTTTCTTAGTCGTTTTAACTTTGAACCCGTAAAGAATAGTCACCCCAAACAGGAGCAGGAAGAACCTTAACCGCCATTTGTTCCTTTCGTGCTTAAAAGTGTCCCGTTCCGCAGAAATTCGTACGAGTTTCTGTGATAAATCAGCGTTTATTTCGGCAAGTTTCCGATTTGAATTGTTTAAAACAGCAACCTTAGCCGTGTTCTCCCGTACTATTGTGTCCCGGATTGTTAGGTATTTAGTTACCAATTTGGGAACTGTAACTGTTTTTGTTTCGGTTATTACCTGCGGCTCACTTATTAGCGTGTCCGTCCTGTACTCAATGCCCCAAAGGGTATCGTAGTTTACAACGGTATCTCCTTTTATCAGGCTGTCCGAAACCGGAAACCGTGTGCTGCAAAGTTCCGCAAGCACCGGCTCGTTCTTAGGACGGGACAAAACATCAACCGCCTTACGTGGAGTAGTACAAGCCCCTAATATTACCAACAAGACCAAGTATATCCGCATGATAAACATTTACAAGTGTTACATGGGCCGCCTACGCAGGCCATTAATGTTGTTGAGATTATTCTGTTTTGGCATTTACAGCCCTGTTCAACCGCCTTTTTTGGGGTCATGCACCCTGTGAAAAGTATTAACAGTACAGTTAGTATCCACAAAAACAAATATGCTAAAAGGTATTTCATTAGTGAAGTTTAAAAGGACGGGCGGCGTGAAGATACTTTAAAGCGGTGACCTTAAAGAACGCACCTGATCCGCCCGTGGTGGAAGGAACCGTAGTAACCTCCAACGCTAAATTAGTCCTTTTTATCAAAATCATCTAACTTTTGGTGGGTTTTTTTTACTGCGAGGAACCCAATAGCCTGACTACCAATACCTACACCAATAGACCACCACCGTAAATTGGCTACAAAGTTGGCTAAAATTTTTGAATCAGAGGTTACTAAATTTGGTATCAGGTACATGAATATAAACACAACTAATGCCCCCACGTATAACCCACCCCTGTTGGTTTTTGTGTAGAATTTAAAGGCATCATCAAATCCGGCGGCAAATTTACCTGACCGATTGATTATTTCGGACTGCACAACTATTGTCAGGAACATTCCCAACGTTGCGCCTCCAAATGCAACAATGTAGTTAACTAACATTATTTTTTCTCTTTTTTATTTCTTTATAAAACTTGTAAACATTTAAACCTATTGTTGTAAGTGAAGCAACAATAGCAGCGTATAAAGCTAACTGTTGATTAGTTACACCCCATATACCCAAGAACACCCATGCAAGCCCTGATAATTTAATCCCTAAAGTTTCGATGTGATCTAAAAAAAACATACTACTAATATTTAAAGTTGTATTTACGACCTATGTAGTTAAATTTTCTACCTGTGATAGTTGGCGGGTCTGCCGGGGCTGATGTACCGTATTCATTCGCCCCTCTGTCCGGGGCTGTCCCGTTATAGGATAATGAAACGTTAGTCCCTGCATCAATCAAATCTGAGCCTTCTACAAGTGTTAAAAATGTTCTTACAGGTAAAGTCCCGTCTGCCTGTCTTGCTCCCCTTTGTCCTGCGGTATCAATACTCACAAAATCCCCATTGGTTACATTTACCGTCCATCCCCCGTCATTGTCACCCGTTCCCGCAGAGTTGGTTTGGTTTGTAGATGCCCCGCTGACTTCAACCTGCTTTGAACCATTGGCAAAAGATATGTTATTACGGAAATAGTGTACCCGATTATTATAGTGGAAATTCAGGCCGGTTATCCCATTACGGAAAAATGTATTATTATACAGTTCAGTGCTGTGATCAGCCTCGTTAATGTGCGCCCCGGCTGCGCCCCCTGATTCGTCCGGATGTCCGTTATCCCAAGCCATAGACCTTTGCAGCCTACGTTTCACTACACCCACGTTTGCAGGAGTTGTAAGAAAGTCGCTACCCATTTTAAACCCAGTTCCGTTGCCCGCCCTTGTGGAAGTCCCATTAACATACCCGTTATGCCATGACCAACAGGAATCTATTAAAACATAGCCGCCATTCTCAAAAGTGTCGAATCCGTCGTCCCCGTTATTCCAAGCCCTGCAACCCCGGATCGTATTAGTTGAACTGGTGGAAGTCATGTAGGTAATGGCAAAACCGTCTGAATTACCCCCGTTAGAGCCGCCGTAGTTTGAATAGTTGTCGTGAAAGTCGCAGTTAAGGATAAGATTACCCGTAGCGGAGTTTTCAATCGTCATCCCCTGCACGTTATTGTAACTCTCCAACTGCTCAAAAATACAGTTATTTACATTCCATGTTTGGAATCCTGCATCTACCTGACTGTCATCTGTGTACATTCCGGTAAACTTTATCCCTTTCCAATGAAAGTAATCCCCGGTAAAATAGATCATACCCCGATGCCATCCGGCAGACTTGTCGAAAGAACCGCCCCTTGTTAATATTGGAGTTTCACCCGGATAGTTGTAGACTTTGATAAGATTCCCGGCTGTACCGCTTTTCCCTGTCAGGTATTGCTGCACCGTGAAAGTGTAAGTACCACCCCGCAGGTATAACGTGTCACCCGCTGAAAGGGATGACCAGATACCATTCAGGGAGAACTTAGGGGAACCAATAGTCCCGGCATTGCCATCCGAACCCGAAGGGGAAATGTACTTAATAGCCCCAAAAGAGTTAAGCGAAATCAGTAGTAAAAATATTAGTACTCTCATAATTTCCTCCTTTTGTAAGTTACCCCTATTGCCGTAGTTGAAACAATTACCCGCCCGTTTATAACCGAAGTTGTTAAACTGCCAACCCCTTGCCATGCCATCGGATTAGTAGTTCTTATTGAACCGTTGTAAATATGCACGTACCTGACTGCACTGGAAGAACCTTCAACCGATAGGACATAGACGCCATTCATAGACAGCGTGTCTATGTTGCCCGCCCGTGTGACCGGAACAACAAATAGTTCTTCCCAAACAACATTCGCCGGAACGACTTTAGAAATCGCATCCTTTAAACTGTCAATGGAAGGTTTAACGACTTGTTTTACTGCGTTATCCACCTGCCCGAAAGCAGCAACGCTAAAAAAGATTAGTAGAATTGTGATTAGTTTTTTCATTCATTACAGTATTTTGGATTTCGTAAATAAACAGCGTTTCCGGGGTTTGCGCTACTTGCACCAATATATAACGTACCTGCATAAGTCCCGTATGTAACTAAATCAGTCCAAGTCCCAGACCTATAATATTGGCCCTTTATAGTTGTGCCAGTCCTGATAACTCTAAATAAATCACCGGATGCCGCATTAACACCTAATGCCGTGTATGACCCGCTAACCGCTGAATAATATTCTCCTCCAGCCGAAACGTACAATCCATAAGCTACATTTGCGTAATATGGTGAAGTAGGTGAAGCAGTAGTTGATAAAAAGATAGCAGTTGATTCATTTACTGAACTATTGAACTCAGCTTGAATATACCCATTGCCTGATAAACTAACACTACTTAACGCTTCACCGTTACCGTCTACTGCGTAATTTATTGGCCCCCAAATTCCTGTTGGAGATTCCGTAAGATTAAAAGAAGAAGCCCACGAAGAAATAATAAAAGGACACGAAGCCCCCGCAGTAGTTACCCTGTAAGGTGATGACCCGTTAATTATCTGCCCGTTGGCAATGCTTGAAAGAAGTAATAAAAATATGACTATCCTCATGGTGCTACATAAGTTTTATAACCTAATAAAGTGACAGAAATATACTTTGGTTTTTTCCCGGCAATAACCGCCTGCGGTTTCATCCATAGCCATTGATTTGCAGGGATAGTCCTATTTGTATATACATCGAACGTGTTACCAAATACTCTACTCGACACAGAAAGCCCTGCATTGGTTACTTTAGTACCTAATACATTGAATGAATCGTTATATACTATCATAAGAACTACGCTATCACCGGAATTTCCTTTTATAACCGCTTGAATTTTTGTAATCGTGTACTCGTATTGACCTGTAAACAGCGAACCAAACAGGCTTGAATCAGTCAACATTGCCGTATCTGCGGCGAATCCCGCCCCTGCTGTAAAAGTGATAAGCGGTACTGTTGTGGTGTCTAATGTTGAAATATTAAAAGATAGTGTACTGTCCGTACTTGTAGGGGTTATTGTAGACCCGTTTAATTGCATCCGTAATGACTTCAAACGTAAAGAATCAACATTAATAATATGAGCCAACCTATTGTATAAAGTATCAACTATGAAAACAGATGTATCGGAAACGCCGCCTGACCCAATACTATCTTTAAATGCAAATATATGAGTACCGCCTTTCACATAAAATACCGAATCGCTCGCAGTTTTTCGGTATATTGATGTAACCCACTTATTCGCCGTATCTGAAATATTCAACTTTAAATTTACATTTGCTTGCACACTATCAATCCCCTTTTGCCTCCAAAGTCTTGTTGATAGTAATGTGGTATCTGCTGAAATTGTCCCGGTATTAGTTATTGTTCCACCAATTATACCTGTTGATGTATTTGTAGCAACACTTGTAACGGTTCCTGAACCACCTGATACTACTATATTATAACTTAAAGTACTATCATTAGTTGTTGGAGTAACCGTTGACCCGTTTAATTGTATTCTCAATGACTTAGTAAGAAAAGTAGAATCATTCCTTCTCCATGCTAAAGAATCGTATGTTTTATCAATAGTTAAATATGAATTACTGTCTAATCTTGCTTTTTGTGCGGAAGTCATTAATCCGGGGTAGGTTGCGTCAACTGTTTGTAAATATAAAGTAGACCCTGAAATAACACCCCCATTTGCGGATTTAGTAGTCCCGTTAATTGTTCCTATTGTGGTGACACCATCACCTCCACCGCCGAAAGCAGAGGCGTTGCGTTTCTTAACCTTCCCTTCGGTATCTATAACTAATACACTATCCTCTGATGTGCCGCCGTTCGGCAAATTAGGTAATCTTACACCTCCCTGAAAATGCACGCCTCCGTTAACGGTTAACGAACTATCCGGCGCAACCGTTCTAATACCAACAAGACCTCCCATTATTGCCATTGTGGTGTCTTGATTTAATGTGTCAACAGGGTCAGTATAATTAGTTCCATACAAACCAATACCAAAACTACTATATCCGTTAACTGCTATTGCATGGCCAAAAGCATTAGAGAAATCATTAGTGGCTCTGTTATACCATCCCCACGTACCAGCCCCCCTTGCAGTAGAGTGATTCTGATAACCTATTGCAACAGAAACATCATCAGATGAGTTATTACCCTCTCCAAATGCGTAACTTAAGAAACCAACCTCTGAAGAGTCATACGGGTTTATCGAGCTGTTCCCTGTTCCTATGAGTATAGAAGATAGCCCATAATTCTTATTCGCGCTCCCAATGCTTATAGAACCATCGTTTCTTGATTCGTTCATGTTGCCTATTGACACAGATTTATCACCAATAGCTATTGGTTTATATCCTAATCCTATACTATACGTGCCTATTTTGGACTTTGAATAGCTTGAATCAGATAAATAACCAACCCTAAAAGAGCTAAGGTCAGAATAATATTGAAATCTATGCGATGAATCAACTCCTGAAATGTCTAATATGGATCGTGGGAATCTTGTACCGATAGCCATACCGTAAGTTGTATCTCTTGGTACTAAAAATACGGTATATGTTCCGGGTGAATACGTCACAGAATCAACGCCGGTAGTATCACAGTTACCCGAATCGCTGTATGAATCAATAACGCCACCAATCCATGTGTAGCAAGTGTCCGGAATTAATCCATAGACGTGGATCGTGTCAAAGGCTGAAACTGATATTTCGTCCCTAATATTAGCCGCCATTGTATCGGTACGGTAAATAGTAGCAAATGTAGAACTGTCTGGTACATCAATATTCCAATACATTGCACTATCCCCAATTTGTGTGGGGTTTACGGTAATATTATTCCTTCTTATTCTTACAGATTTTACTATGTATTCACTACCCCTATTCCCTCCTAAGGGGGTATATAAACTATCAAATTTTGTAGGCAACCCACTACCTCCACCACCGCCTATCCACGAACTTCTTGTAACTACTTTACCCGTTATTGGGTCATACCCTAATGGCTTATACGTTGAAGTGTCGTTATCTGATAGTAAATTTTCTATTGCGAAATACCTATTGGGATTGCTTGACAATAATTCAATGTTAACGCTATCAGATTGTGTCCAAAATTTAGACAAAGTGTGAAACCCAAGACTAAACGACTGCCCATCTAAATTTCTATCGCTTGTTAATACCCCATTTGAATTATAAATATTAGTCGTAGCCCCACCCGAACTTGTAAATTCAACCCATCCGGTTGTTGCTGCATTTCTATACCAATATTTATCAACCCCTGATGTATATATCAATGCACCGGGATATTGTCTAATACGTGATGTATTTGCTTGTGCGGTATCGGTAAATGGTATTGGGGCAAAACGTCCTTGCAGACCTCCCCTTGACTTTACCAATGTACTATCAGCACCAATAAATTGAGTTACCGGATATTGGGCATTAGAAGCGAAAAATAAAAACAAAAAACAAAGTAATAACAATAATTTTTTCATATT
>Ga0268298_10004839_pt1 | contig 12916 bp, 10 predicted proteins | sample WWTPWeurt_MetaG_FD_194462 | JGI IMG/M metagenome (GOLD analysis project Ga0268298, IMG submission 194462) | Activated sludge microbial communities from WWTP in Nijmegen, Gelderland, Netherland - WWTP Weurt | ecosystem: Engineered > WWTP > Aerobic digester > Activated sludge | place...
CCGACAACGTGCCCGGTCGCACCATGGGCTACATAGGAGCTTCGCTCTTTGTGCTGGGATTTATGGTGCAGGCGATACCATCACTGGTGGCAGTGCTGAAGTGATGCCGGCTAATCTTTGCAGGCTTCGCTAGTTACCACTTCTCTTCTTTAGCGGTGTTATCCATTTCGGCTTTGGTCTCAAGGGCCAGCAGATTCAAGCGCTCCAGGGCACCGGCCAGAAGAAAGTCGGCGCTGTTCAAACTGGTGCCGAAGGCCGAAGCTGAGAAGCAGAAGACCGGTTCCCAGGTGGTTTTGAGATTGATCTTTTGATTGTAGTTGAGGCGCTTGAGCAGGCGCTCGATAATTACATGCAGCCCCACCTCGCCGGTTTCGGGACAAATGACGATATAAGTGCCGTCATTGGAAACTCCCGGCACGTCTACGTCGCGTATGCATTCCTGCAAGACTTTAGCCGCTTCCACTTCCAGCGCCGACTTAGCAATGGGTCCGCCGCTTTTTGCTATTTCTTCGAGGTTGACGATTGTGCCCACCACCAGACCGAGGGGATTTTTATAACGCTTGGCGCGCTTCACTTCTTCTTTGAGAACGCGTTTGATGAAGCGTTCGGAATAGAGCCCGGTTTTCGGATCTTTCAAAAGGTGGTGACGGTCTTTGCCTGTGGGCGTTTCTTCTTCGGGGGGCAAGATGGTCTTGGTGTTGGCCAGTTGTGACTGAGCATTCAAGACCTTTCTGGTCTCTTCTGTCTTCTTCTGCTCGGCTCTGCGTATGTCGGACAGCTTGTCTTTGAAGAGTGAGTCTCTGGTAAAGCGTTCTTCTTGTTTCTTTTCTGGCGACATGGTTTTTCTCTACTTCCTGGGCTTCTTCACTGGCTGAACGGCGCCCTACCAGGATGTCATGGTGGGCTGTCGTATATCTGCCTATTTTGCCATGGTTTACCTGTAGTGTGGGCTTTAATATTCGTTTCTAATATAGTTTCGCCTCTGGCTATTTGAGCATGCCTGAGCTTCCATCAGGCGCCGACGCTGCTCTCGGTCAGTAGCCTGGGCATAAGGCCCTGGAAGGATTGCAGCGGAGCGGGGCTATTGGTGGCTTTGCTGCGCAGTACCGCCCCTTCGAAGCCGCTCAAAACCAGCTCCGCCAATTGGTTGGGGCAGAGGTCTCGGCGAATCTCGCCCTTCTCCTGACCTTCTTTGAGGCAGGCGGCAAATTCCGCCTTCCAGCCGTCCATCACTAGCGCCAATTTTTCCCTGAGTAGTTCGCTTTGACCGGACATTTCCTGCGAAAGCGTGCCAATAAGGCAGCCGCCCCGGCAAGGACTGTTAGTCAGTTCATCTGCACCGGCTTGGAAATAGTGCGTCAGTCTGTCTAGGCTCGACCGACTTTTATCGCCGAGGCTCTTAGTGAGCTTGCTTCGATGGGCCTGGTCGAATTTTTCAATGACGGCCAGGGCGAAAGCTTCTTTGCTCTCGAAATAGTGGTAGAAAGAACCTTTGGGCACCCCCACCAGCTTGACGATTTCCTGGATGCCTGTGTTGTTGTAGCCCTTGGAGAGCATAACTTTGGCCCCTGCTTCAATAAGCAGGCATCTGGTATCGATTCTGGTGGCAACGCTTTTCATGGCTCTTGGTCCTATTGTTGTTAGATTGGTCTGGTTACGGCGCTCGGGTTGAATTGACGACGCCTGGCGCCGGGGTTGTGGATTGGGTTTTAGCGGTGTCCGTCATTTCTGGCGATTCTCACCACGGCTGCTTGAGGCTTGTGCTTGATGAAATCTATGCCGGCTTCCCGCAGCCCGATTTTGATGTCGTCGGAAAGCAGCCAGAGTATTAGCGAGAGGATGATGAGAGAGAAGATTTCGTTATCGATCATGATTTTGGTTCCTTATAAATGAATTGACCGGTCGTCTAGTGATGGCGCAAAAATTTTGTGCTGTTCACTGGTTTGATAAGTTCGCTGATGGTGGTCTTTCTATCTTTCAATTGCTTTTGGTTCTGGTCCTGCCGGCTCAGTTGCCCCTGCCAGATATCAAAGAGGTTGCCGGAAAAACTGCCGCTGGTTATGTCGCCTTTGCCGTTGTTGAAACTGGCTTTGCTGTTGTTTGCCTCTTTGGGCGAGTTGCTAGTGCTTGTGCTTCCGTTCATTGGTCTTACCTCCGGCTTTATTGTGCCTTTGCGGGTTGGAAATTCGTTTGGCTTGGTTTGTCCATGCACTCTATAATAGACCGGTCGTCTCTAAATTGGCAAGTACCCCATAAATCAAACTTGCTCTGCGTTCAATGGCGCTGGGTTAGCGGGAGTGACTGAAGTTGGCAGGCGAAATGAATGGCGCAGGTGAAATGATTGGGGCAGGTGGGTCGGATGAGCCATGGGCTATCCGGCTTCTATTTTCGAGGCGCGAGCGAAATTCGCCATAATTTCTCCCACAGAAGGCAATCAGGCAGGCTCAATTAAGGTTCTAGGTCTCCACCAGCGGATCATATTCTTCTTCGGTCAAGCCGAAGGTCCAGGCCACCGCTTGTTTGGCTCTCTGCATGGTAGGCGGCACCCGCAGAAAATATTCTTTGATGGTACCGTCCGGCTCAGGGGTGGAGTTCATTACCCTGACCACCAGAATGGGTTCGTCGGAAGGCAGATTCATTCGATAGAGAATGCCGGCTTTGTCTTGATGGATTCTCAGAACCTTGCCTTCGCGCAGATAGTTTTCCAGACCGAAGCGCTCGATCAATACGCGCCGCACTTCCGCATTAGGTTCCGATTCTATTAAGTCAAAAGTTAGGGGCTCCGGCAAGAGAATTACATAGGGCGGCACCAGTACCCCGTGCCAGGCATAGAGACCCCAGTCGTCTGCGTAGCGCAGGCACATTTTGTTTTCAGCGTGCAGGCGGAAGCGATTGTCGCGCACCAGCTCCAGAGGTCGCTCCGTCATGATGCAGATGTTTTCGTAGGCCCAGATCCAGCCCCCTACCCGCGCCAGTTTGCTCAAGCCGCTCAAGGGCTCGGTGCCTTTGATGCCGATTCTGCCGATAAAATCGTAGTACGAGAGCCAGCTTGCATCATGCAAGCCATAATTCAATTCCCAGCGTTGTGTGCCGGCCAATATGCCGCTCATGGAGGGAATCCGCTGTTTGAGAGGTTCTGCTAGAAAGCTCCAGACTTGCATATGCACCGGCTGCACCAGCTCGTGATAAATCTGCTCGGCAGCAAGGGCAGAGAGCTTGCCTTCGATGTTTTCTTTGACTTTCTCTTCCGCGTCTTCCCGCAGTCGCCGCGACATGGAGACGCCGGCAAAGTTGCGCAGGTAGTGCCAGATATAGATGCCCATGTTCTCGGCAAACTGGTCTTTCACATATTTTTCCAGCAAGACGCCTTCGCGCGCCAGTACCTTTTCATCGGCTTCGGCGCGCAGCCTGCGGCGCACCGACTTCCATTTTTCCTCCCCCTCGGCCGCCTCTACTTGCTTGACGCATTGCTTCCAGACGGCGTCCCAGACTTCCAGTTGGTTATTGTTGAGGTGGTAGGGCCAGTCTATGTCACTGTCGAGAATTTTGGCGGCAGCATTACCTGCCCAGGGCGATTTGAGCCAGACGAAGATAGCCGGCGGCTTGAGACCGATGGCCTGGTAAGCTTCCTTCACGGCTGCCTCGGCTTTGGAGCGGTCAGTGGCACCCGTGCCAAGACCGACCTGTCGCCATTCTTCCCGCACTTTTTCGAGCAGGCGCAGATGCTTGGCGTTTAACTTGTCGATTTTGTCAGTCGACGACATCTCTAGGCGGTGCTTCCGGCACGTACTCGCGTTGCTGTATGACGCGGTAGTAGCCTTGAGGGAGGTTGATGGTGCCGTGCTCTTCGTGCACTAACTGGGCTCCGGTTTGCACTTCAATATAGCGCTGCCCTTTGGCTGTGAAAAGTTTGGCAAAATTTGTGCTGATGGCATGCTTGTGTCCGGTCACTTCACCAAACTGCAGAATGACAAAGCCTTCGCACTCGGTTTCAAGGGCGTTATCCGGTAGCTGTGTCACTTTCTGCAAGAGCACATCGCCCTGTCTGTAAGTATCCTGCTTGAGGGCGGGGCGCACTGCCTGTCTTGATTTAAGAAGCATAGTAAAACCTGCTGGCGTAGGTGACGGATGTCCGCAAATTCCGTCTATTTTTCATTCTACCCAGTTTTGCCCTTCTTTGAACCGGAACAGCCGACTTTTACCGGTTGTAAACTATTCCGGCTTGTTCGAGGCCGAGCACTTGAACCCCGGGCATCGGCTTTTCACTTGTGCCTCATACTCCCGGCAGCGGGCGGCGGTCCAGGTGGGATTGATGAGCACCAGGGTGGGCATGGCGATCGGGTTTTTCTTGAGAGACTCTGGGCTGAGCCAGGGCGGCAGGGTTTCCGTATGCATGAGCACAGTCACTTTGTTGATGCCGTAAACGGCCATGTCCTCGAAGGGGCTCTCGTCCAGGCGGCAGTCTTCCAGCACGACTTGATCGGGCGGTTTGTGGTCTATGAGGAAGCGGAAGGATGAACCCTTCAGCTGGCTGTTTTTGAAGATGATTGCTTTTGGGGTGGATTGTTTTTGATGCAAATAGTTCTCGTCTTTCATCAATTCTTTCAGTGTAGTGGTTTTGGATAAATGTCTGGTTTGGCTGGTATCAAGACTGACCAGGGGCAGACGGTAGTTTTCCAGAGTAAGTTTTTTCAAACCGGCGGGAGCACTCAGCTTCGCCGTCGTCTTCGTTTCGCCCACATAGGTGAGCGCTTCCAGATCCTTGAGGTGGGCTACCTCGCGGAAGCGCGCCGTCGCTTCCTGCTGTGAGCCGCCGCAGACACGCATGTACTGAAGTTTTGGAAATACTTCCCCGGCATAGAGCATGATGGTACCGGCTGCCTTTCGATCGCGCGTCAGGTCTAAGCCTCGAATTTCCGCCTCCAGGTCGCCGCTTTTGTAGAAGGCATTGATATGACTGACCAGGGGATAAAGAACCAGTTTTTCATTGGCGGTAGTGTCAAGCACCTTCGTATCATTGGCAATTGCTTTCGTGGTGAGGGTGCCAAGATCCAGCATCAGCAGATCGGAAGCATTCACTTCCGGAGTCAGTTGCACCGAATAGCCGCCCTTCTGATTGGGGATCACCTCCACAGTGGGTGCAATGGGCTGATTGGCGGTGCTCGCCCCTTGTGAGTGAGCGCCCTGACCCGTGAGCTTTTCGGATTGTTTGTCGACAGTTCCGGTGCTCGCCGAAGGCATCAAAGAAATGGCCATCCAACAAAGGGCAGCACTGGCCAGGCAGGTTGAAATGACGACGGTGAAAGCAGCCAGCATGATTCGTGCCGGTCTCGTGCCGGCCGCCTCTGTGGTATCCGGAGCCTGCCCGGCGTTCAAGCGAGCAAATTGCAGCTCTTTGCCTTGCAAGGTTCGCTCAAGATCGATAGATAACTCATTGGCGCTCTGGTAGCGCTTTTCGGGTTCTTTCTCCAGGCATTTAGCCACGATGGCCGTAATTTTGGGCGGGAAGAAAAGCCCGGTGGCCTGACCCAGTGTAGGCGGCTCTTGATGCAGGTGCGCCTCCCTCAGTTTCTCGAAAGATTCTTCCAGAAAGGGCGGCGCGCCGGTCAGGGTCTCAAACATTGTGCAACCGATAGTGTAGATGTCGGAGCGCCTATCGAGATTATCACCCAGGAACTGCTCGGGGCTCATATAGAGGGCACTGCCGACTATTTCCATTTGATTGCGCTGGGTCTTCGCTCTATTTGGGTCCGCTCTTTTCCGGTCGTTCCTTATTTGATTGCTTTCATCCTGTTCTTCACCGTGTTTGGCAGCGGAGCTGTTTACCGGAACTGCTTCCGTCAGTTCGGAAATGCCGAAGTCGAGAATCTTTACGTCCACCTGGACTTCACCGCCGGTGGTGAGCATCAAATTGGCCGGCTTCAGATCTTTGTGCACAATGCCGCGCCGATGAGCGTAAGAGAGCCCCTCCAGCACTTTTATGTAAAGTTCCAGGGTGGCTCCTACGGAGAGCGGCCCTTGGTTGGAGAGGGTCTCATCAAGGGTTTCACCCTCGATGAAATCCATGGCGTAATAGGGGATCTTTTCATTGTGTATGCCCAGGTCGTAGACCTGGCAGATGGTGTGGTGCTGTAACTCCGCTACCAGCCTGGCCTCTCGTTGAAAGAGGAGCCAGGTTTTCTCTGAGATGAGGTTGGGCGCCAGAAACTTGATGGCGCAGGTGCGGCCAAGGGCCTGGTGCCGGGCTTTGAAGACCGCACCCATGCCGCCCTGACCGGCTAGTGCCAATAGCTCATAGCAGCCGCCGATGATCTGACCGGGGGCAAGCCCGGCCATGGATGCCGCTGCGCTCTGGCTGCTCATGGTGGTCTGCCTTACCGTGTGCAATACGGTGCGGAAGTCGACCATTCTGGCCGTGCGCTGTCCACCCTGATAGCGGGTAGCAAGACCTTTCTGGTGCGTGTTGCTTTGTAGTTTGCGAGCGGCGGTGGGCTGAGAATCAGCTGAGTTGCCTTCGCCGCTCTGGGAGAGATCGGCTAAGGCGGTGTCCGGTTGCGGCTGTTTGCATTGGCAGCGCTGTTCCTGAAAGAAAAAGGCGGTGATGCTGCCTTCTCTCTGTCTGGCCGGTATTACCTTGTTGCAACGCCTGCAGATGGAGGAGTTGTCTCCGATGACGATTGGTCCCGGGACATATTGTCTTGCGCCGTCGTCATCTACTTTATTGCAGTTGCAACTTAAGTCGCTCAATAAAAAAGACGTCAATGAGCCCTGGCGGTCTTCAGGTAAGACCCTTCGGTGACAGCGAGAGCAGACTGTTGTCTTCATGTTTAGGGATAGTCCGGGGGAACGAATTTATTAGTGGTGGTGAAGCGTAATTGCGGATCGAGAGCGTTTACGCTCTGGCTGAACTGCTGGCATTTTGCCTCAGACCATTTTGTTTTGACAAGAGTGATTCTGGCGTATAGAGATTTGAACCCCTTCAGAAGTTCTTTTGGTTGTTCCCAGGGGGCTAGAGAGTCTTGCTCTGAAATGACGATAATCTCAGCGGCACCGTATTTGGGGAATTCTTTCATTTTGCAATCTTCGAAGATTAGAAAGGTGGGTTCCAGACCTTTGCCGTCATCGCTTTTAAGCGAAACTTCGTTAAGGTCGCAGTTTTTGTAGTGAATGCAGTAGGGGCTGTTGCTGGCCGACACCAGGCGACTCAGTTCTTCCCGTCGAGGGGGCGGCGCCGTGCTGTTTTGGCTTGCCGGTTTGTGCAATATGAATTTGGGGTTTATGAAGCCATCCAGCACTATTAATGATAAGTTGGTCGGGGCGTGCAGCACTATATGTGGTGTCTGGCTGCCGCTGAAAGTTAGGCTGCGTAATTTCTTGAAGTCGCTCAGGACTTCGAAAAGTTTCTCAGTATTGCTGGAACTATCGACGGGCAGATAGAGGTATCTGATGTTGGGAGTTTTCTTCGCCGCGTAACTCAAGCAGTCCGGCAAGTTCTTCGAAACTGCGGTAAAGTCCAGACCAAAGCAAGGTCTTGCGCCAAAGGAGGCGAGAAAGGTTTTTATGTCGTCCCCGGCTAGAGGCCTATAGATTAGCCTTTCATGGGGGATTGTTCTTATTACGCCCTTCAGCACAGGGACATCGGTGCGTAATTTCAGAGTGTAGGTGTTCACCAGGGCAAAATGCGCCGTTTTTTCAATCGCCGATGATAAGGAGTATCGCACGCTGTCATCAGCGAAGAGGAAGTAGTCGATCAGTCCCTTTTCCATGGAGCTGATATCATCCTCTCTCAATCCAATTTCGTCCAAGGTTTGGAAGTGTTGCGTGATGGGGCTTTCAGGAGTTTCTTCTTTTGAAGACTCTGCCGAACTCCCCTCTGGTTGAGTCTTTCCTGTAGTTGTGTCGGCGCCTTTGCTTTCGGTCATCTTCTGGTCTTTGCTGAGGAAGTAATCCAGCCCCTTCACCAGAATCCAGGCACTAACTATGGTCAGGGTCAGGGCCGCTGCTATCAGAAGCCAGCCGCTCCGCTCTTGTTGCTTCTGCCCATTCTCTTGGTTTGGCAGAGAGATTGCGTCCAGTTTGGCAAACTGCAGCTCCTTGCCTTCCAGGGTGCGCCTTAAATCGATGGCTAATTCATTTGTGTTCTGGTAGCGGCGTTGAGGCGACTTTTCCAGACACTTGGCCAGAATAGCCTCAATCTGTGGCGGAAAGAATTGTCCAGTGCGCTCCTTGAGTGTCGGGGGCGGAGTTTTGCGATGTTCGCTTGCCAGTTCGTCGAAGCTAGCACCGGTGAAGGGGGGTGTGCCGGTGAGGGTTTCAAACATTGTGCAGCCAAGATTGTAAATATCGGAGCGCCTGTCAATATCGATGGCGCTGAACTGCTCTGGGCTCATATAGGCGGCGCTGCCGATTACATCGTCTCCCAGGGCGATCTTTCTTTTCGGCTTGCCTCCCGATGGGGCGGCATGATCAGAAACTGCGAAGTTTGCTCTATCGGTAAGTTCGGCAATACCGAAGTCCAGAATTTTTACCTCCGGCTCTCCGTCTTCCTCGTAGAGCATGAGATTGGCCGGCTTCAGATCTTTATGCACTACACCCTGCCTGTGAGCGTAAGAGAGCCCGTCGCAGACTTGCAGGAAGAGTTCCAGAGTCGCTCCCACGGAGAGCGGTCCCTGTCTGGTGATGGCTTCTTCCAGTGTCTCACCGGCTATATAATCCATGGTGTAAAAGGGCAGAGCATAACCCCCTTCTCTGGCGATGCCCAGGTCGTAGATCTGGCAGATGGTTCGATGTCTGAGGGCGGCGATGATTTTGGCTTCCGCCTGGAAAAGTTTCCAGGTTTGCTCTGAGACTATATCCGGTGCCAGAAACTTTATGGCGCATTGCCTCCCCAGCCCGGTGTGTCTGGCGCTGAAGACCGATCCCATGCCGCCCTGACCGGCCAGTTCAATTAATTGATAGCAACCGCCCACGATTTTCCCGGGGGCAAGCGAAAATAATGACGCTTGCTCTCCGGCACTGCGGGCTCGCCTTGTTTGTTTGTCGGTTTGAAAGAGTCGGCGCCTCTCCTGTATGTTTTTGCCATGAAAGCGCGTGGCCAGGTGGCTGAAGTCGGGTGTGCCGTCTTCCGGCCTGCGGCAGTTGCAGCGCTGGTCTTTAAAGAAAAAGTCGGTAATGCTGCCGGAGCGTTGCTTTAATGGAATCGGTTTCTTGCAGTTGCGGCAAATGTCGGCTTTGCTTGCCATGGCTGGGGCGACCCGGGGCGGGGCGGACCCTGTATCCCGGCAGCGGCAACTGAGATCGGAGAGCAAAAACGATGTGAGCGAGCCGCGGCGCTCTTCTGACAGGATGCGCCTGTGGCACTGTGGGCATACTTGTGAGGCTTGCTTGCTCAAATAAAGTTGATTGTGAGGTGCCTATGGCCTGTGAATGCTCGGGTTTCCTCGTAGCTGTCATAATTCTAGCCTATTGAGGGCTGCTTTCGGCGGCTCGGATTAATGGCGGGATTGTTGGTGGAGCGGGTATAAACTGGAAAGTGGCAGGGGGGACCGGTGGCGCTGTACTAGAGTAAGTTCGCCGGGGGACAGATGAAAGAGCTGAGAGAAGCAGGAAGATTACCTTGGCCGCATCTGCCCGGGCAGTTCAGGCTCATAGGTCTGGCTTTTCTTTTGGGCTGGCCTCTCATCTTGTGCGGGGCCGCTTCTGCCAAGCCAGCAGCAGGGCTTGCCGGCGGAGGCGCCGGGGCCGCCGGCTCCTATCTGGAAGTGAGCGGCTTCTCCAGTCAGTTCCGGCGGGCTCGCTTTTGTCTCTCGCAAGATCAGGTGGCGGTGCACTGTTTGACCGGCTCTACCTTGTGGAGCGCTGCTCGGCCGGGACGAGCCATAATGACCAACCCCGAGGCTAGAGCTTTTGCCGATATCGCTCTTTCCGAGTGGATTCCCTGGTCGAGGCGCAGCTTAGACAACTTGAACATTGTGCGGGTTGAGCGCAGCGGCGAAGAGACCCTGGCGGGAGTGCGCTGTGTGCACTATTTAGGTTATGATACTAAAGGTGGTGGCGCAGGCAAGAGCCGCCCTTGCGCCGAATTCTGGTGCCTGCCGAAACCGGCTTGCAGCAAAGAGGCACTTCAGTACTGGTGTAAGCTCTTCGCTCTTCCGGCTGGCTATGGTTTGCCTATTAAGGTGAGGCAGGTAAGCGACGGCAGTTTTGTCACGGTATTCAGCCCCCTTTCCGTTAAGACGAGATCTGATCAGAAAGTATCATTCGAGCTACCCGGCGGCTATCGCAAGGTGAAAGACCGCGCCGCTCTCTACTTCGCCGGTGTCGGCGGCGACTTGAAAGCCACCGACCTAAATGAATTTTTCCGCGGCGATCTTGACGGGAGGTGAAGGTGCTGAGCGGTAGAACAGGCAAGAGCGAGGCTAGTGTCCCGAAGCGCGCCGGGCTCCTGCTCCTGCTGTATTCAGTTGTCAGTACGGCGGTGATACCGACGGCAGTGGCGGCGCCATCTAAAAAGGAATTGGAAATTCAGGCCCTGGCTAAGGAGAAGGCCGCCAGAGAGGGGAAGATCACCTCTCAGCAGTATCTGGCACTTCTCAATAAGCTTATTGCCGACTGTCCTGATCTGGGACGGCTCTATATGCACCGGGGTTTCTGGTACTGTCGGCAGACTTCGCCCCGCTGGGACCTGGCGCTGCGTGACTTGAACAAAGCTGTGAAATTGGATCCTTCCTTGAACGGCTTTTGTCAATTGCATTATCAACGAGGCCATGCATACAAGAGTGTCGGTAATTTTGAAAAGGCCCTGGCCTGTTACAGGGATGGGGTGGCTACCGATCAGGGTCTGAAAGAAGAGAAGATCGGCGGGAGAGTGGAAGTAGCTCATGCCTGTCTGAGATTGCATCGCAATCGAGAGTGCCTGCAGGCGATTGAGCAGGTTCTTAAACTAAAGCCGGTAGACTTCGGCACCTACCTATTTCTGGCCGACATGAGCCACCAGGCTCAAGACGATGCTCTGGCTCTATCTGCATTGCAGCACGTTTCCGATACCAGGGCTAATGAAAGTGAAGCTCTGGTCAAGGCTGATTTACTGGCTAAGGCCGGTAAACCGGCAGAAGCGCTGACTTTGGTTCGGCGCCTGCTTGAGCGCTTTCCCCGCTCTCGTGCGGTGGTAGAGAGGGGCATTGGTCTGTCCGACAAGTACGGTCGTGCTAAGGACCGAGACTTCTTTTCTCTCGCGCTGGAGAAAGTTATAGCCGATCCGGTGGAAAAAAGTATCATGACCGTGCAGCGCTTGCGCAGTGAGGGGCGTGGCGAAGAGGCTATGAAAGTCTTAGCCACGATTGATGCTAAGAAGCTCAGACCGGAGCAGGCAAGGTTTTTCTATAGTACCAGGGGCGGTGCTCGCTTTAATGCTCGGCGTTACGAAGAAGCGGCTGAAGATTTAAAGCGTCTGGGCCCACCGGATAGCCTTGACTGCGGTACCCTGATCATGAGGGCTGAGGTGCTCGCCAAACTGGCCGACGGGCCTGCCGCCCTGGCCGATTATGACAGCGCCATCAGGCGGTTTCCTTCCGTGGGTGGTGCCTTCAACGGGCGTAACTACCGCTTGCGGGCTGAATGTCTTGAGGCTATGGGGCGTTATCGGGAGGCCATTGCCGACTACAAGATGGCCTCGAAAGACCCGAGGTTAGGCGGTACCGCTGCCATTTTTATGGCTCGCTGCTATGAAAGGCTGGGAGACGGAAAGAGCGCTCTTAAAGCAGCGGAAGAAGCCATTGCCAGGGAGCCGAGTAATCGTCTCTATCCGATGGAATATGGGCGATTGCTCGGTAAAGCGGGCCGGTATGAGGACGCCATCAAGCAGTATGACCATTGTCTGACTATTCGACGAGATTGGCCCACCCCCTATTTTGAGAGGGCCAAGTGTTTGCGGCAGGTGGGGCGCTTGAGTGAGGCGGCTGCCGATGAAGCGCGCGGGCGTGCTCTCGCTGCTCCCATAGCCGATGATCTGGGGGTTCATGTGAGAAAGACAAAGTGAGGGCAGGCGTTTTTGCAATTCTCAGGGTGGTAAACTTGGGGTTGTGAGAATTGAAGTTTCTACATCTGAATCCCAGCCGGACTCGGGGCAGGCAATCTGGAAGTATCTGATGGAAGTGTCCAGGTTTTCCAGGGGAGAGTCCATTTTCGGCTTGCCGCTCTCGGTGCCCCATGCCTTGAAAGCGGGTCTTCTGTCGCGCTCGCGCTTGCTGGCTATGCAGGCTCTGGAGAACATTGCCGGGCAGTGCCAAGTGAGCGATCTTTATATCGTCACCGCCCTCTCTCTCGACGAAAATCCCTCCCTGCGGGAACTGGCCTGGGAGGTGGTAAGCAAGATTCTTGCGGCGGTGGCACCGGAGCAACTGCCCCTCATAGACACCAGAATGCGCACCTATGCTCTGGAAGTGCCCGGTGAGATTGCTCACCTGACGCCGCCGCCGGCAGTGCTGGGTAGTCTTTCCTTCAATCGCAGCGGCCACTTGCGAGAACAAGCCGTGCAGCGGCTGGCCGGCGTGTGGACAGGTGAGGAGTTGCCCTTTCTATTGCTGCGGGGGCGAGATTGGGTGCCGGAAGTAGCGAGCATTGCCGCCGAGGCGCTAAGGGCGAGGGCTGGGAAAGTAGAGTACGGTAAGCTTTTTGCCCATAATCTGGGGCTGATTGCAGTCTTGAGCCGTTCCGGGCAGCCCCGGGTGAGGGAACTGGCTGCGCTTTCGGAGCGGCATAGCCTTGTTGGTGAGGGGCGGGCCGTTTTAGCCGACTATCTAAGAGGCAAAGACAAAGAGCTGCGCTGCTACGCCGCAGATATCTGTGAGAAATACGACCAGGCCTTGCTGGTGGAAGTGGGGCTAAATTCTTCGGATCCTCGCCTGAGGCTGAAGGC
>Ga0268298_10004840_pt1 | contig 12915 bp, 2 predicted proteins | sample WWTPWeurt_MetaG_FD_194462 | JGI IMG/M metagenome (GOLD analysis project Ga0268298, IMG submission 194462) | Activated sludge microbial communities from WWTP in Nijmegen, Gelderland, Netherland - WWTP Weurt | ecosystem: Engineered > WWTP > Aerobic digester > Activated sludge | place: Netherlands...
TCCTATCTCGCGCCGCTCCAAAGCGGCAATCGCGCCCAGCGGGCCCTTTATTGGGCCATGGGCGGCTTTGTGATGCCGTTCGTGGAAGAAGCCGCCTTCCGGTTCGGGGTCTTTGCCGAGGCCGGTCAGGCCCTCTTCGGCGGCACCGGGTTTGATTTGGCCTCCGTGGCGGGGGACACCGTGCTCTTCGGCGCTCTCTTCGCCGGGCTTCACTCGGTGGTCGAAATGAGCGTCATCGCCCGCCAAAACGGCGGCGGGATCAAAGGGTGGACCTCCGCGATCTCCGACCGCTCCGTCTGGGCCAACTTCGGCCAGCGGCTGGTCTTCTCCGGCGCCATGACCGCGGTTTATCTGGCGTCGGCCGCGGTGCTGGGCCCCGTGGCGGCCCTGGGCGTGTCGGCCCTGGCCCACGGGCTCTTCAACCTGTCCGCCATGACCCGCGGCGAATCCCAATCCCGATTGAACGCGGGCCGTTCCTGGGGTCGCACGGTGGCGGCCTCCCTGGCGCTCTTCTTCGCGTCAAACGGCGCGGCCTTGGCCAACGTCACCAGCCCCGACGGCGAAGTGGCTTCCGTGGTCCGCCTGGACGGAAACGGCCGGGTCACCGACGTCGCGCCGATCCGCCGCGCGACCAACGCGCCCCACTACACCACGGTGTCCCCGGGCGATATTCCCGCGGGTTCCATTGCCGCCCACTCCCACCCGGCGACGGGCTCGACCTGGCCGTCCATCACCGACCTCTTCCAAAAGGTCAACGGCGTCATGCAGGGCATCATTTTGAGCGCCGACGGCCGATGGACGCAATACAACCTCATCCTGGACGGCGGCGACGGGGACGACAAGTCGCTCGGCGCCGTGAACACGGCCCGGACGAACGCCGCCCAAACCCCCGGGGCGAACCCCCTGGCGGTGGACGCCGCGGCGCAGCGCGAATCGCGCGCCGGTCTGGGGCTTGGTTTCGTCCAATTGATCGACGGCCGCGTCGGCACAACGGACACCACGGAAACGCTGGTGCCGGTGGAACGTTACGTGGCGAACGCGGTCTTGAACGGCGAACTCATCCCGGCCAACGCCGAGCACACGCCTTTCTTCGACAAGGTGCTCTCCAGCCTCCGACAGGGCGTCAATTCCCTGGAAGAGGACTTGGCGGCCAACCGCCTGACGCTCGACGAGCTCCGCCGGCAGATCGATCAATCCCAGCGCGCGGTTCGGGGCAACCCGATGATGCAGCTTCACACCGCCCGGGCCTTCCTGGAAAAAACGCCCTTGGCGCCTTCCGCCCCCTACGCGGCGCTGGCCAAGGACACCGAGCGTCTCTCCGCCCTTCGGGCCCTGAACTTGGACCGCGCGGAATTGCTGGTGAGCGCCGACGACCTGAAAGCCAAGGCCGCCAAATTGAAAGCGGCCCTGAACCAGGCGGCCGCCGAACGGATGCTGGCCCGTCTGATCGATGAGGCCAACGGCCGCGCCGTGGACCTGAGCCGGTTGGGCCGGGACGCCGAATTCACCCAGGCGACATTGACCGACCTGGGCAACAAGGTGTTCCAACCGCTCTTTGCGCGCACGCTGGGCCTTTCGGCGTCGACGAACCTGCCCGAGATGAAAGTGAACTGGGGTCCCACCCCGTCCAAGGCCAACGCGGCGCGGGCGTGGATGGTCAGCCGCTGGGCGACCAACGGCGTCCGCAACGAAGTGGACGTCCGCGGAACGGACCCGCTCGCCATCACCTTGGCCCTCCTGCACGAATCGGCCCACGCCGTCCTCATGGCGGCCTGGGGACGTCCCATGAGCCAGGAACGCCTGGACATGGAGGCTCTGGCCGGCGCCTTGACGCAAATGGCCTTGGGAACGCGGGCGGATCTCCAACCGTTGGCCCAATTCGAGCAGTCCGAGTCCCGGTTCTTCGCGGGCCAGAACCGGCCCGAACTGTGGCGGGCCCGGGAAATCGCCCACGGCCTCCTGGCCAAAGCCCTGACTTTGGGCGCCGCCAAGGGCGAGGCCCTTCGGTCCATCCTGGCTTCGGCCCAGGAAGAGGGCGGCCTCCTTGCCATGGCCCTGGGCGCGGGACTGGGCAAATCGTCCACCCAATCCACCGAACCCTTGCTGTTCATGGTTTCGGCCTCGGACTTGATCGCCCGCGGCAAACTGCAGGAAGAAGCCATTCGAAACCTGGAATCCTTGGCCGCCAAACTGAGCGCGACGTCGGACACCAAGGAATACCGGGCCGTGGTGGTGAACAACCTTGGCCAACGAATGGGCGATTGGAAGAAAATCACTTCCCGGCTTAAAGGCAAAGGCGTGTTGACCATCGACAAAGCGCCGGCCGGCGCCGTGCAGGACCGGACCAACAAGGTGGTCCTGGCGCGGTTGATGCCGGCCTTGCCCGGTCTTCTGGGCCTGGCGCGCAGCGCCAAACTGCGCATCGCCATCTTGACCGGCGCCCAGGACACCTGGATCGCGGACAAAGACCAAGTGGTCTTCTTCATGAGGCTCACGATCAGCGAGTTCGTGGACAAGGCTTTCGAGGCGATGAAGGTCGCCGGTCGCAGCGCCTAACGAGAAGCGCCTAACACCTTCTTCAACCGGAAACCCCGGTTCGCCGTAAAGGCGGGCCGGGGTTTCTTCTTTTCTTCGCCTGCCCAGGGGGACCATCTCCCCGCCGGTTCCATCCGAGAACGTCCGCCTCGATGAGGTCCCTTCGGTTCAACGGTTAGGGGCGCATTGGGGGTAGGTTCCAGGTCGACAATCTTCAGGAAGTGGCGATCCATTAACGGAGAACGCCGCATGGATCCGGAGGGGGAGCGGTCCGTTGCTCGATGTTCAATTCCTGGAAAGGGAGGGCCCTTCCGTTTCGAAAAGCGGCTTTGTAAAACTCTTGCGGGCAACGAAGGTTGTCTTCGACCCGGGACATAGCGGTCCTCGGCTGACCCAGCCTCAAGGAAAATACGACTCGAGTCGGCGCCACGGGTGGCCCTTTACCTGAGCGATGCTCGGGAACCGCCGACGGCGGCCAAGCTTCGAGGTCGACCGGGAACCGGTCGAGGCAATTTCTAGGCGTTGGTTTGAATCAGTAGGTCGGTTTGAATTGCGTTGATGGTTTCTTGAAGAAGGGGGGAACGCCCGGGCAAGCGGATCACCCGACCCGTGCCGTCGGGGGATAAATCGCGAATCATTTGGGCCGCTTCGTCGCTGCCAAACAATTGGCGGAGACGTTCAACAAAGGCTGTGGCCGCCGCCCCTTCCAATAGCAGATCCTGTTCCACGGCAATGAGGCGTACCAAATCGCCGTCAAAGATCTCCGCTCGGCCGGAAGCGGCCCAAAGCGTCAACCGGAAGGCCTGGCCGTTCCCGCCCCCCGTTTGCCGCGCCATTTCGGATTTGAGGGCCTCCATTTTTACCCTTCGGCCGCCCGGAGCAAATTCAATGGCGTTCGCTTTTGAAAGGCCATCGAATCCCAGGGTCAGAATCCGTTGGGCCGACAGGCCCCAGCGATCGGCCGGGATCAACGCCTTCAATTGATCGGTCGAATCCCGTTCCGAAACGACAACGACGAGAGGGGCGTTTTCTCCTTCTCCGTACCGTCCAGCCGCCACCAATCGCGCCACGTCTTCCGCGGCGGCGGCCTTCAACAATTCGGCGTCCAAAACGATGGCCTCGCGGGAATGAACGACGGCGGGGCGAAGGGCCAAGGCGTCGGCCGCGCCGCGCCAACCGTCGCCGGAGGAACGCTCCGTGACGCGGGCATCGCTTTCCGCTGTTTTCCCGGTTTCCCACACCTTTCGGCCTTCCAAGGGGTCCGCCCGCGCGGCCTCCAAGGCCAATCGCGCATACAACGACCGCCGGATTTCAACGATTTGAGCCCGGACGAATTCCCTTCGCTCCTCTTCCAAACCTTCATAAGAGGGGGATTTCCAGGAATCGCCGCGGAGGAAATCCAGGAGAGTGCGGAGGGAGTCAGCGTTCGGCCATTCGCCGCGATCCAGACCCTCCATATTTTTTAGCCTCCAATCGATGAGGTCCGAAGGCAAGCCCTCGGAGACGCCGTGAAGAAGAACGCCCAATCGTTGGGGGGAACCCAGCCCTTCGTCCGTTGCATTTTTCGTTCGGGGGGTCGGCCGAAAACCGGCCCCGGCGGCCCGTGCCGCGTATGGATACCGGATCCGTCTCGTATCGCCCGCGGCCAGCATTCTTTCGGTAAAACCGGCCAACGCTCGCGTTGAAACGCTCGTTGTCAGCGAAAGGGGGCCCCGGGAAAACCAATGATGCCGGGCCGCCGTTGATAAAGCGGCCGCCAAAAGGGGATATTGGTTTTCCATCGTTTGAATGTCGCGGAGATCCGCAAAAAGTCCACCGCCCAACGGCGACGGGGCCTCCCCAGGGCCCCTCCGCAGGAATCCGCCAAATTCAAAGAGCCCTACCAAACCTTTTCCCGCCAGGTCGGCCAAAGCGCCGCCGAGCGAGATTGTCATTCGATGCAAAGTGTTTCGGGAAAGAACCGTCGTATTCCATCGCCGAGCAATCCATTTTAAAGCCATCCATCCGGTTAACAGCAGAACGGGAGCAAGGGAAGCGAAGGACAACGTCCCGGCGGTGGCCAACGATTGAACCAGGGGCGCGGCCGAGGATTCCGGCGAATAGGCCAATCCGGCCAAAAAGGCGGTGAGGACACCCCCCAAGGCCGGACCGGTCAAGGGAAGCGTGGGTTTCGTCCCGCCGGACGATTCGTCGTTGCCGGCCGCCCGGAGAGCCTTCAACGCTTCGTCCACGTGGGAAACGATCAAATAGGTCACGGGATAGGACACGTTCTTCATCACGTCCGAATCCGAGAGAAAGGACCGCATTTGATCGGGCGTGCCCGCCAAGGTCAGGGCCCCCAGCCGATCCGATTCGGCGACCAAACCAAAACGCTGGGCCTTGGTGGTTAAAAGCGTATTCAGCGCCTCCCAGGTGGAATCCTCGGCCGTGGGCCCGGTTTGATTGCCGGCGGGTTTCTTTTGCTCGACGGTAATGCGTTGAAGACCGTTTTCTTCAATGACCCCTTTCAAATCCGGGGATTGAACAAATATCGTCTTAATCAACTCCTCCTTGTTCCCGACGGGTAGGATGACCGTTGAAGCGCGGTCTTCCAGGGCGGCGAGTATTTTTTCCTTCAAACCGCCGATGGGATAAACTTTTCCTTCGTCGTCCACTTGCCCCGTCATGGCAAAGTCTTGCCGCAAAGGCTGGCCCGTCAACGAGGAAAATATGGTGGCCACAAAACCGATCCCCGCGGAGGGCCCGTCTTTCTTCACGTCCCCGGGCGATATATTGATCAACAACCGTTGCCCCTTCATGGCCGCGGGCGGCAGGCCCAACCGAACCGCGTTTTTGCGAAGATAGGACAGGGCGGTTTCCACGCTGAACAACATGTCCGCCTGAAGCTGGCCAAAATTAACGATTTCGATGGGGGCTTCGGGGTTGTTCGCCGGTCGGGCGTCCGCTTGGATGTTGATGGTGCCGCCCCCGCGGGGGGAAATCACCAGCCCGACGGCTTCGCCGACTTCGGAAGAAGCTCGGGCCGTCGCCCCGCGGCGCGGCAACCCCATATAACCCCGCACCGCCTCGGGGGTCAGGACGACGGGACGGCCGCCGGCCAAGTAGACGTCGGTGAGGGCGCGTTTCACCAACCGCGTCAATTGTTTGCTCAATTCCCGAACGCCCGGTTCCTGCGTGTAACCGTCCACCAAATGCGTCATCAATTCTTGCGGCCGCGGTGTTTGGACTTGTTCCGGGGAAACCCCCAGGTCCCGCATGACCCGGGGAAGCAGTTTATCCGTTCCAATGGCGATTTTCTCGGCCCGATCGTACGCCGGCAACCGGACGATTTCCATCCGGTCTTTCAGCGCTTCGGGGATCTTGTCTTCTTCGTTGGCGGTCGCGATGAACAAAACTTCCGAAAGATCGACGTCGCCGATGTTGTGGTCGGTGAAATGATCGTTTTGCTCCTCGTCGAGCGCTTGAAGCAGGACGTCGGCCGGGTTTCCTTGAATGCCGGAATCCATTTTTTCAATTTCGTCCAGGAGGATTACGGGGTTTTTGACCTGCAGTTTTTGCAGCGTCTGAACGATGTTGCCCGGCATGGCGCCTTGGTAGGTCGGTGAATGCCCGCGTATTTCCGCGGGATCGCGCGTTCCTCCCAGGGGCACCCGGCCGAACTCCCTTCCCAAGGCTTTGGCGATGGACTCCCCGAGCGTGGATTTGCCCACCCCGGCCGGCCCCACCAGGCAAAGGACTTTGCCGGTGCCCCGCTTGCCGTGTCGTTCCCGTTGAATCTGTTCGGCGAGATAGTCTTCGATTTCCTCTTTGGCCTCGTTCATGCCGTAATGGCTTTCGTCCAAATGACGGCGCGCGTTCTGAAGGATTTGGCGCCCGGCCCGGCGAAATTCGTCGGCGCGCAGGCGCGGGTCCACTTCGGCGAGAGCGGGCAGGGGGCTGCGCGTTCTTTTAAGCCAGGGGAACCGCACCAGGTTTTCGAGAACGTCCCGAATATTCCCGTATTCGTGGGAACCCTCCTGGGCGTTGTTCATCTGGGCCAAAAGGGCCATTCCCCGCCGTCGAGCGCTGTCCGGCAGCATGCGCACGCGCGCCGCCAACTCCCCGGATTGCATCGTGACCCAGGTGGCTTCCAAATCGTCCACCGTGAGGGGCCGGTGCTGCCGATGGGCCTCGGCCGCGCCGTCACGCAAAAGCATGGCCGCCAACGCGAAATCGACTTCCTCCCGGGCCAACTTGATCTGCAACCAAAGGCGCGCCTCCGGTTCAACCGAAACACCGGTTTTTTCCAGGGCGCCCAACTCGTAATCCAATAGAACCTTGGCGTTGGCGATCCGAAGCCGATGTTGCGGGATCCAGCGGAAGAAGACCGGGAGATTTTCGGTGAAATCCGCGTTGGTCTCCTCGTTCGACAGAAAAACGAGCGGAAGCGGATTTCGATGACTGGCCCATCGTCCCAGAACCCGCGAAAGAGATCGCGCTCGAATGTCCCCGAACCGGGAACGAAACTCGTCCAAATCAATCACCAGCACCACGTCGCCGGCGTCGTAAGCCGCCTGCATCAAGGAGAGGATTTCGCGCAGGGAATCCCGGGGATCCACGGGGAATTGGTTGACTTCGACGGTCACCACCCGCCGGGGCCGATGATCGTTTTTCAACCGCTCCGCGAGAAGGCCGGGAAAAACGGCTTTCGTGTTGTCCGACGGGCAAACGACGTTGACCGATCGAAACACTTGACGATCCAGCAAATCTCGAACCACGCCGGTCGCTTCTTCAAAAGTGGCTTGGAATTCGGGCGACAGGTGGGTGATCGCTTCGGCGTTGTGGATGGCCAAACGCCCCCGCTGTATTTCGTTTTCCACCGACAGCGAGGCCAAATACGACCGCCAAATCGCGGCCACCCGCCCGGCTTTTTCGTCTTCGCGGGTCAACATGGCAAAAGACCCGGCCCCGGACTCTTCAATCAATTTATTCAAATGAGCGTCAATGATCTTTTCGACTTCCCGCTGGTTGGCGCTCATGGGGGGAAAGGCGAAATCGTAGGAGCGGGCTTTCAAAAACGTGGTGAGAGCCAGAATCGGATCGGCCAACGACCCAAAGGCGTCGGCCAATTTATCGAGCGGGGTCTTTTGAATTTCCGGAACGGCTTTTTCCAATCGTTGGAACGGTTCCAACAACCCTTCCCGGTTGCCGGCGTTGCTCGCCGATTCCACTTCCGGGCGCGCGGCGTCGACAAAGGCCCCGAGGGTTTTGACGAGCGCGGCGCGGGACGCCTCGTCCGCGGGCGGATTGTGAACGGCGTTCAATAGCAGATTCTCGTATTCCTCGAACTGCCGGGCTTTCTTTTGCGCTCCCGATTGGACGTAGTGAAGCAATCCGCGTCGATGATTGGCCAGCATCACGCCCACGATTTCGGCGGGCATTTCCTGGAAAAGGAAGTCGCGGTGGTCGCTGTTTTCGGGTTCGGAAACGATCGTGTTGAAAACGTCCGACATGGCCACGGGGTGGGTGTAAACCAGCGCCAGGAGCAATTCCCGCAATTTTTCGCGGTTTTCGTTGGTGTTGTGCTCCAGGGTGTAGTCCAACGCGTCGGCCAGCAATTCTCCGTTTTCTTCAAAATCGTCCAGGAGCGGGCCCACGGCCAAAGGCTCATGGGCGGATCCCAAAAGCCATTCCGCCGGATTCCCCCGCGCGGCGGCCACCGTTGGAGGAAACGCCTCGTCCGTGGAGGACGGCGGGGATGAAATCGTCCCCGCCCGGGGGCGGGCCGACTCGGCTTCCGGTTCCGTGTCCTCGCTTTCGGATTTGGTCATCGGTGGAGGGAAAACGGGAAACCCGCCGCTCCCCAACAAGCCCAGGCGAACGGCTTCGGTGGGATCCTCCAGGAGGCAATAGGTCAGTTGTCCCGATAATCTCGGCAACGACGCCAGGAGCGCCACCAAATCGTTTCGCGAACCTTCCACCATGGTTTCTCCGGGCCGATCGCCTTTTTGAACCCGAAGAGCGCCGGGGGGCGTTTCGGCCACTCGCCGAATGGCCTCGTTCCAATGGGCGATGGCGGCGACCTCCGCGGCCCGGGACCTCGCCGGAAGGGACCGTTCCTTCAACCAAAGTCGACCCGTCGCCAGATTCAAGACCGGGCCCATCAGGTACGGCGCCGTTTTAAAGGCTTCCTGGAACAGATTCGGTTCGGCCGCCGAAGGCAAAAACAAGAACGCCGCCCCCGCCTCGCGCGCGGCAATCGCCCTTTCACGCACGTGCGGGACGTCCAACACCCGCCCGCGGAGATCCACTTCGCCCGCAAAAGCGGCGTCCCGCCGAACCGGGAGTCCCAATCGACGGGACATCATGGCCACCACAAAGGCCAACCCTTTGACGGAATCGTCTTCCCCGATTCCACCGGGCGCGTCCAACCGGAGGGCGCCGGCCGGAGATCCCGGATCCAGGGAGACGCCCCATTCGGCGGCCGTCCCGGCCAACCGATGGGACACGATGTCCCCGGCCAATCGGGCGCTGTTGACCGTCGCCGGGCCCCAGGTCTGATTGACGATCAAACCCGTTTCCGACGATTCCGCCTCCCGACCCACCCGGAGAAAACGCAACTGCCCCCGGGCCGTGGGAACGGCCACCTCGCCGACCCGATCTTCGTTCCGAATGGAAGGGTATTCCCAGGGTTTTCCCAGATAGCGCTGCAACGAATCGTTATCGATCGTGATCGTCGTGCCCCGATCGAACCATTCGCGGAGAGCGCGCAACATCACTTTGCGAAGCAACTTGACCAATCGACGGGCGCCTTCTTCCCAGGTGTAACCCCGGGCCACGGCCCGAACCAGGGCTCGCGGCCGGGCGATGTCGATTTCCGACGAGACGACCATTTCCTCCCGAAGACGGGGCAGCACGTGGTGGGCGCCGATCTCCACTTTTTCATCCACGCTGTAGCCGGGGACGTGGATCACCGTGAACCGGTCCAAGAGCGGTCCCGGGATGTTGAGGGAATTGGAGGTGGCCACAAAAATGACGCCGTCCAGGGGCGCCGGTCCCAAGTAGCGGTCACGAAAATCCTTGTTTTGCTCCGGATCCAATGCTTGAAGCAAAAAGGCCCGGGGGTCGCCGTTTCGGGCCCCCAACTTATCGATTTCGTCCAAGCCGATGATGGGGTTGGAAATGCCCAAATCCAAAAGCGCCCGGGCCAATTTGCCCATGCGCGCTCCGATGTAGGTCCGGCGATGACCCGCCAATTCGGCTTCGTCGTCCATGCCCCCCAGGGGGACGACTTCGAATTTGCGATTTTGCAGGGCGCGGGAAAAGGCCCGGACCAGGGTCGTTTTTCCGACGCCCGGCGGCCCCACCAGCAACAGGTTCCATCCGACTTTTTTCCCTTCGCCCGTTTCCCGCTGCAGGATTTGTACGACGTACTGGAGCATTTCGGATTTGGCTTCCTCCAAGCCGCTGTGACTTTCGTCCAAGGAGGCCCGAACCGCGGCCAACACTTTTTGACGCGCCTCGGCCAACACGGGCCCCGGGAAAACACGGGCCCCGGGGATGAGGTCGGGCGCTTTCTCCCTCCAGGGGAAACGAATGACGTTGTTGAGAAACTCCGCCACCCGGGGTTGTTCCGGGTTGCCCTTCAGGCTTCCGTAGCGGCGCATCTCCCGGTCCGCCTCCTCCGCCACTTCCGCGGGCAGGACGTCCCGGCGGGACCACAGGCGCGCCTCCAACGGGAGATTCTCCATGGAGGGCAGCTCCCGGAGCGCTTGATCCAGCGTTTCTTCCCGCAAGGTCGGCGCGGACCCGCCGGAGGATTGGGCGCGCTCCATCGCGGCGGCCGCTTCCACGACCCGGAGAGCCATGGAATGGCGATCGTAGGGGGTGCGGTTTTGGACTTCCGCGTACGCCCGTTCGGCCAACGCGGGGGGGATGGCGACCCCCAACCGGCGGCCCAGGGCGTCGGCGTCGAATTCCAACAATCGGGCGGTGGCCGCCTCGGACCGGAACGCGGGCATGGCCTCAAAATAGTCCCGAAACATTTTTGATTTCCGAACGTAAAGCTGCAGGGTCGGTTCGGACCCCAGGGCCACCAGGGGCGGCGGCGTGAAGCCCCGACGGGTCATGCCGGCCCAATATTCCAACACCCGATCCAACACCGGCATGTCTTCAAACTGGAAAGCGTCCAAATCCAACACGACCACGATATCGCCGGCTTGGGCGGACAGGCGAAGGAGCCCCGGCGTCCCGTCCGGTTGTTCCGTGAGCGTTTCGTACACAATTCGGTCCCGGGACGGATCGGCGAACACTTTCATCAAATCAACGAGAAGGAGTTTCTTATACCCCAACGCGGAGTCCGACGGGGCCGATCGAAAGCGGTGGGCGAGCGCACGCAAAAGCGGTCGTTTTTGACGGTCGGAGGAAACCACCAAGGAGGCCGTGGTGTAAAAACCCGGACGTTCCAGGGCGGATTGAACCCGGTCCAGGACTTCGCGCCCTTCCGGAAAATCGTCCATGGAAGGCGCGGGAACGGCGTTTCGATCCAACTCGTGTTGCGCCATGCCGGTCAAATCCTGCACCGCGTCGCCGAGGGACTCCGTCAGAAGGTCCGCGGCGTGATAGATGGGGCCGACGGCGTCCAAGGTGGCGCGATCGTGGGTGAGGGCCCGTTGGATCAATCGTATTTCCCGGTTGCGGAGGCCGTGAAGGAGGGCCCGGGATCGACGGTGGGCGTAAATCGGGTCCCGGAAAATATAGGGGTTGGACAACGAAAGAGCGTCCATTTCCGTTTCGGTCAAGGCCGCCCGATGACGGGCCCGATGGGCCGCGAGGGGCGGAAGGGGGTCCGTTTTCCCTCCGGTCGTCAGCGCGTTTCGAAGGGTATCGGCCCATTGGGCATCGAGACGGCGATGGTCGGCCAACGATTGCAATTTGGCCCGGGCCTCCGTTTTGATTTTGGCCAGATCCGGGGCGGGGATGTCGGGGACGTTGGGCGTGCCGATGAACGTTTGCAGGCCTTCGATCAATCCCTGCGCGTTGCGGTCGAGCGCCACGAGGGTTTTTTCGAGATCGCCCAGAATGCGCTCTCTTTCCCCGGCCGAGGCGCGCGGGAGCGATTCTTCCAGTTGGAGGAGCCGTTCCAAAGCGGCGCGGCGACGGCGGAGTCCCCGTCGCGCGCGTTCGAAGAAATGCCCGGTCATGCCGTGAATGAGACGTCCCAGAACCTGGGCCCCCACCGCTCGCACCAGCAAATCCCGCTTGGGCCCCTCCAGACGCAGGTAAAGAGTCGCCGTGTCCTCGTCGCTCGCGGCCAATCGACGCCGCATAAATTGTTGAAGGTTAAGGCGGGCCTCGGACAACCGGAGTTGAGCGACCGAAATCTCGGCTTTCTGTTTGGCGGCGATGGCCTCCGCCAATCGTCGATCGCTTTCCTCCAGAGCAATTAATAAACGTTGCAACTCGTCAAACCCATCGTTGTTCCCTTGATCCCGCGGGCCCCGGGAATGCTCGTCCAACCGCCAAACGCCCAAATGGCGGCCCCAGGGCGGGAAAATAACCCCCGTCATTGCCGCCCACTGGGCGGACCCCATTGAGAAAACCACCTCCGCCCCGTTGCCGGGGAACAGCGCCGGGAGAAAAATCCACGCCGCGCCCAAAAGAACCGCGCCCGCGGCCACCCACGGCCAGGAGCGCTGGAGGACGGGCCGACCAAACCGTTTGAGCGTCGCCACGGCACGACGAACACCTCCCTGCATTTTCAGGACCGCTTGCCGGCCCGCCGCGGAGACGTCCGAAATCGACGGGATCGGAGGAGGGGAAAGGGGCATGGACCGCAAACCCGCGGCCCCCGAGAATTGAATCCGCCGGGCGTCGTTGGCCGACGCCGACCCCACCGCCGCGGTCCACGAACCGTCGGGGCCCGATTCCCTCGAAATCAAATTCAATCCGGCGATCCATCGACGGTCCGTGGGACTCGTCAACGCCCGGGACCACGATCGCCGCCATTCGCCCAGAGTCGCGACGGGTTTTTCGCCGGACGCAATCGCCCACTGGGCCGCGGCGAGGGTTTGCCGGTCGGCGAGGTCCTCCAGGCGGCTTTGGTCCCGAAGGGTGGCGGTGTTGACGGGAGGGGCGGGACGGGTGTTGAAGACCGGGCACACCACGGCGTAATTGGCGCCGGCTTGGCGGAGGAGGTCCGTCAACCCCGGCGTGTGAAAGCCCCCCGTGATGAGTATGACGCGGTCCGCGCGCCAACGCCGCGCCGCGGCCAAGGTGTTGTCCGCCATGGCCCGGTTGCGTTGAAGGGCCGTCTCGTAAAAATCTCTTAAATGATCTTCGGCGTCCCGCAGTGCCGCCCGCACGGCGTCCCCGGATTCCGCCGGGGCGGCGTCGCCCAGG
>Ga0268298_10004841_pt1 | contig 12910 bp, 10 predicted proteins | sample WWTPWeurt_MetaG_FD_194462 | JGI IMG/M metagenome (GOLD analysis project Ga0268298, IMG submission 194462) | Activated sludge microbial communities from WWTP in Nijmegen, Gelderland, Netherland - WWTP Weurt | ecosystem: Engineered > WWTP > Aerobic digester > Activated sludge | place...
GAGCCGCACGACCCGGCGGAGATCGGTCTCGGAGGGCATCAATATCTGGCCCCTCTTGCCAGACTCGATCTCTCCCGTCAGGTGATCCACGCCGCGCCGCGCCTCGAAGCGCGTCCTCGCCGGGACATCGCGATCCTCGTCGGGCAACAGCAGCGCTGCCGCCGGGGGGATGCGCCAGGCCGGGGCCCCGCAACACCCACCCTCGGTGGTGAAGCGCGCCTCCGCGTCGCGGAAATAACGGAGGTGCTCGCCGTTCTTGAGCAAGAAGACGCTCGTCGCCGTGGTGCGCGCGCGCGCCCGGTCGTTCATCCGCGCGAACACGGCAGTCCATGGTGAGGCAGGATCCTCGGGGACCGCGCAGCCCCACTCCCAGGAGAAGTCGCCTCCCCAATGAAAACAGCCCCAGTTGTGGTCGTGGTACGCGAGACGGCCCTCGAACGCGTGCCGCTGCCCCTCCACCTCGTAGTGGCCGGAGGCGATGAGCCGCGGGACAAGGCACCAGCTCAATTGGGCCCCTGGCCCGAGGCGGATGTGGTGGCTCAAGGATGGAGCCGATACCGGGGTGAGCGTGACCTCCATTCGGACCCCCTCCCCGCGCTGCCACACCTCGTACTTCCCGCCGCGAAACCGCATCCCGGCGGAGTCGAAGACCGCGTCGATGGAGCCTGTCCCGAGCGCGGGGCGCCGGCACCGCGCGACGTGGCCGTGGAAGGTGCCCCGGTGAAGCACTGTAAGTATTCTACCCGCGCCGCTCCCGTCGATGCTCAGGTTCAGGAGGAGCGTCCAGCCGGGGCCGAAGACGAGGAAGTGGTGCCACTCCTTGTGACCGGATCTCCGGGCGGGATCCGTGGGCGGGCCGCGCCAGAAATCGGCGTCCAGGAGGAGAGGAGCCCACCGCGAGGCGCCTTGTTCGGACGCTCGGTCGCCGATGCCCGCGACTCGGCTCTTCGGTGCCCCGGGGGGCTCTGCTCGCGCGCCGATCGGTCTCACCGGAGGAGATCCTCCACCCTGCGCGCGGGCTCTTCCTGGGCCTGAGTCTCAGGGAGGGGGTCTCCTGCCCAGAAGTCGGCGACGCGCTCGACCCGGAGCGCGAGCGACACGATTCCCAGCAACGCCTGGAGAATGGCGTCGTCGAGCGAGGGGGGCAGTGCCTCGGGCTCGACGGACAGGGGCCCTGGGGTCGTGTCCTCGGCGGAGGCCGGCGCGGGCGCGATCGCGCGAACCCCGGAGCTCGCGCTCAGCAACCCGAGCACGCTGAAGAGAAAGCTGTTGTGCTCCTCGAAATCGATCTCGGGTGCGGTGACGCTCATCGCGTATTCTTTCCGCCGCCGACCTCGGCGAGCACCGTCTCGAGATCGCGATCGAGGGTCCGAAGGAAAGCGTCCACGAACGAGGATGGCAAGGCTCCGGCGTCCTCGCCGACAACCCCTCCGGAGAGCCCTTCGAAGAGCGTCCTCGCGCGGGCGAGGAGCGGGGAGGCCGAGAGACGTCGCTTCCACTCCTGCCCTTCGTCGGTGCCGGCGAAGCGGCGGCCCTCGCGCACGAGCGCAGCGAACGCCGCCTGGCTCGCGATGGGGTATTTGACGAGCAGGAGCTGGGCGTCCCGGAGCCTCTTCAGGGTCGCGTCCTGGTCCTCCGGCTCGCCGTGCGACCGACGCGAGAGGGCCTCGTCGAAGTCGCGGTTGTACCGGCCGAGCAGTGCCTGGTATTCACCCAGTGCACGGAGGAGCCCCCGGAGGAGAGCGTCCTTGTCGGTGTCGCCGAGAGAGGGTGTTTCCTTGCTCACCGGCCCGGGCAAAGGGTCGATGTCGACGGGCGCGGGGAACGGCGGAGCCTTGGAGAAATCGGGGAAATCGTCCTCGGCCTGGGCGTCTTTCCCCGGCTGTCCGATCGCTCGCGCAAAAAGGGAGATCGCGGCCTCCGGACCGTCGTTCGCCTTCTGGGCGCTCTGCACGCGGCAGAGGGCGTCGAAGATCGCCTGCGCCGGATCGCCGGCGGGCTCCGCCTCGGAAGAGGCTTGTTGTTTGGATCTCATGGTGTCACCACTCCCGCCGGACGACATAGTCCTTGAGCCAGCCAATGAACCGCAGGTGCACGGAGTCGGGGAGAGCCTTCGCGAGGAGAGAGAAGCTCGCCTCGGCCGCCCTCGCGCGGCGATCGGCCACCGCCCGGGCGTGCGCGATGCTCCCGTGATCGTCGATCAATCGCCGCAAGAAGCGGATCTCGTCCTCTGTCTTCTCCCCGGACGATTCGCCAAGACGATCGAGGTAGCGAGTCATTGCCGCGCGCGTCGCCTCGTCCAAGACCTTCTCTTCCACCATCGCGCCGAGGAGACCGCGCAGTCGCTCTTCGGGCGAGCCCGCGCTCGGACGTGGCTTTCCGAGGATGCGAAGGGCGTTTTCGCGATCCGCCTCGGTCGCCGTTCGCAGGGCGTGGAGGAGCATCAATGTTCGCTTGCCCTCCCACAGATCACCGGCGAGCTCCTTGCCATAGGCGGTGCGGCCCTCCTCCAGATTGAGCACGTCGTCCTGGATCTGGAACGCGAGGCCGAGGTTCTCCAGGAAAGGCACGAGGGTCGTCTCCAGGGCGGGATCGGCGCCCGCGACGGCCGCGCCCACGAGACCGGGAGCCACGAAGCTGTAACTGCATGTCTTGTGAAGGACCATCGCCTCGTAATCGGCGTCGGTGAGCTGCCATGTCGCTTCATCGATCCACGCGAGCTCCTGGGCCTGTCCCTCGAAGGACTCCGTCACGGCGCGGGCGTAGATCTCCAGGACGCGGAGCGCGCGCCCGAGGCCGAGCGTGCTCGTGTTGGCGAGCAGCGGCGCGAGGGTCAAGGCGAGGAGACCATCCCCGCAGTTGATGGCCGCGGGGATCCCGTGCGTGCGGTGCAGCGCGGGGCCTCCCCTCCTCTCCAGCGATCCATCCTCGATGTCGTCGTGGATGAGGAACGCGTTGTGGTAGAGCTCGATGACCGCAGCCGAAGGCAGAACGGCTTCCATCTCCCCGCCCAGAGCGCGACAGACAGCGATGCAGAGCGCGGGCCGGAGCCCCTTGGCGCGGCGGAGGGGGTAATCGAGCATGAGGCGATAGGCCCGCTCGTCTCCCGAAGTCCCCGAGCGGACAATCCGGCGGATCTCGTCGAGGACGCGAGCCTTGCACTCGTCGAGATAGATCTCGCCGAGATCCCCCCTGGGGCCGGGAGCCGTGCCGGCCGGTGTCTCCCCGAGATCCATCACCCCGCCTTCCGGCGCTCCAGCCCGAAGGCTCGTACCAGGTTGTATACATGCGATCGCGCGACGTCGAGGCGGGTCGCCGCCTCGGTGATGTTCCAACCCACCTCCTCCAGCAGATCGCGGACGAAGGCCGTCTGGAACGCCCGAGTGGCCGTCTGGAGCGTCGCCCGAGGTCCAACCGGGAAGGCTCCGCTCGTCCGATCCTCGCTGTCCCCGCTCGGGTGGCCGTCGTCGGGGAAGAAGTGCCTCTGTTCGATGCGCAGCACGCCTTCCGCTGCGGCGCGGATCGCGGCGGCCTCGACGGCGTGCGCGAGCTCTCGCACGTTGCCCGGCCACTCGGCGTTCTCCACGGCGCGGAGCGCCCCCACCGAGAGCTTGACTTGTGGGAGGTTGTGCTTGCGCACTACTTGTTCGCAAAAATAGTCCGCCAGGTCCTTGACGTCCTCGCGGCGCTCGGCCAGGGAGGGCACTCGGATCGGGAGGACCTGGAGGCGGAAGAACAGCTCCTCTCGAAACGCCTTCTTCGCGACAGCCGCGCGCAGATCGATGTTCGTGGCGGCCACGATCCGCACGTCGGCCGTGAGCGGGCGCGACGAGCCGAGCGGGAAGAACTCTCTGGACTGGAGGAGCTGGAAGAGCTTCACCTGCGCGGACGGGGAGAGCTCGGCGATCTCGTCGAGGAAGAGCGTCCCGCCCTGCGCGGCCTCCACCTTGCCTTGCATCTTCTTGTTGGCCGCGGAGTGCGCGCCGGCCACCGCGCCGAACAGCTCGCTCTCGATGAGGTTCTCGGGCAGGGCGCCGCAATTGATCTCGACGAACGACCTGGAGGCGCGCGGGCTGTTGTCGTGCAGGACGCGGGCAACGGCGGTCTTTCCGCTCCCGCAGGCCCCTGTCAAGAGGACGCTGACGTCGAGCGGCGCGGCGAGGGAGATTTGCTGAAGCAGCCTCGCGAGCGCGGCGCTCCTCCCGACCAGCCCGACCGCGTGGAGCTTCTTTCGAAGGGGCAACGTCGGATTGGCCGACTCGGCGCTCCGACGTCGGAGGAGCAAGCGATCCGCGAAGGTCGCGACGTGGCGCGCGAACATCTCCACGTGCGCGACGTCGTTCTCGTCGAAGGGACCTGGCTCGATGCGGTCCTGCAAGTAGACGACGCCGAGCGGCGGATCGGCGCCGATGGGCGCGCAGAGGATCGCTTCGATGCGATTCGCACGGACGCTGCCGCGCCGCCCCCACTCGGGGTGATTCAGCGCCGAGGTCTCCACGATTGTCTGACCCGACGCGATGGCCCGAGCGATCACGCCTCCCGAGAACGCGGCGCGGACAGCGGCGAGCTCCTCGTCCGAGCATCCGTGCGCGATCCAGAAAGGCTCCGTCGCTTCCCCGCGCTCATCCCGGATCTCCAGATAGGCGCGCCGCGCCCCCGCGATCTCCACCACGAGGCCGAGCGCGTCTTCGAGGAACCGCTCCATCTCGTTCTGTCCGCCCAGATCCAGAAGCTTCCGATAGAGAGCTCGCTCTCGGCGCAATTGATCCGCGTCCGGACCTTCTCCCGCAGGGACAAGATCGCGCCCCTCGTTCATCATCGAACGAATCTACGTGAGGAGCGATGCACCTGGGAAGCCCCCCTCGCGAGGATCCGGGGAAAAGATCGTTGCGGCGTGTCCGCCGGTGTTGGACGGCCGTTCAGGCTGCGACCAGCCCGTCGGGACGGGCTCACCGAACGGCTGCCACGAGCGCCCTGAGTGTGGTAAGGAGGGCTCGCCGACAGGCGACTTGAAGGAGAAGACGATTCGATGCGACGATGACGATGCGGGACAGAGCGCTTCTGGAGGAGTGGCCGAGTGGTCGAAGGCAGCGGTTTTGAAAACCGCCGTATCGAAAGGTACCAGGGGTTCGAATCCCTTCTCCTCCGCCGAGATCAGACAAAGCGTCGTTCTGGCTGAAGTTTGATGATCCAATTGCGCCGCTCGTGCCAGCCCCAGGGAGGCTCGTTGCACCTTTAAATCTGGCGATGGATCTGCGCCGCACTCCGACGAGTTGCGCCCCATGGTTGCCGACAACAGCAGACCTCGTCGCGCTGGTCCGCACTTTCGCTTGGGAGGAGAAGACTATTCTGAGCAGCAGCCTGGAGGGCCCCGGCAAGTTCCGCTTGCGTAATAGTGTCATGCCCCAGACTCTGCGCCACGACTCGCGGCTCGAGCACCCGCTGCCCGAGCTCCGAGACTGCGACCCTCGTCCAGAATTCTGGACGCGGTGTCCACTGCGGTAGACACGACGTTCGCCCTCGTTGTGTGTGCGTTCGATGGTTCCGCAACTTGCGCAGACGTGCGCGAGAGGCGCGACTCTTGCTGTTCGCTCTGCCCGTGAACAAGCCTCGAATCGATTCGCGACCTGCGCGGCCACGACCGCGCTCGGCGCCCGCCACGCTCCTCGTCGCCGGTGCGCTCGTTGCTGCCGGGACACTGGCTCCAGTCGCGCTCGGTGAGCCCCCGGCTCCGGCCGCCGGAACCGGGACGGCGAGACCGAACGTAGGGGCACCCTCCGGCTCCACGTCGACATCGACAGAGACCGAGCCCGATGAGCAGGAAACCCCTCACATTCAGGAGCCGTTCGGCCGCGTGCGGGAGCTCCAGGCAGCGAATCCACGTTTCGAGAAGAGGGAGTCACAAGCCGAGGCTTCAAGGCCGCCGCCTGAGCCGAACACCGCTGCTCGCCCGCACATCGGCCCCAGGGTGGTGCCCCCCCAATTCAAGCCAGAACCAAGACCGAGCGGTACAGGCCCATCGCCTTCGCCGGCCAAGACTTCGGAACCGATAACCGATGTCGTCGCCCTCGCGGACGCCCGCGGATTTCGGTGCACGGCCGTGCTCGTGGCGCCCGCGTGGGTGCTCACTGCGCGCCATTGCCTCCCAGCGACACGAGCGCTCTTCGGCACGGACATGCAGCACCCCACGTCGGCGCACCGGATCGTAGACTCCCATGTTCCCGAGGAAAAATCCTCGGACGCCGCGCTGGTCAAGATCGATCCACCATCCAAGGTGCCTGTCCACGATCGCCGGACAGCGGCCCAGTCGAGCGCGCCGGCGGGCGTCGTGATCGTCGCGGGGTTCGGCGCCAGCGATCGCTCGGGCGTCTCGGGGAAAGGCGTGCTCCGCACCGCGGAGATCCCGACATTCGGCTGGGGATGCGACGCCGCGCGCGCGGTGTCGACCGGGTGCCGCCCGGCCTCCGAGATGGTCCTCGGCAAGCGCGGCTTCGCGGACACGTGCTCGGGCGACAGTGGAGGACCGATGTTCGAGCGCGCCTCCGGCAAGCTGCGGCTCCTCGCCATCACGTCGCGGCGCGTCCCTCGAGGGTCGAGCCCGTGCGGCGACGGAGGGATCTACACGCGAGTCGACGTGCTCGCGGGGTTCATCGACAAGACCATCGGAACGAACAAGGAGAAGCCATGAAGGCTCGAAGTCTATGGTTCCCGGCGATCGCGGCGCTCTCGCTGGCCGCATCTTTCGCGCACGCCCAGACTCCATCCGGCGCGACCGCGGCCCCCGCGAGCACGCCGGCACCGGCCAGCAGCGGCACGAGCACGCAGAATACTAGCAGTTCAGCACCGATCGCAGCGACCTCTTCGTCGCCGAGCGCCGCGGCCGCCGTTCGGCTGCGTTCGCGCAGCGTCTCGGTGACGCTGGACAAGCCGCCGATCGTCCGCGTGCGGTGCAGCCTCGACAACAAGACCACTGGCGCCCATGCCGAGGTGGAGTGGGATCCGGCGAGGACCATGGCGCTCACTCAGGTCGTGCGACTGCCGGGCACCTCCTCGGTGATGACGGAGGATCTCAGCGACTGGAGCGTGTCCCTCTGGGCGGAGCCCACGCTCCTCACGGCGGCGAGCAAGGCGACGTTCCTCGTCCTGAACAGCAAGGCTCAGCCGCTCGATCGGATCCTGCTGTCCAGTCAGGCGCCCCAAGGTGCGGAGTCGTGCGCCGCGCGGGACGCCGCCGTGAAGAAGCTCGCGGACGCCGCAGCCAAAGATAAGGCGAAATTGGGCACGGCGCCACCTCCGGAAGAAGCGTGCGCGCTGACCGCCACCCTCGGCGACGGCCTCGGGAACAGCGCGGCGAAGGTGCAGACTCTGGGGGTCCAGATTCGAAACGCGGCGGGGGACGCGAGCGCGGCGGACGGGGTCGCGCGCTTCACGACCAGCCCGGCGCCGCTCGGGAACGGCGCCCGCTCCGCGGACCCGATCTCTGGCGTCGCGGCCGAGCTGCTCACGGTGATCGCCGAGATCGCCGTCGAGCGCGCCAAGAGCCGGGGCCTCCAGCTCCTCTCCGACCGGATCCGAAAGGCCGTGTGTGAAGAGCTGCAGTGGACCGCCGAGCTCCGCGGGGCGCTCATGATCGCCGACGCGTCGATCGACGGAGAACCCCTGTTGCCGGCGACGTGCGACGTCGTGAAGACCCTCCGGATCGAGGAGCTCTCGTCGAGCACAAAGGGCCTCTACGCCGCCCTCATGTCCGATCTCTCCGGCATCGCGATCAAGGCCGCGGCGTCGGTGGCCTTCAAGAACATCCTCGGGAGAGAGCAGGGCGGCACGATGCTCCTCTCGCTGCTCCAGAACCCGAAGCGGGTCGGCGATTTCTTTGAGGACGCGCCGAAGACGTTCGACCTGACAGCCCTGCTCGCCGATCTCGAGCCGCGCCTCCGAGATCCGAAGTGCAAGCCCGACGGCAGCGCCGGCTCGTGCAAGCTGCCCGAGGACATCGCGGCCGGGAAGCTCCCCGCCGTCCGTAAGGAGATCGCCGTCCTCGCCGCGGGGATCGCCGAGCTGTTCCGCCTCTTCCCCGTCTGCACCAAGTCGGCTGACTGCGCGCAGGTGAGCCGCGGCTTCGGCGCGCTCGCCGCCGAGCTGAAGAGGCCCATCGTCGATCTCCCGAAGGCGCGAACCCTGGCAGTCGACGCCGTCACGACCCTCAAGCTCCTGCGTGGATCCAAGACGTTGGACGCGCTCCTGACCGAGCTCGCGGGGGATGACGAACAGGCGATCTACACCGCGGTGGGCCAGCTCCTCCAGGCGATCGAGCCCGCGTCGGTGAACGTGCGCGCCTCCTGCACAGCGCTCGCGGGCTTCGCCGCAACGCTGAAGGACAAGGGAGCGATTGCCGCCGTCGTCGCGCACGCGGCCCAGGTCGCCACAGAGCTCCCCAAACTGGCAGTCTCGTTCGATCTTCCGCTCTTCGTGAAGCCGGCAGACGCGGCGAGCTACGAGCGACTCCATCTCGTATTGAAGTACACTCAAAAGATCGGCAAGCTCGCCATCCAGGTGGCGGAGGGCGGGCTCCCGGCGGATCGCGCAGCGCAGGCGCTCCTCGCCGAGCTGGCCGGCGAACGTTGGACCAAGCAGCTCTGCGTGGGGACCGATCCGGAGAAGAAGCGAGAGTGCCAGTGGGCATGCGGCGTCGAAGCGGGCTGGGCGATCCTCGGGCCGTGTGCGCAGCCGGGCGGGGCCTGCACGCCTGCGTCGATCGCGCACGACCTGGCGAATATCGGTGTCTCGGTCGAGGGGACCGACGGCAGCGCATGCAGCGCCGTCTTCAAAGACTTCAAGGACGCTCTCCCCATCTCCAAGATCGAGGACATCCTCTACGCCTCCCTGGAAATCCTGCACCCGCGTCCGGACGCGACCCCGAAGAGCCTCGCGCTGGCCGTGACGCGGATCACCTTCGATATCCTGGATTCAAGGCTGTGCGCGGCCGGCGACAAGGACGTCTGCGCCGACCTGACCGACTCCCGCGAGGTCATCGTCTCGCTGGTCGAAGAGCAGCCCGCGCGCACCCTCGTCGCGGCCGGCAAGCTGATCGGCCGCGCTGTCGACAACGCCGGAAGCGCGCCGGAGCTCAAGGACCACAAGAAGGCTCTCCAGAAGCTCACCGCCGTCATCGGAGCCTTCACGGCGTATTCTGCAACCTACACCGTCGACGCGAAAGGCGACGAGCAAAAGATCAAGGAGCAGCACGAAGCCCGCAAGAAGGCCATCGAGAGCCTCATTGACGCGACGACGGAGCGCTCCAACCGCGACGGCGACTGGGTGTTCTCCCTCGGCGTCGCGCCCGGGTTCGACGTGATCTCCGCACAGGCGAAGTCCGGCTCGGACGCGCGCACGCTCGCGCCGCAGCTCACCCTCCCGATGGGGCTCGCGATCCAGAAGCTGCCTGTCGTGGATCACGATCTGGGCTTCGGCTGCGGCTTTCATCTGCAGGTCTCGCCGCTCGATCTCGCTCAGTTCGTCGCCTACGACGACAACCTTGAAGTCTCCGAGCCGAGCTGGGGCAGCGCATTCATGATCGGAGGGCAGCTCGGGCTCCTCCTCGGGACGCCGCGAGACAGCTTCATCCTCGGCGCCGACATTCGCTACGCGCCGACGCTCTTCGCGAAGGAGGGCGACGTGGCGAAGGGCGCCGGCGCCTTCCGAGCGGGCCTGTTCGCTGCGTACTATGTGCCTCTCTTCGACCTCAACTGACCCTGTCTGCGATCTCGACTGACCCTGACCGACATCGAGTGATCAATTCGCCGGGCGCGCCCGGAACGGAGGACCCTTGTCATGAAACCTGAGAAGATCGATCCCAACCTGCTGCTCGCCATCGACGAGGCCGCGACCTCGCCCCACAAGGAGGTCGCGGCCCGGCGCTCCGCGATCGGAATCCGGGGCGGCAGCTCCGTCGCGAGACCGCTTTCCGCCGTCGTCTTCCTCCACTGCGACCCGGACGCGAGCCTGGAAGAATATGACGCGATGGGCGTGCACGTCAATCAGTCGCGAGGGCGGCTCCGAACGGCGCTCGTGCGCCTCGACAAGCTCGACTCGCTCTCCGAGGACGCCCGGGTCCACCGCGTCGTCGCGGCGCGCAAGCGCCGACCCCTCATGGATGTGGCTCCGGGGAAGGTGCAGGTCCCGGCCTTCCGCACCCGCACCACCGCGACCGGAAGAGGTACGCTGATCGGCATCGTCGACTCCGGTGTGGACACGAAGCATCCCGCCTTCGGCTCTCGCATCCTGAGCGTGTGGGACCAGCAGGTGGGCGGCACCGGCATCCCGGGCGCGAGATACGGAACCGAGCTCACCGGCACGGCCATGCACAACTGCGAGGACTTCGTGGGGCACGGCACGCACGTCTGCGGCATCGCCGCAGGGAGCGACGCGACATTCGGCGGCGTCGCGCCGGAGGCATCGATCGTCGTGGTGAAGACCAACTTCAGCGATCCCGGCATCGCGGACGGAGTGGCATACGTGTTCCGGAAGGCGGCGGAGCTTGGAATGCCTGCTGTGGTTAACCTGAGCCTGGGTGGGCATGCCGACGCGCATGATGGGACCGACGAGCTCTGCCAGATCCTCGACTCGCTCACCGGGCCAGGTCGAATCATCTGCGCGGCCGCGGGAAACGAAGGCGATGAGTCCATCCATGCGAGCGTCAAGATCGCCCCCGGCGCGACCGCCTCCGTGCGGTTCCGCGTCGACTCCGGTGCCCTGGGCGTGTTCCTCAATGGCTGGTGCTCCGGCGCCCGGACGCTGCAGGTGAGCGTCACGGCGGCGAGCGGCCAGTCCTCCGCGTTCGTCGACGTCGACGGGGGTAACACCGCAGCTTCGCCGAGCGTCCCCGGAGCCCAGTTCGTCGTCACGTCGCCACCGCCCGATCCATCGACGGGGGATCTCCATTTCGACGCGCTCCTGACTGCCCACATGGGCTCGCCGATCCCCGGCGGGACCTGGAACATCCGTATCAGGAACACTTCGTCCTCGGCGGCGACACTGGATCTGTGGATCGCGGACAGCGAGCCAGCAGCGGTGTTCACCGGGAACAGCGTGTCTCGCTCCTCGCTCATCGGGGCGCCTGGCGCCGCGAGCTCCGCGCTCACCGTCGCGGCGTATACGACGAAGACCCGATGGACAGCGCTGAACGGGCAGAGCTTCGAGTCCTCGCTCGCCGTGGACACGGTCTCCTCGTTCAGTAGCCCCGGCCCCCTGCGCGGTGGCGCCAGGAAGCCGGACCTCACGGCACCGGGCTCGATGATCGTCTCCGCTGCATCGCGCTCCGCGGCGCCCGAGTCCTCCGTAGTCATCGACCCCTTGCACGTTGCGATGCAAGGCACCAGCATGGCCACGCCGTTCATGACCGGCCTCATTGCCTGCATGCTCCAGCTCGACAGGACCCTCGACCCGGCGGCGATCAAGGCGCGATTGTTCCAACATACGAAGGTCCCCGGCCAACCCGTCGGGACGTTCGATCCCAAGTGGGGATTCGGGCTCATCAATGCAAAAGAAGTCTAAGTCGAAGCAGACGGCGGAGCCCCGGAGTCCAGACCCCGGGGCAGGCCCCCAAAAGAAGACTCCTCCGGCCGGGGCGCCGACCGCCAACCCGGACGAGACAGCCGACCTCACGAAGGTCGATCCTTCGCTCTGGAAGGCTCTGGAGCAGCCGGAGACCGTGGACGCGGCCCGGCTGCCCGTCTTCCTCCGGCTCGATCCGACCCGAGCGGAGGCGCACGCTGAGGTCCTTTCGCGGGTGGGGCTCGAAGAGCCCATCAGCGGAACGCGCGTGCCTGTGACTGCCAACCTGACCCCGCGCGAGGTGAAGCTGCTCTCGCGCGAGCCCGCCGTCGCCTACATCCGACTCGCGGCAACTCGCCGCCCTACCGACAAAGATCCTTCCTGAGAAGAGTGTCAGAGTCCTCGCTGGGAACGGCCACGAGCCGTTGCCGTGCGCCCTCACGGGCTCCTGCCAGACCTCCCCTGATAGGCCAACTCGCGGAGGGCGGCGCGCCGGAAGCGCCCTCCTCGCCGAAGCCGGAGCGGGCCGCGAAGAGCGGGAGATCCGGGGGGGGGATCGCGAGCGCCCGCGAAAGCGAGCCCCGAATCGGTCAAGGATCCGCACCCGCAGCGTGGGCGCCGGTGTCACCCTGTAGCTGTGGGATCGGTGCCGCGTTCTGCTAAGGTGGACGGCTGCGGACCCGAACACTCCCATGAGCTACGCCGTCAAAGAGACCTTTTACACCCTCCAGGGAGAGGGCCGGAACGCCGGGCGAGCCGCTGTGTTTTTGCGGTTCGCAGGGTGCAATCTGTGGAGCGGGCGAGAGGTCGACCGAGACAAGGGGCCAGGCGGCTGCTCACGATGGTGCGATACGGATTTTGTGGGCACGAACGGCGACGGGGGCGGGCGGTTCGCAGGCGGCGCCGAGCTCGCAAGGCACGTCAGCGCCACGTGGAAAGGGGGCCCGTCCGGGCAGAGGCTCGTGGTGTGCACCGGGGGGGAGCCGCTGCTCCAGCTCGATGAGGGGCTGTGCGAGGCGCTCCACGATGAGGGGTTCGAGGTCGCCATCGAGACGAATGGCACCCTCGCCGTGCCCCGCGGCGTCGACTGGATCTGCGTGAGCCCCAAGGCCGGCGGAGAGCTCGTCGTGCGCCAAGGCCACGAGATCAAGCTGGTCATCCCGCAGGAGGGGATCGGGCCCGCAGACTTCGAGTCGCTCGCGTTCGAGCACTTCTATCTTCAGGCGATGGATGGGCCCGGGCGCGCGGCGAGCCTGGCGGCCGCAGTAGAATACTGTTTGTCGCATCCGCGCTGGCGGCTCAGCGTGCAGACGCACAAGGTGCTCGGGATCCCCTGATCAGTCGCAGCCGTCAGGGC
>Ga0268298_10004843_pt1 | contig 12906 bp, 19 predicted proteins | sample WWTPWeurt_MetaG_FD_194462 | JGI IMG/M metagenome (GOLD analysis project Ga0268298, IMG submission 194462) | Activated sludge microbial communities from WWTP in Nijmegen, Gelderland, Netherland - WWTP Weurt | ecosystem: Engineered > WWTP > Aerobic digester > Activated sludge | place...
CACCACGTCTGGGTGCCTCGCAGTGATCGCAGCGTCGAAAACCGTCAGGTGTCCAGCATTAGGAATGCGTTCCTTCATCTGGCATAGTTGCGTGAGCCATACATCACGTTAGGCCTGCCATTGCTCCAGTGCAGCCATCACATCCGCTCCGTTCATGCGATCACACGTTGCGCCGCCCTCTAAGCGAGTCCTTTGGGTAGATGATCATCCCGAGAACAACCAAGACATAGTGGTTCAGTTTGAGCGCAACGGTTTCCATGTCTCCTTCGCGCTTTCTACGAGTCTGGCAATGGCGCTGCTCGCACGGAACACCTACATCGCGGTCATCTCCGATATGGGCCGCGCGGAAGGCCCCCGCGAGGGCTATCACCTACTGGACCTCATGCGCGCCAAGGGAGATGAAACCCCATTCTTCGTCTACGCGGGCTCGTCGGAGCAGGCGCATGTTGAGGAGACACTACTCCACGGAGGGCAAGGGTCCACTCGCAGCGGCGACGAACTTCTTCAGTTGGTCACTGCCGTCGCAGAGCAGCAGGCCTAACCCTTCGCTCGAGCCAGGGACCTCCACCGGCAAGCCACTTGGCCCGCGAAGCGCTGCTGGTCTATGCTGCGCCTCGCGGGCCAAGTGCCTTTCCGGTTCCGGCCCCTCAGCTCAAACGTTAGGCAGCACAGCACACACCTATGACTCACAAGCGCGCCTATGCACTCGCGGCCCTCCTGTACGCCTTGGTGTGTTTGTCTGCATCGGCAGTTGAAGTGCGCTTCGGGTCGGCTCAACTGGATTGGCCAGATGGATACAAGGTCACTTCAACGCAGTCACCGTTCGAGTTAACCGGGCCGTCTGGTGAAAAGATCCTCGTAACGATCATGCGGCCGGGCAAGGAGCCCGCACCAGAGTCTGCAGCGTCAGAGCAGGAGAGGCTAGCAATCGGGATCGAGGGGCATCTGCGCACCCAAGCGAGCAAGGTCGGCAAGGTCGCTCTGCCATTGCAGCGCTCACCGCTTCCCGACGGCAGCTTGTTGCTACACATCGGGTCGGAAACGAGCAGCCTCTTCTCGTCGGGCTTCTTCCTCCAGTACATCGTTGTCTCGCCAACCGGGAGGCTCGCGTACTTCACGGCTGAAGGTAAAGGCGCCGTAGAAGAGCAGCACGGCAGGTTTCTCCCCGTGGTCAGCACGCTAAGGTGGGGGCCGTAGCGAGAGTGCTGCCTAACCCTTCGCTCGAGCCGACTCGCACCGGCATGGCACTTGGCCCGCCTCCCGGAGTGGTTCATCATCCGTCCGGCGGGCCAAGCACCATTCCGGCGCTCGCGCCTCAGCTCAAACGTTAGGCCGCTTACGAAGCACTGTGCGGTGTCGTCCCGTCCCTCATGCATCGCGCTAGTTGCGGCTTCGCTGCTACTGCCTGTCCAGGCGCCAAATGCGCAAGGCGCCGAACCCGCCTTCGCGGTAGGAAGGTACGTTCGCGTCACTAAGTCTCCTGTATTTCCAGCGGGCGGCAGAGAGTCCGGGCTGCTCGAGATCCGCCATGTAGCTGCCCAGAGAGTCACGTTTAGCCTCGCGGTCACCATGAATCCGTCGTCGGCAGACGATGGCTTCCAAACTCGCAGCGGTGAGATCCCGCGGTCGGCGTTCAGTACTCAGGGCACTCGGGGTGTCTACCAATCGCGAAACGCCGAAGACCGCGAGCTCGGTACGTGCGTCCTCGCCTTCGAGGTTCGCGACAAAGCCGTAACCGTAGTGCAGTCCGGCAAGTGCTGGTGGTTCGGTGAAGGCGTCAATGCATCAGGAACGTATCGCCTTGTCAGCGGCAATGAGCCTCCTGCTGTTGTCCGGTAGCCATCGTTCGTCGCCAGCCGGGCGAGAAGCGGCCTAACCCTTCGCTGGAGCGGGACCTCCACCGGCCTGGCACTTGGCCCGCGAGGCGCTGGTTCTTATCATCCGCCTCGCAGGCCAAGCGCCATTCCGGCGTCGGCCCCTCAGCTCAAACGTTAGGGCGCACACAAGGAGCCGTTGTGGCTGATCTTGGTTTCGTCGAAGCATTCGCCAAGTTCGGCGCCAAGCCGGTCAACCCAATGTGGGCTGTGTCAGCAATCGCCCAAGACGGCGCCCTCGTACTCAGTTGCTGGGCCCACAACTACAAGATGGGCGGCAAAGGTGTACTCGTCTACGCCGACTCTCTGTCTCGTTGGGGCGGGAACGAAATGGGCGCCAACCTGTTGCGCACACACCTCCAGCAGGCCATCGACGGCAGTCTCCCAGTGCGCATGGTCGTGGCCACAACCGCTGAAACCGAACTCGTCGACAGTGGTCACGATGCAAGCAAAATCAAGAAGACGTTCCATGTCCGCCCAGAAGTTGTCGGCCAAGTCGTCTCCTTCGACGGCGACAACTACGTCATCGAGTACCGCCGTGCGCCCTAACCCTTCGCTGGAGCGGACCTCCACCGGCAAGCCACTTGGCCCGCGCACCGGCCAGTGCCATCATCCGTTGCGCGGGCCAAGCGCCTTCCCGGTTCCGGCCCGCGCTCAGCTCAAACGTTAGGCCTCACGAACAAGCGCGCAGCCCCTTGCGGGTGCATCTTCAGCAATCGACCACACGTCGCAGTCAGAGACTCTCGAATTGTCCCGCTCGAAACCGCCAGGTCCAATCGGACCAATGCTCAGTGAAGCGGAAATGCGTCGCCTGCACTTGCCGCAAGGCGCTACCCTTGCCAACTGCCGCAAGCAGCAACCGGATGGCATAGGCCGGGTTCGCTACTACTACGTAGATCGTCCCTTCAAGTGCAAGCGTTGCGGTGCGCAGGAGGTTTGGACCACCGAGAAGCAACGCCACTGGTACGAAGAGTGCGCTGGTCCCATTGAAGCGGTCGCTGTCCTATGCCGAACTTGTCGCAAAGGTGAGTCGATCAAGGGGCAACAAGCCTCGCCAGGCGCTGACTAGCTACGCAGCCTGAGCCGGCTTGGTCAGCATTTCTTCGGAGGCCACGCCGCCCTAAGGGCAAGCGCAGTGAGGCCTAACCCTTCGCTCGAGCCGGGACCTCCGCCGGCATGGCACTTGGCCCGCGAAGCGCTCGCTGTCATCATCCGCTTCGCGGGCCAAGCGCCATTCCGGCTCCGGCCCCTCAGCTCAAACGTTAGGCATCTGCAGAAGACCAGCTTCGCCAAGCCACGACCATGAACACCCTACTACTGTTGGGTCTTGCAGTGCTGGTTGGTGCGCCTTCGTTCGCATTTGCGGTTCGCCGAGAAGAGCCCTTTCATGCCTTCCGCATCGGGCTGGGCACGACCTGGGTAGCAGCTCTCCTGGTTGCGGTTTCCGTCGGCCTACTAGGTGATTTCGCAAGCACCCGAACTGCTGAATCACCGAAGTTCTACGCCACGCCATTCCTTCTGGTCGCTGCTGCAGGCGGCGGTCTACTGCTCGGCCTGCTCGTTGGCGGCGTGGCTGCTGCGGTAGTCCGAGCCCGACAGAAGCAACTAGTCAGATCGGTGCTTCAAGCAGGCAAGCAAGCCGCTGCAAGCGAGCGCGAGCCCTACCCTGAGTACTTCTCTGTCGGCAAGGGTACAGGCACTGGCAAGCGCACAGATGCCTAACCCTTCGCTGGAGCGGGACCTCCACCGGCATGGCACTTGGCCCGCGAGGCGCTGCAGGTCTATGCTCCGCCTCGCGGGCCAAGCGCCATCCCGGTTCCGGCCCCTCAGCTCAAACGTTAGGCGTCGCCAGGTTGCTGAAGTGCTTGTCTCCACGCCGCTGAACAACCACACCAGTGCTCATGGAGTTCCGCACCGTTCCGCCTGATCCCTCGGAGTTCCCGCGACTGAGACTCCTTTGGCCTCCAACGCTGCCAGCGCTTGTCTTTCTTGGCGCTTGGCTCGCCGAGGTCAACGGGCACATCTGGAACATACACGCAGAAGGCGCACTACTCCTTGTCGCACTCTTCGTTCTGGTGCTTGTGGGAACGGTCTCGTCGCTCTTCTCGCTGAGAGTGCTTGTGCCAGCTTTGCGGCAGCACCCTTCGCTACGCACCAGAGTCAATCTCGCCTGCACGGCTATCTCGCTCGTGTTTGTTGCGCTCAGTTTGGTCTGGCTGGCAGTTGGCTTCTTCAAGCTCTTCGCATCTTGAACGTCAGCACTCGTTGTGGTGGTCAAACAGCGACGCCTAACCCTTCGCTGGAGCCGACTCGCACCGGCATGGCACTTGGCCCGCCTACTGGAGTGGTTCATCATCCATCCGGCGGGCCAAGCGCCATCCCGGCGCTCGCGCCTCAGCTCAAACGTTAGGCGTCAGAGTTCCCTATGGACCATGCAGCAAACATGAGAGAGCACGCGTGGAAGTACTTCGAGCTCCACGCCAATCAACGCATCGCAGTTTTCAACTTCTTCTTGGTGGCGTCGGGGGCCATCGCAGCTGGTCTTGCAGCAACGCTCCAAGGAAGCCAGAGGTTCTCGTCACTTGGCATTGCTCTCGGTCTGTTGCTCGTTCTCGTTTCCTTCGTGTTCTGGAAGCTCGATCAACGAGTCTCATTCCTTATAAAGCATGCTGAATCTGCGCTCTCAGAAACTGAGCAGGCGTTTCCGGCTAGCGCCGCCTGCCTCTTCAAGTACGAGCCAGCCGTAACGGCCGCGGCGGCAACCGATGCTTGGTGGTGGACCAAGCACTGGACCTATGGCCGGTCCTTCCGCTTCGTCTTCTGGGTCATGGGTCTGTTTGGCGTCGCAGGTTCCGCCCTGTCGGCACTAAAGTTCGCGGGCTACATCAGTTGGTAGCAGCGCTGACGCCTAACCCTTCGCTGGAGCCGACTCGCACCGGCATGGCACTTGGCCCGCTTCCCGGTCTGGTCCATCATCCGTCCAGCGGGCCAAGCGCCACACCGGTGCTCGCGCCTCAGCTCAAACGTTAGGCCCCACACGCCCGCAGTCCACTCGCCTCACACCCATGATCAACCATCAACGGCTCTGCGCGTGGCTGCATGTCGTTTCTGGTGTGGCCATCATGCTGGTTCTGAGCGTGACTCTCGCCTTTCTTGCGAGCCAGTTTGCAGGCAGTTCACTCTCGCCCCACGTCAAACCTCTCCTGGGCTCTGTCGGCATCGCCATTGGCACGGCCGTGTGCATGGTCGCGGGCGTTGAACTCATTGGTGGAGTCGCCTTCTTGGCGTCCAAGCCCATTGGCCGTCCGCTCCTTCTTCTTAGCGCAGCGTTCCATGTCGTAAATCTTCCTATCGGCACCGCGCTCAGCATCTACACCTTCTGGGCCTTCTTCCGCGCCAGTCCCAGTACCGATGCTCGCTCGCCGGGTGGGGCCTAACCCTTCACTGGAGCGGGACCTCCACCGGCATGGCACTTGGCCCGCGAGGCGCTCTGGTCTATCGTCCGCCTCGCGGGCCAAGCGCCATCCCGGCTCCGGCCCCTCAGCTCAAACGTTAGGCCTCATGAACACCCCGCCGGTCGCGCTCGAATGGCTCGAAGAGAAGTGCTCCCAGCACCTATGGGCTTCTGTCGTCATGGAGCGCACAGTCAAGCGTGAATGGGTTCGCCATACAGGCGGTCGAATCCTCAGAGCCGGACTATCTGGCACCATCAAACCTTCCAACGAACTACACCTCAGCATCCACGAAGAAGGTGTGCCGCCCGAGTATGTCGCCGCCGTTCGAAATGCCGCGCTCTCGGTGCTGCTGTCGCAAAGTTGGCGCCCGGTGTTCAAGGTTCGCCTCACTCTTGGCGAGTTCGTTGTTCACGCCGACGAATCCGCTTACGGGCCTTTCTATGCCGTCGCCCACGAGGTTGTCAGTCACCTCCTCGGCGTAGCTCCTGAGTCCGAGCACAACATTCGCTGGTAGCCGCAGCGAATGAGGCCTAACCCTTCGCTGGAGCGGGACCTCCACCGGCATGGCACTTGGCCCGCGAGGCGCTCGCTGTCATCATCCGCCTCGCGGGCCAAGCGCCATCCCGGTTCCGGCCCCTCAGCTCAAACGTTAGGCCGCACACGCAACTCTTCAGGCCATGATCCGCATCGCTTCAGTTCGCGAGGAGCACTCTCTGGAGCTTGACCTCATCGGCCAAGCCGAGGAAGCCTATGAGTCCGGTGATGTTCTCTTATCTGTGCGCGTCCGTTCGCACGAGTTTGCTGGCTCAACTCAGGCTTGGGTCATGCTCGATGAACTACGCGCCTTCGCTGAGTCGTTCCGAGCGCTCAACGACACGCTACGAGGCAGCGCGAAGCTCCGCTCCATCTCACCAAACGAGTTGGACCTTGAGTTCGTCGCAGTGTCCTCGCGAGGCCACCTGGCTGCTCAGGGCACCATCGGTCACCTCGTATATGAGCAGGAGCAAATGTACTGGCACGCCATCAGCTTCGGCTTCGAGTTCGAGCCCTCACAACTTCAAGCCGCAACTCAAGCACCCTGGCTGGCACGAGGTGCGGCCTAACCCTTCGCTCGAGCCAGGGACCTCCACCGGCATGGCACTTGGCCCGCGAGGCGCTCTGGTCTATCGTCCGCCTCGCGGGCCAAGCACCATGCCGCTTCCGGCCCCTCAGCTCAAACGTTAGGCATCACCAGCCGCGTAGCACCGCATGTCGTTTGATCCGCCTCTATCACTGCCTACGACCGAGCAGGTGCCAGGTCTCACGTATGACCAGTTGGCCGAGCATGTGCGTCTAGCTCGAGCCAACGTCGAGCGGTACCAAGCCTTGCTACCGCACCTGCGCGCCGAGCTAGAGCTGCGAACGCCGGAGCGAAACTACAAATGCATGAAGTGCGGCCACCTGCACTTCGAGCCACACGAGATCCGAGCGTCGGATGGCTCGCTGAGTTCGTTCTTTGGCGTTGAGCCCGCAAAGTACCGAGCCCTTGTCTGTCAGCGGTGCAAGTTCACTGAGTTCTACCAAGGCAGCGCCCACATAGCGCAGCAAGTCCTGGACTTCCTCATCGGCGGTTAGCCGGCCTACTCAAACAACGGAAGTCTTGCAGGGCGAGCCCAGTGATGCCTAACCCTTCGCTGGAGCGGGACCTCCACCGGCATGGCACTTGGCCCGCGCGCCGTTGTGGTCCATCATCCGTCGCGCGGGCCAAGCGCCATCCCGGCTCCGGCCCCTCAGCTCAAACGTTAGGCCTCACGCAACACTCACTGCGCCCCATCGCAGAGCTTCGGAAGCACCCCGAAATGGCCCTTCTCGCCATGTCAATCCCGTGCCGGGTAGGGGGACCTGACTTTCCCCAATCAAATCGGCCCCGCCCGCGGTACCTTGGCTCCCGAAAGACTCACGTCGTCTCGCCCGGCGATCCTGCCTCCGTCTCCTTCGCACCACCGTCCGAAGGTAGACTGCTGTCGAAATCACGTTAGGCGGCATCATTCAGCATGAGCGTTGTGAAACTCACCTTCTCCCTGTTCTGGCGGCTAGTTGTCGCATGGTTCGTGGTTGGCTGCCTCATCCTCCTGCTCAACCTCCTGGCCACAAGCGCTGGCGCGAGGCTGATACCAACGGAGTTGGCGGCGTCCCCTACCTTCATCAAGCTTAAGCCATCGCTCATGTACCTGGTTGCGGCGTTCGTAGCTCTCATATCGGAGCTCGCCTTTCGAATCAATCCACTTGAGCTTGTTGCGGGACGGCGTCTGCAATTGCTCAGGGCCGCTTGGCGCCGCCTATCCTTCGGACTTGTCGCACTACTTCTGGTGCTCGCAGTGCTGAATGTGCTGGTAGCGATCTTTGCCGGCCTCGAGCTCTGGCTTCAGTACAAGCTCTTCGGTGCGTTTGCGCTCCTGTTGCTGGGTCTGGCATTTCTCGCAAGAGGCACCCAGCCCTCTCGCAATGCCGCCTAACCCTTCGCTGGAGCCGACTCGCACCGGCATGGCCCTTGGCCCGCCTCCTGGAGTAGTACATCATCCATCCGGCGGGCCAAGCGCCACACCGGCGCTCGCGGCTCAGCTCAAACGTTAGGCGTCACCATGCCTCGCAGAATCGCCGATCACTCCGCCACTCTCCCCCACCATACTTGGGAGACTCAAGCCTCACGAGCACGATTGGTTCTCGAGCGAGCAGACTCCGAGCGTGAGCCAGATGCTCGATTCGCGCTTGAGGTGTCTGCGCTGCACTTAGCCCGTGCAATTCCAGACTACTGGTATACGGTGGGCGAACTGGTCGCACAGGAGAGCCAACTCGCGGGGCCAGAGTCGCGAGAGTTGTCTAGTCGTCTCTTGGGAGACATGGAAGCAATCTTCTCAAGCGCTCGTCACTACAAGCTGATCGACTCGTTGCGCCGTTGGGACTTCCACTGGGAGCCATTGCGTGATCCTGCCAGCTTCCACATCGATGACGTCGTACGCCGTGGCGCACCGATGAAGCTGACGACTGGTCCCAACCCCAACAGCGTCGCAGGTGTAGCTGGGTTTGAGCCATTCTTCTCCGGTAGCGGACGTCGGCTGGGTAGAGCTAACTACTACGAGATTCGACATGGCGCCTTCGTAGATGAAGCAGCCAAACTGGCACTCCCCCTTGGTCGTGCCATCCACGAGTTCTTGGAGGATCTTCCGTCGTGCCAGGCAGCAGTTCTCGCCATCCCAGAGATCAAGTCCTACTTCGAGCACCCGACAAGAAGGCCACTCCCAGATCCCTTCTCCAACTTTGGGCCTCCTGCGACGTGACGCCTAACCCTTCGCTGGAGCCGACTCGCACCGGCATGGCACTTGGCCCGCTTACCGGAGTGGTCCATCATCCGTCCAGCGGGCCAAGCGCCATACCGGCGCTCGCGGCTCAGCTCAAACGTTAGGCCTCACCAGCCCCGAAGATGGAACACCACGTCTGGGTGCCTCGCAGTGATCGCAGCGTCGAAAACCGTCAGGTGTCCAGCATTAGGAATGCGTTCCTTCATCTGGCATAGTCGCGTGAGCCATACATCACGTTAGGCAGCGCAAGCCCACATCTGCGCCTCATTGCCAAAGAGCTCACGCGAGTGGCTGCGCCTTGCCAAGTTCGACGCTCGGAACGAGTGCACCCGCGACAAGCCGACGGTCGTTCGACTAGGACTAACCCTGCTTGGTGTCACCTGGCCCAGTTACTGGCATCGGCCGAGAAGCCATTGCGCGGCAGGTAGCAGCTGCTAGCCTTGGCGCACCGAAAGAAGACGGGGGACATATGAGCTCATTCAGTTCGCAATGTGGCCATGTAAGGCGCCGGCTTTCTCGCAACCAACCGTTGACTGGCACTCTCCTTCAGGTTGCCCTCGATGCCATTGGAGACGGGGTTCGACAGACGGGTGATGATCTGCTCGATGGCATTTCGACGAAGCTTCGATCTGGCACTCCGCTGGACGAGTACGAGTTGCATCTCATGCTGGACGTCTTCCTGCTCCACGCTCGCCTTGCCGCCGCCAGCGCTGCCTAACCCTTCGCTGGAGTGGACCGCCACCGGCAAGGCACTTGGCCCGCAAGGCGCTCGCTGTCATCATCCGCCTCGCGGGCCAAGCACCTTCCCGGCGTCGGCCCCTCAGCTCAAACGTTAGGCCCCAGAGGCACTACCATTCGCACCATGACCACAGCCGAAAACGCCCGGAACTTTGACGAAGAGGTCGCCGCGCTGCTGACACTCGCAACGTCCTTGACCGACGTCAGTTCATTGCCACAAGCTGCGTATCCGGTTCCGTCAGTTGCGTCACTGCCGGGAATATCGATCGTGACTACCGGACAACAGGGAGAGCAAAGTGCCAACGCGGGAGAAGATTGCAGCTGAGATCAATCAGCAGAAGGTATCGGGACAAGACAGCGTACGCCGCAAGTACTTGGCGGCACTTCACAAGAAGACTGGCCGCGATACGGTCGTCTACTTCAGCTCATACAACATTCAGCGCCCCTTTCCTGTCCCAGGCGCTGCTCTGTCTGTCTCCCAAGACGACATCCAAGGCTTCATGGCCAGTTTGCATGGGCTAAAGGGCAAGCAACTGGATCTGGTGCTGCACAGCCCTGGCGGATCAGTGGAGGCTGCCGATCAGATCGTGCAGTACCTCAGAGCCAAGTACGAGCACATTCGCGCCATCGTCCCGCAGAACGCTATGTCCGCGGCAACCATGCTTGCCTGCGCAGCCGATGAGATAGTCATGGGCAAGCACTCGGCGATCGGCCCCATCGACCCTCAGATGATGCTCGGCACTCCTGCAGGCGCAGTACCCGTACCTGCACACACGATCCTTCAAGATTTCGAGCGCGCGAAGGCAGACGTAGCGGCGAACCCACTCTTGGCAAATCTGTGGGCCCCAAAGTTCGCCGCCCTCCCGCCAGGGTTCCTGAACCTCTGTGAGCAAGCAACTCGGCTTTCCGCGGAGAAGGTCGAGGCGTGGCTCAACCAGTACATGTTCAAAGGCAACGATCCGCAGAAGGCCAAAGCCATTGCGGAGTGGCTAGCGGACTTCTCCGAGCACAAGACTCACGGTCGTCCGATTGGCATCGAGTTGGCGAAGGCTAAGGGTCTGAACGTGTCCGCGCTCGAGGATGATCAGGCGCTGCAGGAGGCCGTGCTATCCGTCTATCACGCGACCATGGTCACGTTTCAGGCGACTGGTTGCCTCAAAGTCATTGAGAACCACTTGGGCAAGGGGCACTACATCGTCATGGAACTTGCCGTCCAAGTTCCCGCGAAGCAATAGGCTGGGGCCTAACCCTTCGCTGGAGCGGGACCTCCACCGGCATGGCACTTGGCCCGCGAGGCGCTCACTGTCATCATCCGCCTCGCGGGCCAAGCGCCATCCCGGCGTCGGCCCCTCAGCTCAAACGTTAGGCCGCACCAGCACTCTGGCTTCTTCCAACGCACAGTGCAGTCCTACGCGGGCACCTCAAATGAGTTAGGCACGACCAACATGAGAACTGTCGCCCTACTTCTCCTTCTTGTCCTCGCAGGCTGCGACTTACCTGGCAGGTACCAGATCGTTCCAGCTGGCGGTTCTTCTCCAAACGAGGATCGTGCATGGCTACTTGACACGACAACAGGCAGAGTGAGTCTGTGTTATGAGTCAGCTGCTCATATCAGGTGCCTCGAACAAAGTCAGTCGCCGGTGACGAAGTGAAGTTCAACGACGACTTATCGCGACGCTCGCGGTTCGCGGTCTGTGTAACGCTTGCGGGCCGCGAGCTGTTCTGCTGGTCGTCCTTCGGGCCATCCCGCGAGCGCGCCTCCGCCCCAAGGCTTCGTCGCAGCGTCTGGCAACGCTGTGCTCTCACCACCGGCCGCGGCCTAACCCTTCGCTGGAGCGGGACCTCCACCGGCATGGCACTTGGCCCGCGAGCCCGTGGTTCTTATCATCGGCCTCGCGGGCCAAGCACCATCCCGGTTCCGGCCCCTCAGCTCAAACGTTAGGCGTCAGAAGGCGACAGAGGCTTGTATGACCCGCTACTTCAAGACCGGCATCCTCGTCACAACAGCCGTTCTCATCCTGGCAAGTTGTGCAACCCAACCGCCGGTGACGGGCGCTGATCCTCCGGGCTTCTTTTCCGGCTTCCTCCATGGGTTCTTGATCTTCTTCACGTTGATTGGCAGCATCTTCACCGACTACAGGATCTATGCCTTTCCAAACTCTGGCGGCTGGTATGACTTTGGATTCGTTCTTGGCGCTGCCGCCTCCCTCGGCGGCAGCGCGGCAGGATCCCGCTAGGCAGACTCCGTCTATCAACTCCAAGTAGCTTCCGGCCGCAATGGAGGCTCCTGACCGCAGCTACTTCCCATCACATGCAAAGCTCATCTCGTCCAACAGCAGACGAAGTCGCCCTCTACGCCGCTGCGATGCGCTGCTCACTCACGAGCGCAGCGCAGGAGCTGTCCGCTGTCCCGCGCAATCAACTCACTCGGATTCTTCAGGCGATTGCAGTTCAGCATCCACAGCCTGGCGAGCTACTACGTGATCCAATCGAAGACGAAGCTGCAGTCAAGCAAGCCTTCGCCATAGCAGATCAAGAGGCCGAGGCATCACTGGGTGAGGTGCTCAAGGAGCAGATGGGCTACTGCCACCTCTTCTGGGCGGAGAAGACCCGCATTCTCAAGGTTCGCTTCGGGATCGAGTGGTTTAGCCCGGCACAAATGAACCCTGGAGTGCTCTTCGACTAAGTGCGGACCGCGATTGCAGGCACGGCCGCTCCCAACGTCAACACGCACTGACGCCTAACCCTTCGCTGGAGCGGGACCTCCACCGGCCTGGCACTTGGCCCGCTTCCCGGAGTGGTCCATCATCCGTCCAGCGGGCCAAGCGCCATTCCGGCGTCGGCCCCTCAGCTCAAACGTTAGGCCTCACCCACCATCCGATGGTTCGCGCATGTTCAGGAAATCCATCCTTGCTCCGCTCATCCTCATCGTCCTGGGCGTTCTGTTTCTGCTGTCCAACCTGGGCTTGCTTCCGCACCTTGGCCCAATCTTCGCCAAGTGGTGGCCGCTGATCCTCGTCGCAGTGGGTGTCTCGCTTCTGCTTCGTCGCCTGTGAGCCTTGCTCCCGTGAAAGTCATCTCACTCGTGCTGTCGGTTATTGCCTTGCTGTCCATGCTGGGCGCTTGCTCGTCGCAACAGCTTTATGGTGTCGGCCAAGCCTGGCAGCGCAACGAGTGCTTCAAGATCAACGATCAACAAGAACGCAGCAGGTGCTTGTCGAGCACCTCAACCTCCTACGAGCAGTACAAGCGTGAGTCCGGCGCCGCGTCGGAGCCAAAGTAGCCCAAGTGCTCGGGCAAGCGCTTGGTTCCAAACCCAAGCTAACCCACCAAGTGCGGCCTAACCCTTCGCTCGTGGGGACTGCCACCGGCAAGGCACTTGGCCCGCGCGGCCGTCGTTCTTATCATCGGCCTCGCGGGCCAAGCACCTTCCCGGCGTCAGCCCCTCAGCTCAAACGTTAGGCGTCACAGGCAACCCACAATGGACTACTTCCAAGGCGT
>Ga0268298_10004844_pt1 | contig 12900 bp, 7 predicted proteins | sample WWTPWeurt_MetaG_FD_194462 | JGI IMG/M metagenome (GOLD analysis project Ga0268298, IMG submission 194462) | Activated sludge microbial communities from WWTP in Nijmegen, Gelderland, Netherland - WWTP Weurt | ecosystem: Engineered > WWTP > Aerobic digester > Activated sludge | place: Netherlands...
GCGACCTCCCACTGCGCCCCAGGGGCAGTCTTGGTGAAGGTACGGATGATGAAGCCGCTGGGGCTCAGGGTTTCGATGCCCTTGACCTCGAGGGGTTCCAGCACCTGACCGGGCCAGTCCACGTGCAACTGCGCACCAGCCTTCCTGAGCACCTCGAAGGCCCGGTCGGGGTCTGTGCCGTAGTCCACTTCCACATCCACCATGGCCCGTGCGAAGTCCTTGGAGAGCACCACCACGCGGATGATGGAGCCGTTGGGCACGAAGTGGGCCCGGCCCTCGGCGTCCCGCAGCTGGGTGATGCGCAGGGTCATGCGCTCCACGGTGCCCACGTGCTTGTCATCCACGCTGATGATGTCGCCCACACCGAACTGGTTCTCCATGAGCAGGAAGAACCCGCTGATGACGTCCTTCACCAGGCTCTGGGCGCCGAAGCCCAGGGCCACGCCCGCCACGCCGGCGCCGGCCACCAGCGGCCCGATGTTCACGCCGAATTCCTGCAGGGTCATCAACAGGAAGAAGGCCACCACGAGCACGCGGGCCGCATTGGTGAGTACGGAACCCAGGGTCTCCGCCCGCCGCTCGGAATCTGAAGTGACGTCGTCATTGCCATCGTCCACGGCCCGGCGCACGGCGCGGGTGACCAGCTTCACGGCCAGGAGGAGACCGAGGCAGGCGACCGCCACCAGGAGCAGGTGGCCCAGGCGGGACCAGCCGCTGCGTCCCATCCAGCCCAGGAACCCCTTTACCCAATCCGGGCTCATGACCAGTGTTGCCATCGCCAGGTTCTGTGCCATGCCACGCTCCTGATCCAGCCTAGCAAACCCCTTCGGGGTGCGGGGTGGGTGCTGCCCCACGATGCGGGAGGCACCCCAGACCTTAGATGATCGATAGATCATCGATTTCATTTTTTTGCCGGTTTCCTACCTATTCGCTTGCACTGCGATATCGAATGGCGGAAATTTTCAATATCCTTCCTTCCGGGTGCACGATGCGAACGAGAAACCTGCTGGACCGCCGGCAACACCACGGCCCCTTCCGGTTCCTGTACATGCCCCTGAAGCGGATCATGCAGCGCTTCCTGGGTGTAGGCATCTAGGCCATCCGGGTGTGGAGGGGCGCGAGCTGAGCCGCCCCGATCAAGACGCGAAGGCCGGAGACGCTGAGTTTCCCTGGCCGGAGGCTGTCCGATCTCGATCGGCTCCTGTCTATACTTGGGCCAACCAATCCCATGGGGAGCTCGTGACCGGCTGGACACCCACCGTCTTTCTGGACTCTGCCAGCAGGGAGCCGATCTATCTCCAGATCGCCCACGCGCTCATGCACGAGATCCACCGCGGGCGGCTGAAGCCGGGCGATAGCCTGCCCGGTTACCGCAGCCTGGCGGCCCAGCTGGGGGTGAACCGGAACACAGTGATGGCGGCCTTCCGGGAGCTGCAGGCCGAGGGCTGGGTCGTGTCCTCCCAGGGCGAGGGCAGCACTGTAGCCCCATATCCGCCGACCCGCCTGCCCGGAGAGGATGCAGCTCCAGCGCCCATGGGGTTCGACCTGGGGGGCCTGGACCAGGCCTCGGCCCCCAGTGAGCGTTCAGACCTGCTCAAGGTGGCCAGCGGTCTTCCCGACCCCCGCCTGCTGCCCGGAGCCGCCCTGGCCCGGGCCTACCGCCGTGCGCTCACCCTCAACCGGCAGAGTGCCCTCAGCCTCGAGGACCCACAGGGCCACCCTAAGCTGAGGGAGGCCTTGGCCCGCATGCTGTCAGGGACTCGGGGCATCCCCGCCGCCCCGGACCGCCTGCTCATCACCCGGGGCAGCCAGATGGCCGCCTTCCTGGTGGCCGAAGCCCTCTGCCGAGCCGGGGACGCCGTGGCCGTGGAATCCCTGGGTGATCGCCGGGCCTGGGAAGTGGTCGCCAAGACCGGCGCGCGCTGCCTTCCAGTACCGGTCGACAGCGATGGCTTCAGCGTGAACGCGCTGGAGTCCATGCTGGCCGAGGCACCCCTGCGGGCCGTGTTCATCACCCCACAGCGCCAGTACCCCACCCTGGCCGTGCTCTCCTCCGAGCGCCGAGTGCGTCTGCTGGAGCTCGCCGCCCGCCACCGCTTCGCCATCCTCGAAATGGACCAGGACTCCGAGTTCCAGTTCGAGGGGCGCGCAGTGGCCCCACTGGCCGCCGATGACGCGGCAGGTGTGGTAATCCACGTGGGCACCCTGAGCAAGATTTTCAGCCCTGGCCTGCGTCTGGGCTTCGTCCACGCGCCCCTGCCCCTCATCGCCCGCATGCGGGACCTTCGCCTAGCCTTCGACCGGCAGGGCGACATGGTGCTGGAGCGGGCCATGGCCGAGCTGATGGAAGACGGGGAGATGGCCCGGCACCTCAACCGCATGCACCAGGTCTACCGCGTGCGCCGGGAGGTGCTCTGCCGGGCGCTGCAGCGCGAACTGGGTGACCGGATCGCGGTGACGCCCCCCTCGGGCGGCCTTGCTCTGTGGGTGAAGGTCCAGGAGGGCATCGACATCGATGCCTGGGCTGCGAGGGCCCTGGTGCATGGCGTCGCCTTCCAGCCGGGCCGGCAGTTCGCCTTCGACAGCGGGGCCGTGCCGGGTCTGCGCCTAGGCTTCTCCAACTACGCCGAGCCGGAGCTCGAGGAAGTCGCCCGCCGCATGAGCGCGGCCCTGAAGGAGCTTGCATGAGCCTCGGCCTGCCTCCCCTGGATGGACGTCTGGAGCTGAGAGGGCTCCTGGGCGAAGGCGGCATGGGCCAGGTGCACCGAGCCTGGGATCAGACTCTCGAGCGTGCCGTGGCCGTGAAGTTCGTCCGGGGCGGGGACCCCCAGGAGGCCGAGCGGCTGCTCCTGGAGGCCCGGCTCCAGGCCCGCGTCGAGCACCCGAATGTGGTGAGGGTGCACGAGGTCGGCACCCTCGAAGGGCGCCCCTGCATCGTGATGCAACTGGTGGAGGGGGGAACCCTCGCCTCCCTCAGCCAGGAGACCGATCTGCCGTCGCGGATCACCCTGCTCCGGGAGGCGGCACTCGGGCTGCACGCCGCGCACCTCCAGGGCCTCATCCACCGGGACGTGAAGCCTGGCAACGTGCTCGTGGAGTCCCCCGACGACGGCGCCCCCCGGGCCCTCGTCTCCGACTTCGGCCTGGCCAAGGACGAGGAGGGTGGGCTGACCCGGTCGGGGCTGCCTGCCGGGACCCTCGACTTCATGGCACCGGAGGTCCTGCTGGGCGCAGGTCCCGTGGACTTCAGGGTCGACGTCTACTCGCTCGGCGCCACGGCCTATTCCCTGCTGTCCGGTCGCCTGCCCTTCCGCCACACGACCGCCCGCCCACAGGCCCCAGCCTCGGACACACCGACGGGGCAGGACGACAGCGCCCACCTTCTGAGGCGCCTACTGGAGGAGGACCCGGAACCCCTGGTCGGCATCCCCTCGGACCTGGCCACCATCATCGCGAAGGCCATGGAAAAGGCTCCAGCGGATCGCTATGCCAGCGCCGAAGCCTTGGCCAACGACCTGGGGCGTTTCCAGGACGGTGTGCCAATCCTGGCCCGGCGCAGCACTATGCTTGAGCGGCTACTGAAGTGGAGTCGGCGCAACCCCACCGCCGCCAGGGCCTCGGTGGCCGCCATGCTCGCTGTGTTCCTCGGGCTGGGCTACGGCTTCTGGACCACCCGCCAAGCGGCCCGGCAGTCTCTGGAAGCAGCACGGCTGGGGGCCCTGGCGGAGTCACTCGAGGCCCAGTTCCGAATGGAGAACCTGGCCCCAGCCCACAACGTCAGCGCGGTCCTTGGGCAGGTCCGCGCGGATGCCGAGCGGCTGCGCCCCAGGGCGGCCTGGAGTGGCCCGGCCGCCTTCGCCCTGGGCCGGGCCCTGGAGCTGCTGAACGACTGGCCCGGCTCCAGGGCCGCCTTCCAGCAGGCCTGGGATGGGGGCTACCGCAGCCCCCAGACCGCCGAAGCTCTGGGCCTGGCGATCATCCGGGTCTACGACCAGGAACTGCGGAGGGCTCGCAGTTCCCTGGCCCCCGGGGCCCTGAAGGCTCGTGAGGCGCGGCTCGACCAGTCGCTGCGCGAACCGGCCCGGGCCCTGCTGGCCCAGGGCGACCCCAGGGGTTGGAGGAGGATCTGGGCGGAGTCTCTCCTGGACATCCTGAGGGGCGATTTCGAAGCCGCCCGCCAGCATGCGCGCTCCCTCCACGAGCGGGACCCTCAGCGCTACGAAGCGTTGACGCTAGAGGGCGAGGCCTGGCTTGCCGAGGCTGTGCGCCGTCGGGAGGAAGGACGGTTCGCCGAGGCGGCGGCGGGCCTGGATCAGGCCGTGACCTTCTTCGAGCGGTCCCTGGCCTGGGGTCGCAGCGACATCCAGCCCCACTCGGACATGGCCGCGGTCTGCACCGAGCGGATGCGGCTGGCCCATGGCCTGGGAGCCGATTCTGCCACGTGGTTCCGGGTGGCCGGGGACTGGCTCGACAAGGCCCTCCGGCTGTCGCCGGAACACCCGGACCTGCTGCTCGGCAAGGCCTTCAGCCTGCTCGAAATGGCGGAGGGCAGGGTCGAAAGTGACTGGAAGCAAAAGGTCGCCTGGGTGGGCGAAGGCATCGCGTGCCTCGAACGGGCCGAACGCCAGCGGCCCGACTCGCTGCCCATCCTCCTGGCCAAGGCCGACATGCTCGGGTCCTCGGCCAGGTTCAAGGGCCCCCTCGGCGAGTCGACTCAGCCAGATGCCGAGCAGGCCATGCAGATCCTACCCCGGCTCCAGGCCATGGCCCCCGAGGACCCGAAGGTCCACCTCGTCGCCATGTACGTGCAATACGAATACGCGAAGATGCTGAACCAGCAGGGCCGCGAAGCTCAGCCCGCCGTCCAGGCGGCCCTGGATTCGGCCGATCGGACCCTGCGCCTGGATCCCAGCCGCCCGATCACCGTCCTCAGCTGGAAGGGGATGATCCTGTCCGGGCTGGGCGGCCAGGTCTGGCGCCACGGAGGCGATCCCAGGCCTGTCTTCGCCCAGGTGGTCGAGAACGCCGAGGCCCAGCTGAAGGTGGCTCCGGACCAGGTGGCGAGTCGGCATACGGCAGCCCTCGCCCTGCTCGGCGCCGCCAACCAGGAGACGGACTTCGGTGGCGAAGTCGAGGCCACCCTGAAGCGCGCTGTCGAGATTCTCGACGAGGGTCTCCACGCCCACCCGGACCACGAGCCCTTCCTGATGGCGAAGGGCCAGGTCCGGCTGGCCGAGGCCTACTGGCGCTCCCTCCGCGGCGAGGACCCCGCCCCTGCCGCCCCGGAGAGCCGGCGCCTGCTCCTCCGGGCCGGGCAACTGAACAGAGGGGCGCTCCCCATCGTAGAGCTCCTGGCTGGAGTCGATCTGATCCAGGCCAGCTGGGAGCTGCACTGCGGCCGATCGCCTGAGGTGTTCCTGGGACACGCGGAAGAACGTCTTGCCCGGCTGTTCCGGACCCCCGACTACCCGTCGTCCGGTACCTACCAGTTCGCCGCCTGGGGGGCCCAACTCCGGGGGCAGTGGGCCCGTGCCCGACACAGCTCCCATGTGAGCCACGCCCGCAAGGCGCAGGAGGCCATCGCCCAGGCCATCCGACTCGACTCGGGTGATCCAGCCCTCCTGGTCGTGCAGGCGCGCATCCAGATCCTGGCGGGCGACCAGCCGGGCGCCCTGGCCAGCCTGGCGAAGGCCCGGGCGCTGAACCCCCTCATCGAACGCGGACCCGACTATCAGAGGGTCACCCGGGAAGCCTCCGGATCCTGAAGCCGGGACCGCAGGGAGTCGCGCGGCGCCTCCTCCCCTGAACTGGCCTAGCTGCTTTCTCGAAAGCGCACCTGTTGACCTGGGCCCAGCGGCCCGAACCTCTTGGAACCAACCCAGGAGGTTACATGTTCCAGAGCACCGAGTCCCGTCCCGCCCTCGCCATCCTCGCCGTCCCTGCCTTCGCCCTGCTGCTGGCAGGCGGTGCCTCCCTCCAGAGCCGGCCCGCCTCCGCGGCCCTCACCTCGGGTGAAGCCACCGTGCAGCTGGCCGAGGCCGGCGTGATGGACCTCGCCTTCGTCCCCAGCGGCTATGCCGCCTCCGCCCCGGCGGTTCCCACGACCCTCGCCGCCAGCGAGGCCGGCGTCATGGATCTTGGCTTTGTGCCGGAAGCGCAGACTGCCGTGCCTGCTTCCGAGGTCAAAGCTCCGACGGCGACCTCCGTGGAAGTCAGCGCCGCCGGCGTCATGGACCTCGGCTTCACCGTCAGCGCGAGCTGAGCCGCCGATCCACCAGGAGCCATCATGCACGCCAGGACCCTGAGGTCCACCAGCCTCGCCCTCTGCCTGAGCCCCCTGCTCGCCCTCCTCTCCGCCTGTGGCGGCGGGGGGGGCGGTGGCGCGAAGCAGGATCCCCCGCCCGCCCAGGCAGACTTCAGCCTGCAGCTGAGCCCCGCCAGTGTGCGGATTCCCGCGGGCGGAAGCGCCTTCGTGACCGTGACCCTCTCCCGCCTGAACGGCTTCAGCGCGGCGGTCGAGGTGAGCGGCGTGGGCCTGCCTGCGGGCGTCGTGGCCAGCGGCACCATCCCCGCGGGCAGCAGCACCCTGCAGCTGCCCATCGCCGTGGATCCTGCCGTGGCCGCCGCCTTCTACAACGGGACGAGCCTGCAAGGGCGCTCCGGCAGCCTGGCCCACCATGCCGCCTTCCCGCTCACCGTGGCGCCGCCCCTGCCCGCCAGTCACCTCCGCGCCGACCTCGTGCAGGCCGCCGGAGGCCGCCAGACCGGCGGCGCCCTCGAGAACCACGCCGTCGCGCGGGAGGCCCTGCCGGCAAGGACCGTCAAGGACGCCAACGACAGCACCCGCATTCGCCACGCCTTCGATCCCACCGGCTCCCCCACCGACCACTGAGCCTTTCCCCCCGGAGACTCCCCATGCACCATCGCTGGAACACCGCCCTGGTGGCCACCCTCGTGGCCGCCCCTCTCGCCGCACAGCAGCAGTTGGCGGCGCCCGCCGCAACTCCGGCCCCGCTGCTGGCCTATCAGGGCCGCCTGCTGGAGGCCACCCTGCCGGTCACCGGCACTCGCACCTTCAGCTTTGCCATCCTGGATGCCAATGGCACTGAGCTGTGGGCCTCCGGCGCCCAGACAGTCAGTGTCAACTCCGGCCTCTACGGCGTGGAACTCGGCGCCGCGCCGATGCCCGCCATTCCCGCCAGCGTGCTGGCCCAGCCCAACCTGAAGCTGCACGTGGTGGTCTCGGGCATCGCCCTCGCTCCCGACACCGACCTGGTGCCCGCCCTGCAGGCCCGCAGTGCCTTCGAGGTTAGCGGCGCCTTCGCCGGCGACATCGGCGGCACCCAGAACGCCATCACCCTGCTGCGCCTCCAGGGCATCCCCCTGGACCTCACGACCACCGCCCCCACCAGCGGCCAGGCCCTTGTCTACAACGGCACCGCCTTCGTGCCGGGCGCGGTTGCCGGCACACAGGGGCCCGCAGGGCCCCAGGGACCGACGGGGCCCGCCGGCGCCATGGGTGCTACAGGCCCCACGGGACCCCAGGGCCTCGCCGGCCCCGCCGGAATCCAGGGAGTCGCGGGTCCGACCGGTGCCGCCGGCACGAGCGGCGCGGACGGCAGGACGGTCCGCAACGGCATGGGTGCCCCTGCCACCGCCCTGGGAGTGGATGGAGACTTCTACCTCAACACGGCCACCAACACCCTCTACGGCCCCAAGGGCAGTCTCACCGCCGGCCAGTGGCCCGCCGCGGGCATCAGCCTGGTGGGGCCCGCGGGCCCCCAGGGCGTGGCCGGAACAGCTGGCGCGACGGGAGCCACTGGCGCCGCAGGTGTCCAGGGTCCCCAGGGACCGATCGGCGCGACCGGACCTCAGGGGCCCGCGGGTCCCCAAGGCCTGCCCGGGCTGACAGGCGCCACGGGTGCCGCCGGTGCCCAGGGACCGGCCGGGGCCGCAGGTGCCAACGGCAAGGCCCTCCTCAACGGAACCCTCGCCCCCAGCGCCATCCTGGGCGTGGACGGCGACTTCTACCTCAACACGGCCACCAGCACCCTCTACGGCCCCAAGGGCAGCCTCGCCGCCGGCCAGTGGCCCGCCGCGGGCATCAGCCTGGTGGGGCCCGCGGGCCCCCAGGGCGTGGCCGGTCCCGCCGGAGCCCAGGGCTTGCAAGGGCCCGCCGGGGCCAATGGAACCACTGGTGCCGCAGGCGTCCAGGGCCCCCAGGGATCGATCGGCGCAACGGGACCGCAGGGCCTGCAGGGTCTCACGGGCGCGACCGGACCTCAGGGACCCGCCGGCCCCCAAGGCCTGCCCGGGCTGACGGGCGCCACGGGTGCCGCTGGTGCGCAGGGAATCCAGGGCCTCGCCGGACCCCAAGGGCCCGCGGGAGCCAGCCCCTTTACCTTGATTGGTGCCAATGCCGTCTACACCGCCGGGAGCGTCGGGGTCGGCACGGCCACCCCCAGCCAGGCCCTGGACGTGGCGGGCAACATCGCCCTGCCCGCCACGACCGCGACGGCCGGCTCGCTTTACCTGGCAGCTGTCCCCTTCCTGCACTCGCACAACTTCGACACGTTCCTCGGCCGGGGCGCCGGAAACGTCACCAGCACCGCGGTTGGGAACACCGGAGTTGGCTCTGGCAGTCTTCAAGGCAGCACGAGCGGCGATAACAACACCGCGATGGGCACCCTGAGCCTGAGCCAGAACAGCAGCGGCAGCAGCAACACGGCCATTGGATTCACCAGCATGGCCAACAACGTCGATGGCGTCAGCAACACGGCGGTCGGGGCGGAGAGCCTCCTGGCGAACATCAGCGGCTTCGGCAACTCTGTCCTGGGATCCCGCGGACTCGTCAAGGCGCTCGGGTCTGTGAACACCGCTGTGGGCGGTCAGGCCCTGGCGAACCTGGTCCTCGGTGATGGCAACATCGCCCTTGGGTATTTGGCCGGATCGAATTTGACCAGCGGCAGCCAGAACATCGTCATCGGCAACCCGGGCGGATCGGGGGACTCTGGAACCATCCGCATCGGCGACAGCTACCATTCCCGCACCTTTCTCGCGGGCGTTTCGGGCGTGACGCCCGCCGTTCCGGGCCCGCTGCCCGTGGTCATCGATGCCAACGGCCAGCTGGGAACGGCAGTCTCGCTGCAGGGGCCTGCGGGGCCCCAGGGTCCCCAGGGACCTCAGGGCCTGCCAGGGCTGACGGGTGCCGCCGGTGCGCAGGGACCCGCCGGAGCCCCTGGGGCCACAGGAGCCCAAGGCCTGCCTGGTCTCAGCTACACCGGGGCCTGGGTAGCGAGCGCGGCACACACCAAGGGCGACGTGGTGACCTACCTGGGCTCCAGCTACGTCGCCAACCATGACTTTCTCGCCAACAGCATGAGCAGCGTCCTCGCTCCCGAGGGCAATGCCACAGACTGGTCACCGCTGGTCCTGGCAGGGGCCGCGGGGCCGCAGGGACTCCAAGGGCCGGCTGGGCCCCAGGGCCTCGCGGGTGCAACCGGACCGCAAGGGCCCCAGGGACTGCCCGGTGCCACAGGCCCCCAAGGTCCTGCCGGCACCACGGGCATCGCGGCGGGCACTGGTAATACGGCCATCGGAAGCGGTAGCCTGGCCGCCAACACCACCGGCAGCCAGAATTCCGCCCTGGGGGCCAATTCGCTCGCCGTCAATACCAGAGGGCTCGGCAATGTCGCGGTCGGAGGGGATTCCCTCCCGTTGAACACGGAAGGTGGTTACAACACCGCCGTGGGTTATAAGAGCCTCGCATCGAACGGCGGGGGAGGCTACAACACGGCCATAGGCTACAACAGCTTGGCGGCCGCCACTGCCGCCCCGAATACAGCCGTGGGGGCGGGCGCGCTCCTCAGTGACACCACCGGCTACTACAACACCGCCGTGGGCAATGGCGCCCTGGCCTATGTGGTGTCAGGCATCAGCAACCTCGCGTTTGGATACGGTGCGGGTGTGAACCTGAACGGTGGGGACAGCAACAACATCGAATTCGGGCACCCCGGTATTGCAGGGGACTCCGGGGTCATCCGCATCGGCAGCGCCAGCCAGACCACCACGTTCATCGCCGGCATCCGCGGCGTCACTCCGGGTGTCAATGATGCTCTCCCAGTGGTCATCGATTCCAACGGCCAGCTGGGCACCTCGAACTTCCTGCAGGGCCCCGCTGGGCCCCAAGGGCCCCAGGGTGCCGACGGTCCGCAAGGTGTGGCCGGTCCCAGCGGCCCGCAGGGATTGCAGGGCATCGCAGGACCCACAGGGCCGGCCGGCCCAACCGGCCCCCAGGGCCCGGCGGGCACCACGGGCATCGCGGCGGGAACCGGCAATACCGCCATCGGCCAGGGGAGCCTGACCAGAGTGACAACGGGAACCTACAACACGGCCTTCGGGCAATCCGCCTTGAATTCGACCACGACGGGTTTCGGTAACACGGGCCTGGGCGCCCAGGCGCTCCTCTCGAACCAGGACGGTGCCCGCAACACCGCGGTGGGCTACATCTCCCTTGTCAAGAACACCAGTGGCAATTTCAACACCACCCTCGGCTATGCGAGCATGCCCTTTAACACCACGGGCAGCAGCAATGTGGGCCTCGGCGACTCGTCCCTCTTCAGCAACACGACCGGCGCCTACAATGTGGCGATCGGAACGACTGCCCTGTGGGCGAACACCACCGCCAGCTACAACACCGCCCTCGGCTACCAGGCCCTGCAGGCCAACGCCAGTGGCCCCGCCAACAACGCCTTCGGCGCCGGGGCCCTCATGGCCAACACCACGGGCGGGAGCAACACAGGTTTCGGCAATGGCTCGCTGTCCCGCCTGCTCACGGGCTCGAACAACCTCGCCCTGGGCACCGATGCCGGCATCAACCTGACGGGCGCCGAGAGCAACAACATCCACATCGGCCATACCGGCGTGACCGGCGAGAGCGGGGCCATCCGCATCGGGGCCGCCCAGGCCACGGCCTACCTGGCTGGCGTCCGCGGCGTCACCACCTCTGTGAACAACGCCATCCCCGTGGTGATCGATTCCAACGGCCAGCTGGGCACGGTGTCCTCATCCATCCGCTTCAAGGAGCAGATCCAGGACCTGGCCACGGTGTCGGGGCGCATCCACCACCTGCGGCCCGTGAGCTTCCACTACAAGGGGCAGAGCGGGAGGGCCCACTTCGGCCTCATCGCCGAGGAGGTGGAGCAGATCATCCCCGAGCTGGCCGTGCGCGGCCGGGACGGGCAGATCGAGACGGTGGCCTACCACGAACTGCCGCCGCTGCTCCTCGCCGAAGTGCAGAAGCAGCAGAAGGCCCTGGAGGCCCTCAAGGCGGAGAATGCCGACCTGAAAGCGCAGCTTGCCGAGATCCGCGCCCTGCTGAAGGGACGGTGAGCCCATGGCTCGAATCTCGACCACCCTGGACCGCCGGCAGCACCACGGCCCCTTCCGCATCCTGCACATGCCCCTGAGGCTGTTCATCCAGCGCTACCTCGGCTGGTTGTGAGGCGGTTCCTGGTCCGCCCCACGCACCAACCTGCACGCGATCCGGGGGGATCGCGTGCAGGATCATGCCCTTCCCGCTACTTCCAGGACGCCCAGTAGCTCGCGTTTTCCACCAGCGACGCCGCGGGCGTGGCCTTCAGCGGACGGAAGGTATCCACCATGACCGCCACCTCGTCGGTGCGCTCCTTGGTCTTGCTGAGGGGGATGGCCTTGGGGTGGGGTCCGTGGTGGATCCCCTGGGGATGCCAGGTCACCATGCCGGCGCCGATGCCATCCCGACTGAAGAAGTGGCCCGCGCTGTAGAACAGCACCTCGTCGTAGTCGATGTTGGAGTGGTAGAAGGGCACGCGCATGGCGCCTTCCTCTTCCTCGAAGGGCCGGGGCAGGAAGGAGCAGATCACGAAGTTGTTCGCGATGAACGTGGAGTGTGCGCTGGGCGGCAGGTGGTAGCGGGCGCTGAGGATGGGCCGGATGTCCTTCACGTTGATGCGCCACACCGTGAGGTCGCCCTTCCAGCCCACCACGTCTAGCGGGTTGAAGGGATAGAACACCTTGGTGATCTCGTTCTCACGCTTGATGTGGACGGCCCACTCTCGGGGGGTCGCATCGTAGGGCTCCAGCTCCGGCGTGTCGATCATGGCGGGGTCGAAGATCGCATTGGGCCCCAGTTGGTTGCGGTCGGGGATGGTGACCTCGCTGAAGCTCTCGATGAGCAGGTAGCGCTGCTCCCCGCTGCCCGGCAGGAACCGGTAGGTCGTGCCCCGGGGGAGCACCAGGTAGTCGCCGGTGGCATAGGCGAGTGCGCCGAAGGTGGTCTCCAGCTTCCCGGCCCCAGCATGGATGTAGTAGACGTCGTCACCGTCTGCGTTGCGGTAGAAGAAGTCCATGGCCCCGGGCGCCACCCAGTGCAGGGCCACATCGCTGTTGTGCAGGAGGCAGATGGGGGCGAAGGCGTGTTCCCTGGATCCGAACAGGGAGGCCTGGATGGCCTCACGGGCCCCATCCTGGGCCCCGCCCTTCGGGCCGCGCCCTGCGCGGTGGGCCTCCGCTCCTGCTTCGGCCTCGTCCGCTGAAACTTTCAATTCATTTAGGTCGTAGCTGTGGGGCCGCAGCGGGCCCTCGATGCGGGTCCAGTCCGTGACCGGATGCAGGCGGTAGAGGTGCGTAGTGCGGCCGAAGAAGCCCTGCCGGGCGTGCTCCTCCTCAAAGGTGCCCGCGGGCAGGTCCACATGCGCCTGCCGGGTGTGGAGGCCCTTACGCAGGGGGAACAACGGCGTTTCCTTCTTGGACATCACAACCTCGGAGCAGTCCCCCATTATCGCGGGAAACTGTGCGCACATCGGTTGTCATCCTGGTCCTTCGGGCATCGTCTGGTGGCGCTTGGCAAGATTGCCCAAA
>Ga0268298_10004846_pt1 | contig 12890 bp, 11 predicted proteins | sample WWTPWeurt_MetaG_FD_194462 | JGI IMG/M metagenome (GOLD analysis project Ga0268298, IMG submission 194462) | Activated sludge microbial communities from WWTP in Nijmegen, Gelderland, Netherland - WWTP Weurt | ecosystem: Engineered > WWTP > Aerobic digester > Activated sludge | place...
ACCTGTTCCAGGTCAACGTCGAGGAAGGCCGCCACCTGTGGGCCATGGTCTACCTGCTGCACGCCTACTTCGGCCGCGACGGCCGCGAGGAAGCCGAAGCCCTGCTCGAGCGCCGTTCCGGCGACGCCGACAACCCGCGCATCCTCGGCGCCTTCAACGAGCGCACGCCGGACTGGCTCAGCTTCTTCATGTTCACCTACTTCACCGACCGCGACGGCAAGTACCAGTTGTGCTCGCTGGCCGAATCCGGCTTCGACCCGCTGGCGCGCACCTGCAAGTTCATGCTGACCGAAGAGGCGCACCACATGTTCGTCGGCGAATCCGGCGTCGGCCGCGTCATCCAGCGCACCTGCGACGTGATGAACCAGCTCAAGACCGACGACGTGGCGAAGATCCGTGCCCAGGGCGTGATCGACCTGCCGACCATCCAGCGCTATCTCAACTTCCACTTCAGCGTGACCATGGACCTGTTCGGCGCCGACGTTTCGTCGAACGCGGCGACCTTCTACACCACCGGCCTCAAGGGCCGCTACGAAGAGACCAAGCAGACCGACGACCACCTGCTCAATGACGCAAGCTATGGCGTGCTGGAAGTCAATGACGGCAAGCTGGTCACCATCCAGGCGCCCTATCTCAACGCCATCAACGAGAAGCTGCGCGACGACTACGTCACCGACGCCAAGGCCGGGATCGAGCGCTGGAACAAGATCATCCAGAAGGCGGGCATCCCCTTCACGCTGTCGGCCCCGCACAAGGCCTTCAACCGCAAGATCGGGCCGCTTTCCGCCGCCAAGATCTCGCCCGCCGGCCAGGTGGTCTCGGAAGGCGAATGGACGCACCAGCACCTCCACTGGCTGCCCTCCGCCGAAGACCGCGCCTTCGTCGCCTCGCTGATGGGCCGCGTCGCCGAGCCCGGCAAGTTCGCCAACTGGATCGCCCCGCCCGCCCGCGGCATCAACAACCAGCCGGTAGACTTCGCCTACGTGCGCTTCAACTGAGCAGCAGCCCCGTCATTCCGGCGAAAGCCGGAATCCAGAGGTACGCAACTGGATTCCGGCGCCAGCCCCGGACGTGATCCGGGGGCCAGCCCGGAATGACGGCCCCGCCGCTTTCTCCGCTACCATTGGCACGCCCATAAAGCCAAGGAAAAAACCATGACCGCCGCCCCAGCGACCATCCTGCGCCAGCATTTGATCGACCCCGAGATCTGCATCCGCTGCAACACCTGCGAGGAGACCTGCCCGGTCGATGCGATCAGCCACGACTCGCGCAACTACGTGGTCGACGCGGCCAAGTGCAATCTTTGCTACGACTGCATCTCGCCCTGTCCCACCGGCTCCATCGACAGCTGGCGCAACATGCCGGCCGACCGGGCCTACCCGATCGCCGAGCAATTGCTGTGGGACAGCCTGCCGGCCCAGATCGCCCTCGACCAGGGCACGGAAGTCGGCGCCGGCGACACGGCGACGGACCTGCCCGACGACGTCGAACGCATCGCCGCCGCCTCCACCGCCGGCCAGGGCGGCACGGCGCCGCCGCCATGGTCCGCCGCCCATCCCTACATCAACCTCTACGGCATCCACGCCCCGGCCGTGGCCACCGTCAGCGGCAATTTCCGACTCACCGCCGCGGACGCATCGAGCGACATCCGCCACATCGTGCTCGACTTCGGCAACGCCTCCTTCCCGGTGCTCGAAGGCCAGACCATCGGCATCCTGCCGCCCGGCCTCGACGCCAACGGCAAGCCCCATCACGTCCGCCTCTACTCCGTGGCCAGCCCGCGCGATGGCGAGCGGCCGAAGTACAACAACCTCTCGCTGACCGTGAAGCGCGTTACCGAGGACCACGAAGGCAAGGCGGCGCAGGGTGTCGCCTCGAACTACCTGTGCGACCTGAAGAAGGGCGACAAGGTCAACGTGGTCGGCCCCTACGGCACCAGTTTCCTGATGCCCAACCATCCCGGCAGCAACCTGCTGATGATCTGCACCGGCACCGGCTCGGCGCCGATGCGGGCAATGACCGAACGCCGCCGGCGCAAGGCCGCCGCCGGCGAAGGCGGCAAGCTGATGCTGTTCTTCGGTGCCCGCAGCCCCGGCGAACTGCCCTACTTCGGGCCGCTGACCAAGCTGCCCGGGGAATTCATCGACATGAACCTCGCCTTCTCGCGCGTGCCGGGCGAACCCAAGCACTACGTGCAGGACCTGCTGCGCGTGCGCGGCGCCGACGTCGCGCGCCTGCTGCAGGACGACAACACCTACGTATACCTGTGCGGCCTGAAGGGCATGGAAAAAGGCGTCGAGGAAGCCTTCACCGCGCTATGCCAGGCCAACAACCTGAACTGGAACGCCCTGCGCCCGCAGATGCTGCAGCAGGGGCGGTATCACGTCGAGACGTATTGAGGCGGCAGGCAGATGTCCGCAATTTGACTGGGACGGAAGCTCACTGGGCAAGCGCCGCTGACCGCCTCGGCCGAAAAGTCGTTGCCGGCAGCACGGCGCGCAAGAGACAGGCCCCGCCAAGCACTCCGGGTAGAGGCTATTTGCCGGTCAACTGCGCCTTCGCCCAGGCGAGCGTTCGCGAGATCATCGCATCCAGGCGAGAGATATCGATTGCAGGAGGCTCGTCGGCAACCGTGACCTCGTAGCGCAGCACAACACCGAAGGGCGTAAGCGCGCCGAATTCCTCTGCATCAGGCGGCATCGGAATCCGGGCCTCGTTGAGTAGTTGCGCGAGCATGACCAGGTTATGCGTCCTCGGATACACCTGCCCGGCACCGGAAAGCACTGCCTTGAGCGACTTTTCCACGGCTTGCTGGGCGTGGAATCCGATCACCCAGGTCGGCGCCTCTGTATCTCCCTTCATGCGGCGGACGACGTAGAAGTCGTCGGCCCTCGCAAGCAGCGCCTACGCGTGCTCAAGCGGCGAATTCATGCACCTGCCCTTCGCGCGCGGCGCGCCAGGCGAGAGTATTGACGACGGCCTTTTGTCGCTCGAAGGATTCCGCGCTCATGACCACCACGTCCGCCGGAATCAGGCGCCGTCCCAGAGCGGCGGAAAGCCGCACCATTTCAGCAAAGCGGTCGCCTACCGCCGGCTCGACCACCAGCAAATCAAGATCGCTCTCCGCATCGGCTGTTCCACGCGCTTGCGAACCGAACACGATCAGCCGGGAACCGGAAGGCACTTCCTTTGCAAGACAGGCCAGCGCATCGTCGACAATGCTCATTGGAATATCCGAGTCCTGATGTATCCCATGATGATACAGGCAAAGATTGACAGCCGACGCACTGAAAAGTCGGCGCTGGCGATACGGCGAGCCAGCGTTTTTCAGCCCTGCCTGCGCACCCACGCCGCGTAGCGCGCCTTTGTTTCCTCGTTCGGCGGGTAGAGCCCGGGCAGCGGCACGCCGGCGGCGACCTCGGCGAGGATCCAGGCTTCCATGCGCTCCTGTTCCACGGCCTCGGCGATCACCTCGGCGAGCAGCGCGGCCGGGATCACGATCGCGCCGTCGGCATCGGCCACCACCACGTCGTTGGGAAACACCGCGACGCCGCCGCAGCCGACCGGTTCCTGCCAGCCGACGAAGGTCAGGCCCGCCACCGAGGCCGGCGCCGCGGTGCCCTGGCACCAGACCGGCAGCCCGGTGGCCATCACGCCCTGGACATCGCGCACCACGCCGTCGCTGACCACCGCCGCCACCCCGCGCTTCTGCATGCGACCGCAGAGGATGTCGCCGAAGATGCCGGCGTCGGTCACGCCCAGCGCGTCCACCACGGCAATGCAACCGGCGGGCATGGCCTCGATCGCGGCACGCGTCGAGATCGGCGAGGCCCAGGAGGCCGGCGTCGCCAGGTCCTCGCGTGCCGGCACGAAGCGCAGCGTGAAGGCGCGCCCGACCACGCGCACGGGCGGGGTCTGCAGGGGCCGCGCGCCGCGCATCCAGACGTTGCGCAGGCCCTTCTTGAGCAGGACCGTGGTCAGTGTCGCGGTGGTGACGCCCGACAGGATGCGGACGGTGTCGGTGTCGAGCGGCAGCGGATCGATGCCCATGCGGTACTCCTTGTTTGTTCCCGATCAGCTCAGGTAACAGGCGGCCAGTGCGGCGATCATCCAGGCCGGATCGAGCGCGCCGGCGCTTTCGCGGGCGCTGTGCATGGCCCACATCGGCGAGCCGACATCGACGCCGGCAATGCCCAGCCGGGCCGCGACGACGGGGCCGATGGTACTGCCGCAACCGAGATTGCCGCGATGCGCGTACTGCTGGCAGGGCACGCCGGCGTGCCGGCACAGGGCCATGAAGCGCGCCGCGGTGGCCGCGTCGGTGGTGTAGCGCTGGTTGGCGTTGCTCTTGATCACCGGACCACCATTCACCATCACCTTGTGCCCGGGTTCGTAGGCCGCCGGAAAATTCGGGTTGTACGCATGGGCCATGTCGGCGCTGACGAAGAAGCTGTTGGCCAGCGCGCGGCGCCGGTCTTCGCCGTCCAGCCCCTGGGCGAGGCCGATGCGCGCCAGCACGTCGCCGACGAAGCTGCCGCCGGCGCCCGCCGCGCTTTCGCTGCCGACTTCCTCGTGGTCGAACAGGGCCGCGACGGTCGTCGCCGCCGGCCCGCTCACCGCCGTCAGCGCGGCCAGCGCGGCATGGCATGAAGCCAGGTTGTCGAGCTGCCGGCTGGCGATGAACTCCTCGTCGGCGCCCCACAGGCTGCCCGGCTGCACGTCGTAGGCGGCGAGTTCCCAGCTCAGCAGGTCATCCGGCGCACACTGCACGGCGGCGGCCAGCAGTTCGCGCAGGCGGGCATCGGCGTCGCCGTCCTTGTCCAGCAGGCCGAGCAGCAGCGGCAGTTCGGTCTGCTTGTCGAACTTGAGCCCGGCTTCGTTGACCTCGCGATTCATGTGGATCGCCAGGTTGGGCAGGCGCAGCAGCGGCCGGTCGAAGCGCAGCAGGCGCGCCTGCGGCCCGGCCGCGCCGCGCAGCATCACGCGCCCGGCGAGCGACAGGTCGCGGTCGGCGAAGGTGGCCAGGATCGGCCCGCCATAGACTTCCACCGCCAGCCGCGCCAGGCCGTCGTCGCCCAGTGCCGGCCGCGGCTTGAGCCGCAGCCCCGGCGAATCGGTGTGCGCGCCGACGATGCGGAAACCGGCTTCCGCCAGCGGCCGGCTGCCGAGCGTGAAGGCGATCAGCGAGGCGCCGCCGCGCAGCACGTAATGGCGCCCGCCCGGCACCAGCGACCAGCGCGCGCCCTCCTCCAGGCGGCTGAAGCCGGCGGCCTGCAAATGCTGCTCGGCGCCGGCCACCGCATGCCAGGGGCTGGGGCTGGCATCGATGAAGGCAATCAGGTCGCGGGCGGTCTGGCGGGCGTGGGGCGGCAGGGGCATGACGGGGGATCCGGGTCGATCGAAAACCCAAGGATACTAGGACCCGCCGTTGTTTGCGCAGGCGCCGTGGTGGCCGGCGGCGCCAGGCGCCGCCCATCCACGGCAGGCTTTGCAGAGCCTGCCGGCTTCTATAGTTTCAGCGCGATCAGCGCAATCGAAGGCACGAATACGATCAGGGTGATGCGCAGCAGGTCCGAGGCGAGGAAGGGGATGATGCCGATGAAGGTCTCCTTCATCGAGGTTTCCTTGGCCATGCTGCTGATGATGAAGACGTTGAGTCCCACCGGCGGTGTGATCAGGCCGATTTCGACCACCATCAACGACAGGATGCCGAACCAGATCGCCTTGCTTTCCGGATCGAGCCCCCAGAAATCCATGCCCATGATGATGGGGAAGAAGATGGGGATGGTGAGCAGGATCATCGACAGGCTGTCCATGATGCAGCCGAGCACCAGGTAGATGAAAATGATCACGAACAGGATCAGTACCGGCGAATAGCCGAGCCCGACCACCCACTTCGCCAGTTCCGCCGGCATCTGCGTCAGGGCGAGGAAGACGTTCATGATGTCGGCGCCAAGCAGGATCAGGAAGATCATCGCGGTGGCCTGCGCCGTGCCATACACGCACTCGAGGAAGCCGCGCCTGGAGAGCCCGCCCGAACGCCAGGCAACGAAGGCGGTGGCCAGGGTGCCGATCGAGGCGGCTTCGGTCGGGGTGAAGAAGCCGCCGTAGATGCCGCCGATCACGGCGACGAAAATCAGCATCACCGGCCAGGTGTCGGCGATCGCCTTGAGCTTCTCGGCGAAGCTGGCCTGCTCGCCGCGCGGCGCTGCATTGGGGTCGACGCGGGCGATGATGCCGATCACGATCATGTAGCCCAGCATGGCGATGATGCCGGGAATCACCGCCGCCATGAACAGCTTGGCGATGTTCTGCTCGGTGAGAATGGCGTAGATCACCAGCGGCACCGAGGGCGGGATCAGGATCCCCAGCGTGCCGCCGGCGGCGATCGCCGCCGTCGCCAGCCGTCCGGAATACTTGTGGTTGCGCAACTCGGGCAAGGCCACCTGGCCCATGGTGGCGGCAGTGGCAAGCGAGGAACCGCAGATCGCGCCGAAACCGGCGCAGGCGCCGACGGCGGCCATCGCCAGGCCGCCGCGCCAATGGCCGATCAGCGTCGCGCCGGCGCGGAACAGCGCCTTGGACAGGCCGCCGTGGGTGGCGAACTGGCCCATCAGGAGGAACAGCGGCACGACGGAAAGATCGTAGATCGAGTAACGTGCCCAGGCCGCAGTCTTCATGTAGTTCAGCAGGGTTGCCGAACCGGCGATCCAGATGTAGCCGATGGAACCCGCCACCAGCATGGCCATCGCGATGTGCATGCGCAGGGCCATCAAAAGCAGCATCAGGGCGCCTATGGCCATGCCCTGTTCGATACCGGTCATGCGCGGTCTCCCGTCAGATCGACCCATGCCGTGTACAACGCAGTGCAGCCGAGCAGGAAGAAGGAAAGCACCATCGGCGCATAGCCCCACCAGGTAGGGACATTCAGCAGCATCGACGCGTCGCCGTTTTCGCGCAGGTCAAACATGCCGATGCCGATGCGCCAGGTGAAGGCAAATGCGGCGACGGCCAATATAAGGGAGGCAAAGACGTCGAAGACGCGATTGACTTTGCGCGGCAAGCCGACGGTGAAAAAATCGACGATGATGTGCCCGCGGATCATCTGGCAAAAGGGCAGCGACATGGTGACCGCAATGGCGGACATAATCTGCACCAGCTCGTAATCACCGAGGATCGGCTTGTCGAAAAGCGAGCGGCCGACGATGCTGGTCAGCGACATCAGTGCCATCAGGATCAGCATGATGCCGGCGCAGATCGCAAAAAATCGACAACTCGCGTTTAGAAGCCGGCCGACAAGCGCAGTCGGACGCGCATCAGAGTCCACAAAAATGGCGTCCGCCATGACCAACTCCTGATTTGGAAAGCCGTTGCCTGCGAGTTGCAGGGAACAGTCAGTCGTAATCCGGGTACCAGCACTCGCCAGTACCCGGAACTATTGCATCTAAGCTTGCTTACTTCGTATGTTTCTTGATCAGGTCCTGCGCTGCCTTGTAGAGCTTGGGACCGTCATGGCCGAGCTTGGTGGCGTTGGCGACCCAATCGTCGTCGAGAGTGCCGGTAGCCTTTTTCCACTTCTCGAGCTCCGCCGCGGGGATGGTACTGATGGTCACGCCGGCATCCTTGAACTTCTGGCGTCCGGGAGCATCGTCCGCTTCCTGCACCCGGCCGGCCATGGCCGAAAATTCGATACCCGAGTTGTTGTCGATCACCTTTTTCAGGTCGGCCGGCAACGAGTCGTATTTTGCCTTGTTCATCGCGACCACGAAGAAGGTCGTGTAAAGGGCCGGGTACTTGGGATCGGTTTCCGTGGCGAACTTGACCAGTTCATGCACCTTGAGGCTGGGAGCGACCTGGTAGGGAATCACGGCACCCTCGATCACGCCCTTGGACAAGGCTTCGGGAATCGCCGGCACCGGCATGCCGACCGGTGTGGCACCCAGCATGGCGAGCATCTTGTTGGTCAGCGGGGTCGGGGCGCGGAACTTCATCCCCTTGAAGTCATCCATCGACTTCATCTGCTTCTTGGTGGTGAACATCACGCCCGGACCGTGCACGTGGGCGGCCAGCAGATGGACGTCCTTGAACTCCTGCTGGCCATGGGCTTGCACGAATTCCCAGGCAGCGCGGCTGGTGGCTTCGGCATTGGTCATCGTGAAGGGCAGTTCGAAAACCTGCGACAGCGGGAAGCGGCCAGCCGCATAGCCGGGCACCGTCCAGACGATGTCGGCCACACCGTCCTTGGCCTGGTCATAAAGCTGTGGGGGCGTTCCACCCAGTTGCATGGCCGGGTATATCTGGCACTTGATCCGGTTGTTGGACTCCTTGGCCAGCTTCGCACACCAGGGCTCGAATACGCCTACCTGGATAAAGGTCGTCGGCGACAGAAAATGATGCACCTTCAGCGTCACCTCCTGCGCCTGGGCGACGAATGCGCTTCCTGCAAGCGATGCGGCGATCAGGGTTTTTGCGAACAGCTTCTTCATCTGCGTCTCCTCATGGTTTGGCGAACGGATCGCCTTATTAAAATTGCCCGGGTGCTGCAAAAAAACCTAAGACTGATTCCTTGAACCGCCCGGACACGGAACCCGGGCACTGCGTTTATCGCCCCTTGCGGGTCAGCCGGATAATATTACTTCAGCCGTAGGGTTATTCACTTAACGGACATCAATTATTTCGGCCGCCTGTCGATGACCCGCTTGGCCTTGCCGACCAGGGTGCGCTCCACCTTGTCGGTCTCGACCACATGGACGTCCGCGGTAACCCCCACCAGCGACTTGATGTGATGCTTCACCTCGGCGCCGATTTCCTTGCGCTGTTGCGCGCCGATCTTGTCGGACAGGTCGGCGCGGACCTCGACATAGACGTCCAGCTTGTCGAGATGCCCGTCGCGCGAAACCTGCAACTGGTACTGGGCGCACAGATTGGGGTTCTTCAGCAGCACTTCCTCGATCTGCGTCGGAAATACATTGACGCCGCGGATGATCAGCATGTCGTCGCTGCGGCCGGTGATCTTTTCCATGCGCCGCATGGTGCGCGCCGTGCCGGGCAGCAGGCGGCTCAGGTCGCGCGTGCGATAGCGCAGGATGGGCAGCGCCTCCTTCGACAGCGAGGTGAATACCAGTTCGCCGATTTCACCGTCGGGCAGCACCTCGCCGGTTTCCGGATTGATGATCTCCGGGTAGAAATGGTCTTCCCAGATGTGCGGACCGTCCTTGGTCTCGACGCACTCGCACGACACGCCGGGGCCCATGACCTCCGACAGGCCGTAGATATCGACGGCATCGATGCCGAGCCGCTCCTCGATCTCGCGCCGCATTTCGTTGGTCCACGGCTCGGCGCCGAAGACACCGACGCGCAAGCTGCTTTCGGTCGGCTTCATGCCCTGCTTGATCATCTCGTCGGCGATGGTCAGCACGTAGGACGGGGTAGCCATGATCACGGTCGGCTTGAAGTCCTGGATCAGTTGCACCTGCTTTTCGGTTTGCCCGCCGGACATCGGTATTACCGTGGCGCCCAGGGCCTCGCCGCCGTAGTGGGCGCCGAGGCCGCCGGTAAACAGGCCGTAGCCATAGGAGTTGAGGATGATGTCGTCGGCCGAGCAACCGGCGGCGCGCAGGGAACGCGCCATGAGGCCCGCCCACATCGCGATGTCATTTTTCGTATAAGCGACCACCGTCGGTTTGCCCGTGGTGCCGGACGAAGCGTGAATCCTCACTATGTCGCGCATCGGCGTCGCGAACATGCCGAAAGGATAGGTGTCGCGCAGGTCGAGCTTGGTGGTGAAGGGGAATTTTGCCAGGTCGGACAGCTGCTTCAGGTCGTCCGGATGCACTCCCGCGGCATCGTATTTCTTGCGGTAGTGCGGCACGTTGTCGTAGGCGTGCTTCAGCGACCACTTCATGCGCTGCAACTGCAAGGCCTGCAACTCGTCGCGGCTGGCCTTCTCGATCGGATCCAGGCCCGTGGCCGGACTATTCTGCTTGCTCATATTCCTCCCCCTAAACGGCTTCTCGATGCGCCATCTGTTTGACGAAGGCCAGATTCTCCACGACCTTGCCCTGAATGTGTGAAATCTGATCCGGACTCAGGTGGCGGAAGCGCCCCATCGCCTTGAGATACTCGGTCACCGGCAGCGGATCATCGACCGGTTTGGTGAAGTGCAGGCCGTCGGTCGGGTTGTATTCCCACAACATCACGAAATTGGTTTCGACCGCCTTGCGCGCGACTTCCATGTTCTGGTCGGTCGGGAAGCGCCAGCCCGTGGTGCAGGGCGAATACACGTGCAGGTAGGCGAAGCCGCGCTTCGAGGCCTGGATCGCCTTGTCGAGCTTGTCGTAGAGGTCTTCCATGTAGGCCGTCGACGCCGTCGCGACATATTCGCAGCGGTGGTTGACCATGATCAGCGGCAGGTTCTTGGCGTCCTGCGTCTTGCCCTGCGAGGGAATGTTGCCCGGGCCCTTGCCGATCGGCGTGGTCGACGTCCACGCGCCGTAGGGCGTACAGCTCGAACGCTGCATGCCGGTATTCATGTAGCCCTCGTTGTCCACCACCATGAACAGGATCTGTTCGTTGCGTTCGGCCGCACCCGACAGCGACTGGAAGCCCACGTCGGACGCGCCGCCGTCGCCGGCAATCGCCAGCGCCGTGACATCGCGGCCGACCCGCTTGTACTGGCGCTTGACGCCGGCCAGCATGGCGGCGGTGTTGGTCAGCAGCGGATGGAACACCGGGATCTTGGTCCCGGTAGTGCCGTTGAAACCGACCGAGCCCATGCCCGGCACGCAACCCGGCGGTGTCGCCAACACCGTTTCCGGTCCCACGCGGCGCAGCGTGTGGCGCATCAGCAGTTCGGTGTTGCAGCCCTGGCAGCCGGCGAGGCCGGGAGCGAAGAGATCCTCCCAGTCGCCGACCTCGTTATAGATGCGCGAGGTGGTGACGTAGGTCAGCGCATCGTGCGGGCAGGCCGGCACACAGGCCGGCGCACCATCGCAGGTATCGCACTTGGCGACGTGGCCGGTGCCGGCATCGAGGGCGATGCCGGCATAGGCGCAGCCGACGGTACACAGCAGGCAATCGACGCACTTGTCCGCGTTCCAGTCGATCACGCCGTTTGCGTAGTTCTTGGTCAGCGCCGCCGCCGGACAGACCGTGACGCACTTCGGATCGGCGCACTGGCGGCACAGCGCCAGTTCAAAGCCCTCAGCCTCGCTGCCGACGATCTGGATGCGCGAGCGCGATTGATCGACAGTGCCGGTCTTGGCCGTGGCACAGGCCGTCATGCAATCGCCGCAGCCGTCACACTTGTTGGCATCGAAGGCGATGGTGTTATAGGCCCCTCCAAACATTCCCATGCTTATCTCCAGGTCTTCGACATCAGTTCGCGGCCAACGGCCAGGGGATTCGCCAGGAAGCGCTCCTTGACCGGCGACAGGTCGATGCGGCGCAGGATCAGCTGGCACATCACGCCGCCGTCGAAGAACTCATTGACGCCGTAGATCCCCGTCAGCCGGTTGTCGGCACTGAAAATCGCCTTCAGGTAGCGGCCAGTGGCTTCGTCGAACCGGGTCACCATCTCGCCGCCCTCGGGCACCTTGCTGCTGCCGACGGAAATCGCATGGCGGCCGAAGAAGTGATAGGTGTTGAGCGGCACGCCGCCGGGATATTTCTTCAGTCCCGGATCCTCGGCCATCGCCATGCCGGCGATGCGGCCCTGCTCCGTGGCGTCCGGCAGGATCGCATTCATGATTTTGGCATCGGTGTAGAAACCCTTGGCCTGCGCACAATCGCCGGCGGACCAGACATTGGCGACGCTGGTCTGCATGGTGTCGCTGACCAGGATGCCGCGGTCGTGTTCGACCCGGCTGCCCGCCAGATACTCCATGTTCGGCTTGACGCCGGTGGCGACCAGCAGCAGGTCGGCTTCGAGTGTCGTGCCGTTTTCCAGCGTCAGGGTGGCTCCGGTTGAAGAAGGCGCCAACTTGACTACCCGGCTGCCGGTCAGGATCCTGGCGCCGTTGTCGGTAAAGGCTTTCTCGATCAAGCCGGCTGCGATCGCATCGAAATAGCCATCGGTCAGCTGCTTGGCCATCTCGACGATGGTGACCGAGGCGCCGGCCTTGACCAGGTTCTCGGCCGCGTGCATGCCGACCAGACCCGCGCCCAGCACCACGGCCTGTTTCGAGTTCTTGATTGCGGCGTTGAGTTTCGTCGCATCGTCCAGCGTGCGCAGCACATGGTAGGACACCTGGTCGAGGCCGGGAATCGGCGGAATGGCGGGCGCCGCGCCGGTGGCGAGCAGGATCTTCTCGTAGGCGATCTCGCTGCCGTCGGCGAGTTCAGCCGCGTTGCGTTCCGCGTGCAGAGCTTTCAGCGCGGTGCCGCGCTTCAACTGCACCTTCTGCCTGGCAAAGAACTTCTCGTCGCGCAGAAATATGGCATCGGGCGCCGAGCGGCCGGAGACGACATAGGGCAGCACGGTCGGCGAATACGGCAGGTGCGGATCGCGCGTCAGCAACGTCAGGCTGCCGTCGGGGTCGTGCATGCGGATCGCCGTCACCGCTTCGAGCGCGGCGTGGCTGCTGCCGACCACCAGGTATTTGGTCTGTTCCATGGTCAATCCTTTTCGTTAAGCCAGACCGGCTCGATCGGTGCCGGATTGCTCAGTAGCTTTTCGGTGGCTTCGATGACTCGATGGAAATGGCCGACCGTGATGTCGGCGCCGGCCAGGCCGCCGATGAAGCTCATCGACGGAATGTGGCGTCCGAGGCGATACAGCACACCCATGGTTTCCTGATACATCGGCCCGCAGTTCCAGCGGAAGCCCACCGAACGGTCGACCACGCCCAGCGCCTGGATCTTGGCGAAGGACTTGAGCAGTGCATCGATCG